>ERZ825384.4189-NODE-4189-length-11718-cov-3.216840_pt1 | contig 11718 bp, 9 predicted proteins | sample MGYA00519931_ERZ825384 | MGnify/ENA primary metagenome ERZ825384 (study PRJEB31778, sample SAMEA3449200) | human gut metagenome | biome: human gut; feature: human-associated habitat; material: faeces | place: United Kingdom | collected 2010/2012 ...
CAAAGGGTCCGTACAAACGATTCGCCCCCTTTCGAAAGATACGGCAGTCAAGCTGACGACCGCCCGTTATTACACACCAAGCGGCCGCTCCATTCAGGCAAAAGGTATCGTACCGGACCTGATGGTCGATGAAACGGCAGAAGGCGATGGAATCAATGGACTGCGCCTTCGTGAAGCCGATTTGTCGAAGCACCTGACGAATGGCACGGATGAAGTCAAGAACGAAGACCGCTTGAATCAGGACGAAGAAATCAAGCTGCTGGAATCGGCCAAGAAATACAAGCCGATCGAATACGGCACGAAAAAAGACTTCCAGCTGATGCAGGCACTGAACCACCTGAAAGGGAAACCGGTTCAGCTTTCCAAAGTCAAACCGGAAGAAAAGAAAAACGACGAAACCAGGAAAAAATAAACCGGCAAAGGTCAAAAGTGATGAATGAAGAACAGGAAGTACGCTACTCGCGTCACATATTGCTGAAAGATCTTGGTTACGAAGGTCAGGATAAAATTGCCAACTCGCATGTTCTGGTGATCGGGGCAGGTGGACTCGGTTCCCCTGCTTCCATGTATCTGGCTTCCGGCGGTTTCGGCAAGTTGACACTGGTCGACAACGATCAGGTGGAATTGACCAACCTTCAGCGCCAGATACTTCACTCAACAGACCGGATCGGCAAAAACAAGGCTGAATCAGGAAAACAGACACTGACCGGCATTAACCCGACGATCGATATTGTTACCATAACCGATCGGATGGATGAAACGTCTTTGCCCGAACTCGTCAGGACTGCGGATGTCGTTCTTGATTGCACCGACAATTTCAAAACACGCCTGATTGTCAATCGCGCCTGCATGGCCGCTGGCGTTCCACTTGTATCCGGTGCCGTCGTCCAGTTCGACGGGCAAATCTCGGTTTACGATCCACGGCGTGATGATTCCCCCTGTTACGCCTGCCTGTTTTCGGAAGACCAGCATTTCGAGGATCTGAAAGCCGCGCAGGTTGGCGTTTTCGCACCGCTGGTCGGGATTATCGGCACCATGCAGGCAGCCGAAGCCTTGAAACTCGCCGCCGGTATCGGCACGTCTCTGGCAGGTTCCCTGCTTCTGCTCGATGCATTGACAATGGAATGGACAAGGATCGGGATCGACCGCAATCCCGACTGCCCTGTCTGTTCCGCCCGGAACAAGCTCAAACAAGCTGTCTGACATAAAAGAAAAGCCCCTTAAAAGGGGCTTTTTTCATCAGTTTACTGAACCGTATTTGTCGCGATACGCCTTGACCGCCTTCTGGTACTGATTCATTTCCGGGGAAGCACCCGCTTTGGCGAGATAGCCCAGCAGGTCATCCAGATTGGCAATGGAAAGGACTGGCATATCGTATGCCTTCTGTAAAGTTGTCCTTCTGTGCGATAAGCGCACCGATGAGCGAGCCGGAGTTTATACTGCCGCTGCTCATTGTTTCAAAGTTTGCGCAGCCGCTCTCGAGCAGCTCGGTTGAAAGCTGTTCGGCGTTTCTGATTATGCCGACACTGCATATCGAATAAATACCGAGCTTTGAACGCACCAGCAGAGGCTGAGGGTCGGTATCGCTGATACAGCCGATACACAGCTTTCCCCTCATATCCGTAGCGTCCTGTTCAAACTTTGTTCTGAACGGTGAGTTTTCAATACTGTGGATAGCACGCTGAAAGCCTCTGTCGGGGCTGTATGCGGTCATACCGCCTCTGCGTGTTCCGAGGTGGGAGTGATAGTCTGTTCCGAAGAAAACATCGGTTATGCAGTCGTTGTTTGACGCCGCACCGAAAAATCCACCCATATATTATCCTGCCTTTTCCTGTTAGATTCTTTTCAATTGTTGTGATTATTTGCCCATAAGACGCTTCATTATTTCAACGTAAGCGTCCTCAACACCGCCCATATCACGACGGAAACGATCCTTGTCGAGCTTCTCGTGAGTTGTGCTGTCCCAGAAACGACAGGTGTCGGGAGAAATCTCGTCGGCAAGAATTATTGTGCCGTCTGAGGTCTTACCGAATTCAATCTTGAAGTCGATAAGGTCGATGTTGAGCTTCTTGAAGAAGTCGAGCATAAATTCATTTACCTTGAAAGCGTACTTTGAGATAAGGTCGATTTCTTCCTTTGTTGCAAGACCGAGTGCAAGCGCATAGTAGTCGTTGATGAAAGGATCGCCCAGATCGTCATTCTTGTAGCTGAATTCAAGCGTGGGGCAGAGGAGCTTTGTGCCTTCCTCGATGCCGAGCTTCTTCGAGAAGCTGCCTGCGGCTACGTTTCTTACGATTACTTCGAGGGGAACGATAGAAACCTTTTTAACGAGTGTTTCTCTGTCGTTCAGCTCTTTAACAAGGTGAGTGGGAACACCTGCTTTTTCAAGCAGACCGAACATATAGTTCGTCATTTTGTTGTTGATAACGCCCTTACCTGAGATAGTGCCTTTCTTGAGGCCGTTGAATGCTGTTGCATCATCCTTGTAGGATACGATAACAAGGTCGGGATCATCGGTTGCGAATACCTTCTTTGCCTTTCCTTCGTAAAGCTGTTCTTTCTTTTCCATTTTGTTTATCCTTTCTTCAGCGGCTGTGCCGTATTTATTGATTACATTATATATAGTACACCGATCAAAGCTCGGCAAGTACCTGTTCCATTTTTTTGTCAGCCTCAAGAACCTTTGCGGTCTGCGCTGCACGGTATGCCTTCATCTTTTCCATAAGGGCATCGTCTGATACCGCAAGGATCTGTACGGCGAGGAATGCCGCATTTGCCGCACCGTCAATAGCTACTGTAGCGACGGGAACTCCGGCAGGCATCTGTACTGTAGACAGAAGTGCGTCTATGCCCTCAAGTGCGCTTGCTTTTATCGGGATGCCGATAACGGGCAGGGGAGTCTGACCTGCGATAGCTCCGGCAAGGTGAGCGGCTTTGCCTGCGGCGGCAATGATAACGCCTGTGCCGTTCTTCTCGGCATTTCTTGCAAACTCGGAAACCTCTGCGGCGCAACGGTGAGCGGAGAGAACACGAAGCTCTGTAGGAACTCCGAAGTCCTTAAGCACCTGAGCCGCTTTTTTTACGATAGGCAGATCGGAATCGCTGCCCATTACTATGGCTACTTTTTTCATTTACGAACATCCTTTCAGAAAATAAATAAAGCTGTGTAATCCAATTGCACAGCTTAAAAAATACACTTATTCTTATAATACGGCGTAGAAAAAGACATATATGAAAATTTACCGAAGCTTATCAAAGCTGTTGTAAGCTGTATTTTATTCATAGATCTCATGCTTTCCCTCCGTACTTGTTACTATATCATTTTACCTTATTTTAATAACAAATTCAAGTGCTAAAGCAGAAAATCTCTTAAATTGTGCTTTTTCAACAATAGCGGCGCTTTGTTTTTGTGCTATATGTACATTAATTACTTTACAAACTTTCTGTGAACTAAATTAGCATAAAATCGTTTACACGACGTTACAATGGAAGAATATCCGATTATAGAGCGGAAAATAGAGAAAATCAGTAATCAAGTTGCGACCGAATTGTTACAAAAATGTAACAGATTTTTGTGCATGATGACGGAAAAGTGCCAAAAAAACATTTTTTGTAATCGTTTACGGTAAAAAAACACAATTGCGGGCTTAAAATGCTTGCAAATTTGTGAAATCTGTGATATGATTATGTCAACGAGGAAAAAGTGAACAAAACTTTTGACAAGCTACAGGTCTTTTTAGTGAATTATCCATTGTTACATATACGGCAGTATATACCGTTATGTCACAGGAGCTTCAACCGGAAGCCTGTTCTTACCGGGGATTGTTTACGGCTCCTCTTTAATGAGGCCGTAAGGTCAGGCAGTGAAAGCGATAGCTATTCACAACAATGAATACTTCTGGAGGAATTACCAATGAAGAAAAGAATTTTAGCAGCTGTATTAGCATCTGCATCAATTCTGGGCGCAGTAGCAGGCTGCTCAAGCAACGCTACAAGCTCAGCAGGATCTTCTACAACAGATTCGAGCAAGACTGAAAACTCAAGCAAGACTGATGATTCAAGCAACGCAGGAACTTCCGATAAGTTCACACTTAAGGAAGGCGAAGGCAAGACTCTTAACATCGCTGTATGGAACGAAGAGTTCAAGAATTACTTTGATAAGTACATAAAGGCTAAGATGCCTGAGGGTGTTACAGTTAATTTCAAGATCACTGAAAACAAGGACAATGCTTATCAGAACAAGCTCGATGAAGACCTTCCCAAGAACGAAGCTGCATCTGCTGACGACAAGATCGATATGTTCTTATTCGAAGCTGACTACGCTCTCAAGTATGTTAACTCAGAGTACACACTTGATGTTAAGTCACTCGGTCTTACTGACGAAGATCTTTCAGGTATGTATCAGTATACAAAGGACGTTTGCACAACTCAGGATGATGCAAAGTTACTGAAGGGTGTTTCATGGCAGGCAACTCCCGGTCTGTATGCTTACAGACGTTCAATTGCTAAGGACGTTCTCGGCACAGATGATCCCGCGAAGGTACAGGAAGCTCTCGCTGACTGGACAAAGTTTGACGAAGTAGCTGCTAAGGCTGCTGATAAGGGTTACAAGATGCTCTCAGGTTATGATGATGCATACAGAACCTTCTCAAACAACGTTGCTGCTCCTTGGGTTAACGAAAACAAGGAAATCATCGTTGACGCCAACATCATGAAGTGGGTTGACCAGACTAAGACATACACAGACAAGGGTTACAACAACAAGACATCTCTTTGGTCTGATGCTTGGGCTGCTGACCAGGGTCCCGACGGTAAGGTATTCGGCTTCTTCTACTCAACATGGGGCATCAACTTCACACTTGCAGGTAACTCACTTGCAGTTAAGGAAAAAGACGGCGGTAAGCTCGAAGTAGGTAACGGCGGTTACGGTGACTGGGCAGTTTGCTACGGTCCTCAGGCTTACTTCTGGGGCGGTTCTTGGCTCGCTGCTGCAAAGGGCACAGATAACGCTACATTAGTTGGCGATGTTATGAGAGCATTCTGCTGCGACAAGGACTTCGGTCTTCAGTTCACAAAGGATACTCAGGACTACTACAACAACGAAGCTGCAATGAAGGAACTCGCTGCTTCTGACTTCAAGTCAGCATTCTTAGGCGGTCAGAACCACATCGCTCTGTTCGTTGAAACAGCTCCCAAGATCGACATGAGCAAGATTTCTGTCTACGACCAGGGTCTTAACGAGACATTCCAGGCTAAGTTCAAGGAATACTTCGACGGTACTGTTGATAAGGATACAGCACTCAAGAACTTCTATGAGGCTGCTATTGTTAAGTATCCTGAGCTCAAGAAGCCCGCTAACGCATAATAAAGGCTTTGTGGCTTAAACAATATTGACCTTCATCTTGACTGCGGGTTCTGTGAATTCGCAGTCAAGTATGTTAATGGGGCGAATTACGGATGTTTCCGCCTTATTAACATACTTGACTGCTCAAGATGGAGAATATACTGAGATTTTTATAAGGAGTGTTTTTATGGCTCAGGCAGCTAACGCAGGAAGCGCGCCGGTAAAAGCCAGAAAAGGACAAATCGGGAAATATAAAAAATGGGGCTACATATTTATGCTCCCGTTCATATTAGTTTTCCTTGTTTTCCAGGCTTGGCCGCTTATTCAGACTTTCTATTACAGTATGTTCAAATACTTCAAGTCGGGTCTTAGTTGGATAGGACCGGAGTTTGTCGGATTTGATAACTTTGTGGCAATTTTTGATATGAGTTCAGGTAACAATATACTTGCACTCACATGGAATACGCTTATCATGTGGGTACTGGGATTTGTTCCGCAGATAATCATTTCATTACTTTTTGCTTACTGGTTTACTAATGTAAGACTTCGTTTAAGATGTCTTGGATTCTTCAAAACTGTAATGTATATGCCTAACCTTATCATGGCATCTGCATTTGCAATGCTGATATTCTCAATATTCTCCGATATCGGACCTATCAACGAGCTTATCAAGCACACTACCGGCGGCGAGGCTTTCAGATTCCTCAGCTATACGGGCAGTACGATGGGACTTGTAGCGTTCATGAACTTCATTATGTGGTTCGGTAACACGACAATTCTGCTGATGGCGGCAATGATGGGTATCAACGAATCTGTTATTGAGGCTGCTGAAATCGACGGTGCAAGCAGCTCACAGATATTCTGGAAGATAACTCTTCCTCTTATCAGACCTATACTCGTATACGTTATGATCACTTCGCTGATCGGCGGTCTTCAGATGTTCGATGTACCGCAGATCCTTACCGGCGGTCAGGGAGGCCCGAATAACACTACCAAGACGCTTATCATGTATCTGAACGAACAGATCGGTACATCTAAGAACTATGGTATGGCAGGTGCGCTTTCAGTAATTATATTCATTGTATGTGCGGCACTCAGCCTGGTTGTTTACTACTTCTTTGCTGCTGACAGAAGCAACAAGAAGTCTAAAAAAGGAGGTAAGTAAGTATCATGGCAAAAAAGGAAAAGGTACTTGAACATACCTCAGCACTTCAGCAGAACAGAACAGATCCGGATATGAAGGTAAAGCCTACGCTTATTATTCACAGAATAATCTGTTATATCGTTCTTATCTTCTTCTCAATCCTGTGTTTGTTCTTCTTCTACATCCTGCTTGTTAACGCAAGCCGTTCACATTACGATATTATGTCCGGCTTCTCGTTCCTGCCGGGAAATCAATTTATCAATAACTTCCAGAGTGCGATCTCAAACACAACGATACCTGTTATAAACGGTGTTATCAACAGCTTGATTATCGCAACGTGTACAGCAGTATTATCAATTTATTTCTCGGCAATGACAGCGTATTCAATTCATGTATATGACTTCAAAGGTAAGAAATTTATCTTTAACTTCATATTACTTATCATGACGATTCCTACACAGGTTTCTGCGCTCGGTTTCTTCAGTATGTGTACCGACTGGGGACTCAGAGATACATATATTCCTCTTATAGTTCCTGCTATTGCGGCTCCTGCAGTGTTCTTCTTCATGATTCAGTACATGAAGAGCTCGCTTCCTATTGATATTATCGAGGCAGCAAGAATTGACGGTTCGGGCGAATTCAGAACATTCAACACGATTGTTCTTCCTATGCTGAAGCCTGCTCTTGCAGTACAGGCAATATTCAGCTTCGTTGCATCATGGAACAACTACTTCCTTCCTTCGTTGATCATTGATACATCAACAAAGAAGACAATGCCTATCATGATCGCACAGCTTCGTTCAGCAGACTTCTTAAAGTTTGATATGGGTCAGGTTTATATGTTCATTTTCATAGCAATCATACCTGTTATCATCGTTTATTTCTGCTTATCGAAATTCATCATCGCCGGTGTTTCACTCGGTGGTGTAAAGGAATAAGACAATTTTGGGTTAATATATTTTATACAGAAACGGCATCGGAAATTTTCCGGTGCCGTTTTGCCGTATATAATGCCGTAACATCAGTGCGGTATTTGCCTTGTGGTATACAAGCTAAGAGTGTATGAAGCATAAGAAAATCCCCTGTTAATCGCTTAACAGGGGATCGGAGTTTATTCGGTTATGGGATTAGCCAAGTCTTGCTTCGAGATCAGCGAGTTCCTGCTTTAAACCGTCGGGGAGCTTGTCACCGAACTGCTTGTAGAATTCCTTCATCTCTTCTACTTCCTTCTTCCAGAGGTCTCTGTCAACTGCGAGCAGCTTGTCTTCAACTTCTGATGTAACCTCATCCTCGATACCCTTGAGGTTGATGTCACCCTTCTTAGGAAGGTAGCCGATAGGAGTCTTTTCAGCGTCGATTGTGCCTTCACATCTCTTGATGATCCAGTCGAGAACTCTCATGTTGTCGCCGAAACCGGGCCAGATAAAGTTGCCGTTCTCATCCTGCTTGAACCAGTTAACGTTGAATATCTTAGGAGCCTTGTCACCGAGCTTCTTGCCCATATCAAGCCAGTGTGCCCAGTAATCAGCCATATGGTAGCCGCAGAAGGGCTTCATAGCCATAGGATCGTGACGGAGTACGCCTACTGCACCTGTAGCAGCTGCTGTTGTTTCAGAAGAAACTGCAGAGCCTACATATGTGCCGTGCTGCCAGCTGAATGACTGGTAAACCAGAGGAGTTGTAGCTGCACGTCTGCCGCCGAAGATGATAGCTGAGATCGGAACACCCTGGGGGTTGTTGAACTCAGGTGAAATGCAGGGGCAGTTCTGAGCGGGAGCTGTGAAACGTGAGTTAGGATGAGCGAGCTTGTTGCCTGCTGCTGTGTATTCCTTACCGTTAACCTTGTTGCCCTTCCAGTCTGTTGCATTCTCGGGAGGATTCTTGTCAAGACCTTCCCACCAAGCTGTCATATCATCATTGTTGATAGCAACGTTTGTGAAGATTGTATTCTTTCTTGTAGATGCAAGTGCGTTGTAGTTGCTCTTTGCGTTTGTACCGGGAGCAACGCCGAAGAAGCCGTTCTCGGGGTTGATAGCGTAAAGTCTGCCATCGGGACCCTGCTTCATCCAAGCAATATCGTCACCTACTGTGAATACTTCATAGCCTGCCTTCTTGTATCCCTCGGGAGGAATAAGCATAGCGAGGTTTGTTTTACCGCAAGCTGAGGGGAATGCTGCTGTGATATACTTGATGTCGCCATCGGGCTTCTTAACGCCGAGGATAAGCATATGTTCAGCCATCCAGCCTTCCTTCCAACCCTGGTAAGAAGCGATACGGAGTGCGAAGCACTTCTTGCCGAGCAGTACGTTACCGCCGTAAGCTGAGTTGATAGACCAGATCGTGTTGTCTTCAGGGAACTGAACGATGTATCTCTTTTCGGGATCAACGTCAGCCTTTGAGTGAAGGCATCTTACGAAGTCGTTGGAGTCATCGGGCAGGTTCTTGAATGCCTGTGCACCCATTCTTGTCATAATGTCCATGTTGAGTACAACATAGATAGAGTCTGTCAGCTCAACACCAACCTTAGCGATAGGTGAGCCGATAGGTCCCATTGAGTAGGGGATAACGTACATTGTACGACCCTTCATAACGCCGTCATAGAGCTTTGTCAGCTTAGCGTACATTTCCTTAGGATCCATCCAGTTGTTTGTAGGACCTGCATTCTCCTTCTCTCTTGAGCAGATGAATGTTCTGTCTTCTACACGGGCAACGTCGTTTTCAGCTGTTCTGTGATATAAGCAGCCGGGGAGCTTTTCCTGGTTGAGCTCAATCATCTCGCCTGTTGCGATAGCCTCGTCACGAAGCGCCTTGAGCTGCTCCTCGCTGCCATCGATCCATACAACCTTGTCGGGCTGTGTGAGGGCTTTCATTTCTTCAACCCACTTTAAAACATTCTGATTCTTTGTCATAACCGATTGTTCTCCTTTTCTTTATTTTATCAGCTTATGCTGATGAAAGTCATTCGGTAGGGAATTACCGATACGGTTCATCGTACCTTGTTCCCCTTTTACTATTATAAACTATTTTTTGCAATAGGTCAATAGCAAAATTGCAAAAACGGCAAAAAATTTGCACAAAGTAAGCGTTATATAACCGTCTTTATTTTACAGCATCTAAAACTCCCGAATCCGGCTGTATAAAACAAAGTAAGTTATAGTCAACGCACACCTTGTGCTTTTAATTTTACTATTTTAATATCTACTGATTTTAAAGGAATTAAATGTCAGCTTTAACTTCCTTGCGAAGCAGTATTATCGCAAGAAGGTTCGGTATTGCCATAAGGCCGTTGAAAAGATCGGATACGTCCCATACAACTGTCGCCTGAATCACTGCTCCCACGAAAGCGGTAACAATGAAAATTGCAAGATATACGCCTACCCACTTCTTTGTGAAAAGGTAAACGAAACAGCTTCTGCCGTATATCCACCAGCCTGTAACGGTTGTTATCGCAAAGATGAATGTTGCGATACTGAGGAATGCACCGGCAAAGTCACCGAGTCCGTCCTGGAATGCTATCAGCGCCATATCAAAACCAACGCTTGATTTCTGATCTGCACCGCTTGAAAGAATGCAGAGTGCTGTCATAGTGCAGATGATGATGGTGTCGATAAATACCGAAAGCATTGCCCACATACCTTGCGTATGGTGCTTGTCGGCGCTTGAGTTTGCATTAATCATTACTGAGGAGCCGAGACCGGCTTCGTTTGAGAATACGCCACGTTTTACGCCCCACTTCATAGCCTCGAGCATTACAACACCGACAGTTCCTCCGCCTACAGCCTTGAATGAAAAAGCTTCTGTGAAAATGCGTGCGAATACAGAAGGAACATTTTCAATGTTCATTATAATTACAGCAAAACAGCCGAGCAGATAACCGCCTGCGGCTATAGGAATTACCCACGATGTGACTTTACTAAGGCGGTGGATACCTCCGGGTGCTATTGCGGCAATTACTCCGGCACAAAGGATTCCCGATACCCACAGAGGCACTCCAAGACAGTTCTGAAGCGCCATCGAAGCCGAATTCACCTGAGCCATATTGCCTATGCCGAAGCTGGCACCTATACAGCAGACAGCGAACATTCCCGCAAAGAACGCACCGAGCTTTTTGCCGCCGAATGCTTTTTTTATGTAAGCAAAAGGTACGCCGCCCGTAAGACCATCCGATTGCACGGTTCTGTATTTTGCGCCGAGATAGTTTTCAGCAAAGCTGGTAGCCATACCGAGAAGTGCGGAGATCCACATCCAGAATATTGCACCTGCACCGCCAAAAGCAATAGCGCTTCCTATTGCGATAATATTTCCTGTTCCTACTGTTGCACCAAGTGCGGCGGTAAGGGTTCTGAAAGGCGAAACCTTCTTTCCGTCAGCCTCAGGCTGTTTTGTAAGGAGTGTACGCTTTATTATAGTAGGGAAGTGCAGTACCTGCAAGCATCTGGTTCTTATTGTGAAGATAATTCCCGAACCTGCAAATAGTATAAGCACCGGTATGCCCCATACTATATTTTCGTTTATCCACTCTAATATTTCCATACTGACTTGTTCCTTTTCATCAAGCACAGACGTGGGTGCCTGTACGTTTTATATATTGATTGTATTCCCGAATATCACCGATTATGACGGGGAAGCTTCACATTACGATATGATTTCGGCATTTCAGGGGAATTTCCGATTAAAAATAGTATATAAAAAAAGTAAAATCTGATAAAATTTTGAATAGTTACTGCTTGTTAATAATTAAAAGCAAAAGTATACAAGTCGAAAAATAACCCCTCCGGTTTTCCCGGAGGGGCGTAAAAACCTATTCTATTCCGACTATTCAAAATTTTTGGGCTTTTAGATTATTTCGTGCGGATTATTCGCCGCAGTATTCCTTCTTGTAGTATTCAACAAGGCCTACGAGATCCTCGTAACGCTTCTTGGAGTTAGCAACAGCCTTATCGAACAGTACGTTAGCTCTTTCGGGGTTAGCACGCATAAGAGAGTTGTAACGAACTTCTCTCATCATGAATTCCTTGTAATCGCCTGTAGGAGCCTTGCTGTCGAGAGTGAACGGATTTGTTCCTGCAGGAGCAGCGGGGTTGAATCTGAACAGATGCCAGTAACCTGCCTGTACAGCTTCCTTTTCTACCTTCTGAGCGATTGTAAGGCCGCCCTTGATACCGTGGTTGATACAAGGAGCATAAGCGATAACCAGTGAAGGACCGTCATATGCTTCAGCTTCTGCGAT
>ERZ825384.4190-NODE-4190-length-11713-cov-4.138789_pt1 | contig 11713 bp, 9 predicted proteins | sample MGYA00519931_ERZ825384 | MGnify/ENA primary metagenome ERZ825384 (study PRJEB31778, sample SAMEA3449200) | human gut metagenome | biome: human gut; feature: human-associated habitat; material: faeces | place: United Kingdom | collected 2010/2012 ...
GCATTACAACTTCGTCTGCCACTTCATTGAAGGCAAGAACATTTGCGCAAGTAGCGCCTACATTTCCGGCACCAACAACTGTTACTTTTGACATAATAAATAAGTTTTAGTATGTTATTACTTAATAATACGCTATGTTTTTTAACGATGGCAAAGGTACAATCTATTACGGAATAAAGAAATATTTCCGTATATATTTTTGAGGGACATTATTAAATATCGCTAAAGCCTTGTCGAGGCTTCTTGACAACTTGGTACGCTTTTATTTTTAAGATCTTGAGGAAATGTTGTATCTTGGGTGCGAACAAAACTTAACCGAGGGAAGTTTTATTTACATGGGTTATTAATCTTAAATCCAACGTACTTATGAAAGTTCTTATATATATCCGAAAAGTCCTGTTTTTGTTTCTGTGCGGGGCCTTGTCTTTCTCTTACGGCTACGGTCAGGAGCTGCCGCTTCTGCCGGATCCGATCAAGCCTCTCTTGTCGGACTCCAATTTGATAGATGAGTTGATCACTGTCGGATATGCTACGGGCAATCGCAGTACTTTATCCGGTTCTGTAAACCGGGTGAATGAAGGGGGAATGAATGAGGGATTGATCTCTACACCCTTGGACGCTCTTCGGGGAAGGGTGTCCGGCGTTAGTATCCCGGTTGGAGGAAATAGCGCCGCTGCCTTGGCTGCCGTCCGGGTCCGGGGTACAACTTCCTTAACGGGAGGTAATGATCCGTTGGTGATTATTGATGGGGTTTTTGCCGATCTTAATTTGCTTAGCTCGATCTATCCGGCGGATATCGAGAACTTCACGATCTTGAAAGATGCCTCTGAGACTGCTCAATATGGTTCTCGTGGTGCTTCCGGTGTTATCGAGGTAACGACTAAGAAAGGGCGGCAGGGAGCTTTTAGTATCAGTTATGATGGGAGTTTCGGTGTGGAGGCGGCTTATAAAAGTTTGGATATGTTATCGGCGAATGGTTTCCGGAAACTGGCGGAGGAACGTAATATCGGTATTTTAGATTTAGGGAATAATACGGACTTTCAGGATGAGATCACCCGGTTAGGGTTGGTGCAGAATCATCATATCGCTTTTGGGGGTGGTTCGGAGACTTCCAGTTATCGTGCCTCCTTGGGATTTGTGGAAAGGGAAGGGGTTATCCGAAATACGAACTCACGTAATTTTACGACCAAGTTGAATATTACGCAGCATGCGTTCAATGATCTTCTGGTCTTTGATTTAGGCATATTTGGTTCCTTGCTGAAAAATGCTTATTTAAATGATGTACAGAAGATGTTCTATTCCGCCGCTACTTTCAACCCGACATTTCCGAATCATAAGAATATGGAGACGGGTAGCTGGGATCAAATAACCAACGCTAGCCAGATCACGAATCCTTTGGCTTGGTTGGAGGTGAAGGATGATGATTCGAATGCTCATATAAATACGCACTTAAAACTGGTTTTTAACTTGAGTAAGCATTTAATGTTTACGGCTTTCGGTTCGTATACTTATAATGTAATAGATAACGCCCAATACCTCCCTACTTCGGTTTGGGCGCATGGGCAGGCTTATCGGGGGGAGCGGAAAACAGAATCTTTATTGGGAGATTTCATGTTGGCCTATAAAAAAGACTTTGGTTTGCATCAACTAAATGTATTGGGATTGGCGGAAGCTCAGAAAATGATAACGAGAGGTTTTTATACGACTGCGACGAATTTCAGTACCGATCGTTTTGGTTATGATAATTTACAGGCAGGTGCGGTACGTTTATGGGAGGGGACCGGTTCTTACTATGAGGCTCCTCATCTAGCATCTTTCCTTGGACGTGTGAATTATATTTATGATGGAAAGTATATCGCTACCGTGAATGCTCGAGCGGATGCCTCCTCGAAAGTGGGGGCCAATAATAAATGGGGATTTTTCCCTTCGGCTTCTGTCGCTTGGGTGTTGACCGAAGAGGAGTTTATGGAAGGTATCTCGTGGGTAAGGAATTTAAAGATTCGTTTGGGATATGGCCTTTCCGGTAATCAAGACGCGATCGATTCTTACAATTCTTTGCGATTGATGAAGCCTAATGGGGTTGTTTCCGTAAATGGTGCGCCCACCGTTACCTTGGGTACGATCCGTAATGCGAATCCGGACTTGAAATGGGAGGTAAAACGTACGTTCAATGCCGGTATCGATGCCGGGTTTTTCGACAATCGTTTTATTCTTGCCGTAGATTATTATAATTCCAAGACGGATGATATGTTGTATTTATACGATGTAAGCGTTCCGCCTTTCGCTTATAATAAAATGTTGGCGAATCTGGGATCGATGCGAAATAGTGGCGTGGAATTGGGTATTGGCGTCACGCCCTTGCGTACGAAAGATATGGAATTGAATATAAACGTAAACGTAACTTTCCAACGGAATAAATTGCTCTCCTTGAGCGGTTACTATAAAGGGGAATATATGTCCGCCCCGGAATATACTAGCATCTCGGATTTAAATGGGGCTGGTTTCCATGGAGGGTATAATCATATCGTTTATCAAATGGTCGGACAGCCTTTGGGTGTTTTTTATTTACCGAAATGTACAGGTTTGGTTTCCGATGGGAATGGCGGCTATAAGTATGAGATTGAGGACTTGAATGGAAACGGGGTGAGTTTGGAGGATGGTGAGGATCGTTATATTGCGGGACAAGCCATGCCGAAAACACTTTTAGGCTCTAATATCAGTTTCCGGTATAAACAATTCGATCTATCAGTACAGATTAACGGAGCCTTTGGGCATAAGATTTATAATGGAACATCGCTAACTTATATGAATATGGATATATTCCCGGATTATAACGTGTTGCGAGAAGCTCCATCCCTGAATATTCAAGATCAGACGGCTACGGATTATTGGTTGGAGAAAGGGGATTATATCAATTTTGATTATTTGACGTTGGGTTGGAACGTGCCTCTGGGTAATTTAAGGAAATATGTAAGAAACGTACGGCTTTCGGTTTCCGTAAATAATTTGGCGACAATTACAGGTTATTCGGGATTGACTCCGATGATAAATAGCTCTATCGTAAATAATACGTTAGGTATAGACGATAAGCGATCTTATCCGGTGGTTCGTTCCTATACGATGGGGTTGAGTTTTAATTTTTAAAAAGGTGTTCGTATGAGAAAGCTTTCTATTTTATCCTATATATTTGCGGGTTTGATGTTATCGTCGTGCGATGGCTATCTGAAAGAGGACCCTCGTGATCAGCTTTATCCGGAGGATGCGTACGATACCCCTCAGAATGTCTATCTGAATACGGTTGCTTCCTTATATAATTATATCGGAGGTTATAGCGATAGCCAAGGATTGCAAGGAACGTACCGGGGTGTCTACGACTTGAATACCTTTACGACTGACGAGGCCATGCTCCCGACTCGTGGCGGCGACTGGTATGACGGTGGTTTCTGGCAAGGTCTCTTCTTGCATAAGTGGGGAACGAATAGTGACGCTATCCAAGCTACTTGGGAATATCTGTATAAAGTAATCGTATTAAGCAATCAATCTTTAGAGATATTAGGCGAGTTGCGGCAAAAAACGGATTATAACGATTTAGATCGGTATGAGGCGGAGGTTCGTGCCTTGCGTGCGATGTATTATTATTATTTAGTCGATATGTTTGGCCGTGTCCCTCTTATCGTTTCTTCTTCCATTCCGGTGAAAGACGTGCGGCAGAGTGACCGGAAAGAGGTCTTTGATTTTGTTGTAAAAGAATTACAAGAATCCCTTTTGTTATTGAGTACGGCGCATAGTAATTCGCCCGGCGATTATTATGGAAGGATTACGAGACCGGTTGTTTATTTTTTATTGGCGAAGTTGGCCTTAAACGCAGAAGTGTTTACGGATAACGACTGGACGGATGGTCTGCGTCCGAATGGACGGGAAATCTATTTTAGGGTAGGCGAGAGGAAGTTGAACGCTTGGCAAACGGTTGTGGCGTACTGTGATTCAATAACGGACTTAAACTATAGCTTATCTCCGAACTATGCGGATAATTTTTCTGTATTTAATGAATCGTCCGGAGAGAATATTTTCACGATTCCGATGGATAAGAACTTATATACGAGCCAAATGCAATATCTTTTCCGCTCCCGTCACTATAATCATGCCAAAGCATATGGATTGGGGGGAGAGAACGGCTCTTGCGCTACGATAGAGGCCCTTCGGGTATTTGCGTATGGGACGGACTCGGTCGATACCCGGTTTTATGAGAATTATTACGCCGATACGATGTTTGACCTCAATGGTGATACGATTCGGTTAGATAATGGGACTCCTTTGGTATATTTACCTCTAGAGGTTAGGTTGGATTTGTCTAGGTTGCCTGCCGAGAAAACGGCGGGGGCCCGCATGAAGAAATACGAGATCGATAAGATGGGGACGAAAGATGGAAAGCTATCGGATAATGATATCGTATTATTCCGTTATGCGGATGTCTTGTTAATGAGATCGGAAGCGAAAGTTCGTAATGGAGAGAATGGGGATGAAGAGTTGAATGCCGTTCGTTTCCGTGTGGGAATGTTACCTCGTAAGGCGACATTAGAAAATATTTTGGCTGAGCGTCAACTGGAATTGGCTTGGGAAGGCTGGAGGAGGCAGGATTTGGTACGTTTTGGAAAGTTTACCCGCCCTTATACGGATCGCCCTCAATTGCCCCATGAATCGAATGGCTATACCACCGTTTTCCCAATTCCCGATAAAGTCCGTTCCTTGAATCCTAATTTGATACAGAATCCGGGATATTAGTAGATTTGGATTGTATTTATCAATTATGTAATAATTTGGAATATAGGAAGATTTTATTTTTCTTTGTGTAAAAAGTAAAACGTTTGTCTATGAGATCGCAAAAAGAGTGTATAGAATTGCTACGTGGCTATTTTCAAAATAAGGCTAAAGATTATGGCATTGTTCGTATGGCCCTTTTTGGTTCAGTCGTGCGAAATGAACAAACAGAGGAGAGTGACGTAGATATTGCTTACGAAGGGGAAGCTAATCTATTATTACGTAGCCGAATGAAACAAGAGTTAGAGTCTTTGTTTGGATGTAGAGTCGATATCATTCGTCTTCGCAAACAACTTGTTGATAGTGTATTTGGACAAAATGTCGAAAATGATTTGATTTATGTTTGATAAGGTACGGATTGGCTCATTGTTAGATCGAATAGAAAATTCGATTCTCTTAATACAGAGTAAATCGGGGGAGATAAATTGTCCGGATGATTTCCTTTTGAGTCAAGATGGTATGTTCATTTTAAGTGGCATCTGTATGCAGTTGGTTTTTATTGGAGAAAGTGTCAAGACTATTGATAATAAAACTAATCATAGTTATTTAATAAAATATACAGATATACCTTGGACTGCTATTATGGGATTAAGGGATATTATAGCTCATGAGTATCATCGTATTGATGAGGAAGAGATCTTTGCGGTTGTGAATAAAGACTTAATTTCTCTTTTGAAAATAATTCAGCAAATGAAAATGGATTTAGAGACAATAAATTAAGGGTGAAAATAATATTCAATTTCTCACCCTTAATATCTATTTTACTCTATATACAATACCAATCCCTTTAAATATTCACCTTCCGGATGGTAGATATTCACCGGATGGTCTGCGGGTTGGGTTAATTGATGCAAGATACGAACGCTACGGCCGGATTGGGCGGCGGCGCTAAATACAGCTAAACGGAAGTTTTCCTTGCTGACAACCTGTGAGCAGGAGAAGGTAAACAAGATTCCTCCCGGCTTGATCTTCTCGAAAGCGATCGCGTTTAATTTGCGATACCCTTGTAAGGCGTTACGTAGTACATTCTTATGTTTAGCGAACGCAGGAGGGTCCAATATGATTAAATCATAATTACTTCCCATTTTTTCCAAATACTTAAACGCGTCTTCCGCATATGCCTCATGACGGGGATCTCCCGGGAAATTCAACTCGACATTCTTTTTCGTCAAAGAAATCGCTTTCGCCGAACTATCTACGGAATGAACCACCTTAGCGCCTCCTCTCATCGCATAGAAAGAGAAACCGCCCGTATAACAGAACATATTCAATACGGAGCGATCTTTTGCGTAATACTCCAACAAAGAGCGATTCTCCCGTTGATCCACGAAGAAACCTGTCTTTTGGCCTTTCTGCCAGTCTACACAGAATTTCAGTCCGTTTTCTATAGCGATATCTTCCACTTCGCCTCCGAATAAGTAACCATCTTCGCTACCTAAATTCGCTTTATAAGGTAAAGTCGCTTCCGATTTATAGTAGATGTTTTGTAAAGTATCGCCCAATACCGCTTTCAAAGCCTCCGCGATCTGATGACGGGCATAATGCATTCCTACCGAATGTGCTTGCATAACCGCCGTATGCGCATACATATCGATCACCAATCCCGGTAAGTTATCGCCTTCGCCGTGAATCAGGCGGAACGTATTATTATTTTCTACCCCAGCCAGCCGCAAGGTCTTTCTGAGTTCGTAAGCGATACGGATACGTTCAACCCAAAAAGCATCGTCGATGGCGATTGGGGTGAAAGATAACACACGTACGGCGATACTGCCGATTTGGTAATGGCCGATCGCCAAAAAACGCTGGTTCGCTCCGTATACCTCTACCAAGTCACCCTCTTCCGGATCGCCTTCAACAGATTGGATCGCTCCGGAAAATACCCATGGATGGAAACGCAATAGCGATTCTTCTTTCTTAGGCTTGAGAAAAACTTTACAATACTCCATTTATGCTTGATTCAATAAATTATATATTCTTAGGCAGGCCCAAGCATCGAGGGCCGCATATTTCTTTTGTGAGTCTGTCAATACATCCGCCTCCCAATTCGTGAGGCGTTGTCCTTTTGATATCTTTTTTTGGAAAAGTATCGCATATATCTTTTGCAGGCTGGCATCCTCGATGCCGAACTGGCCTACGTAATTCTGTAAATCAAGGAAATTAGCGGGTTCTATATCCGAACGCTTCCGTATCGCCCCGAAATCATCCCGTAAAGATAACCCGATCTTTAAGGTCGAACTGCTTTTTAGGAATTTCTCCAGAGATTCCGGTATACCGATATGATTCAAGCGGAACAAGAAACAAGTATCATCCGTTGATATCTGCATCAATGAGATCTTGTAACGCTGTCCCTTCTTAAAGCTGGGACGGGTCTCCGTGTCAAAACCAACGATCGGAAAACGCAGCAAGTACTCTACGGCCTTGTCTGCCTCCTCTTTACTAAGGATCGTAATGATACGTCCCTTGAATTCCTCTACGGTAAGTTTCGCTATTTCCTCTTTAGCAATTGTATGTATAAATTGTTGTATCATTCTTCCTCTTCATTCTTTTCCAAATCCTCATCACCACTGTAACGCACAGCGTGCAACGCTTTCAAGGCATTCAATAATTGCTGTCCCCAGTATTCTTGGAAGTTCGTGCGGCACAAAGCGATAGCCTCTTGCATAACTTCCTCGTTTCCTTGACGGAATAAAGATACGAAATTTCCTGTATCTTGATAGACATCAGCCAAGTTCTCGGAAATAAACGCTGCGATAGGAGTATCGCTATACCGCATATCCGCATGAAATGTTTCCAGATAGGAATCTCGTTCGCCAAGCAAACCGGCTATCCGTGAACGAACCGACTCGTACATGTCTTCTGAAACGGAAAGCTCGAGTTCGGTTTCCTCTTCAGATTCCACTTCGGGCAACAGGCTGGCCTTTAAGTATAAAAGAGGCAAAAGTTTTGTCGCCTTATCTACGAAGTCGAAAAGCCCGGTATTTCCGGCGGTCTCAACAAAGGTACAATATTCCAGTGCTACCGTAACAAATTCTAGCGTGTTGCGCTCGTATATCGGATTTTCTTCTTTTTCCATGTGCCTGTTCGTCTAATCATTCTTGATAACAATTCGCAAAAATACAACAAAAATCCGTTTTTTTCGTGATAAAGTCCCGAATATTCTTTTTAGTCGGGGATTGCTCTCCTATATATTTCCTGTTTTATTATTTTTGTGCAATTAATAGAAGGAATGTTAATGATAGACTAATGTTGGATATACTAATTAGGATAAAAAAACCGATCGAGTTATGAGTTCATGTGGAAAGAATGAGAACCCTCAAGAGATGAATCGCCGTAAATTCTTGAAGGTATTTGGGGGTGGGGCTGTCGCCTCTTCGGCGGCGCTTTACGGTTGCGCTCCCAAGAATGAGCCGGGGGCGGCTGTGGCGTTAGGTGAGGTTCCTACCGATAAAATGACCTATCGCCAACATCCTACGAATGGCGATAAGGTTTCTATTTTAGGATATGGTTGTATGCGTTGGCCCTTGAAACAAGGATCGGACGGTAAAGACCAGATTGATCAAGAAGCCGTGAATCGTTTAGTGGATTATGCGATAGAACATGGGGTGAATTACTTTGATACTTCTCCTGTTTATGTACAAGGTATGTCCGAGAAAGCGACCGGTATCGCATTGGCACGCCATCCTAGGAACTCCTATTATTTGGCCACTAAACTGTCAAACTTCCAGAACTATACGAGAGAAAACTCGTTGGCGATGTATCGGCAGTCGTTCCGTGATTTGCAAACCGATTATCTGGATTATTATTTGCTTCACTCTATCGGTGGGGGGAATGGTATCGAGCTTTTCAATGACCGCTATATAAATAATGGAATGCTTGATTTCTTGGTGAAAGAACGGGAAGCGGGACGTATCCGTAACCTAGGTTGGTCTTTTCATGGGGATGTAAAAGTGTTTGATTATGTGTTGGATATGGGCGTGAAATGGGATTTCGTTCAGATCCAGCTGAATTATCTGGACTGGAAACATGCCTCGGGGCGTAACGTAAACGCTGATTATCTGTATGGCGAATTAGAGAAGCGAGGTATTCCGGCGGTTATCATGGAACCGCTATTAGGAGGTCGCTTATCGAATGTTCCGGATCATATCGTTGCTCGTTTGAAACAGCAACGGCCTGAGAATAGCGTGGCTTCATGGGCTTTTCGTTTCGCCGGCTCTCCGGATGGGGTCTTGACGGTGTTAAGCGGCATGACGTATATGGAGCATTTGCAAGATAATATCCGTACCTATTCCCCGCTTATTCCGGTAACGGACGAGGAGAAAGACTTTTTGGAAGAGACGGCCCAGCTTATGATGAAATATCCGACAATACCTTGCAATGATTGCAAATATTGTATGCCTTGTCCATATGCGTTGGATATTCCGGGCATTCTTTTACATTATAATAAATGTGTGAACGAAGGAAATGTTCCGAAAAGCGCGCAAGACGAAAATTACGCGAAAGCTCGTCGTGCCTTCTTAGTCGGTTATGACCGGAGTGTCCCAAAGTTGCGTCAAGCGAACCATTGTACAGGGTGTGAGCAATGTAATCCTCATTGTCCGCAGGGTATCGATATCCCCAAAGAGATGCAGCGTATCGATAAATTCGTGGAAGAGTTGAAAGTGAATGGTTAACCTTTAAACAAACGGAAAATTATGTTACGAAAAATAAGAATATTCGCCGCCACCTTTTGCTTTGTGCTGATAACCCTGTTATTTCTTGATTTCACGGGTACGATTCACGCTTGGTTCGGATGGTTGGCAAAGATACAGTTTTGGCCTGCGTTGTTGGCTTTGAATGTCGGTGTTGTGGTAGGGTTGATAATCTTGACTCTTTTATTGGGGCGTGTATATTGCTCCGTTATCTGCCCTTTAGGGGTATTGCAAGATATCATTTCGTGGTTTGCTAGTAAACGGAAGAAATACCGCTTTTCCTATTCTCCCGCATTGAAGTGGGTGCGTTATGGAACCTTGGTTATTTTTATATTGGCTTGTATCGCTGGTATCGGTTCCTTGGTAGCGTTGATTTCGCCTTATAGCGCTTATGGGCGTATCGCTTCTAATTTATTTGCGCCAATCTATCAAGAGGGCAACAATCTATTGGCCTATTTCGCGGAACGTATGGATAGTTACGCATTCTATTCGGTGGACGTATGGGTGCGTAGTCTGGCTACGATGGGAATCGCTATTCTGAGCTTTGTCATATTGGCGATTTTAGCTTGGAGAAATGGACGTACGTATTGTAATACGATCTGTCCGGTGGGTACGGTTCTCGGTTTTTTGTCGAAGTATGCTTTACTTAAACCTCGCATTGATACCGATAAATGTAATGGTTGCGGATTATGCGCACGTAAATGCAAGGCTTCCTGTATCGATTCTAAGAATCATGCGGTCGATTATAGCCGTTGCGTGACTTGTATGGATTGTTTGGATAATTGCCGTCAAGGTGCGATTTCGTATACGAGGGCACGCAAGGCTGATAAAGTTACTTCGGTAAAAGAATCCTTAACGAAGGACACTACGGATGTTTCCCGCCGTCGAGCCTTGTCGGCTACGGCATTGGTAGCCATGTCTTCCGTTTTACATGCCCAGCAGAAAAAACTGGAGGATTATGTGGAGATGAAGAAAGACGGAGGCTTTGCGCCGATTAAAGAACGTAAAGAGCCGAATCGTTTGGCGCCATTGGTTCCTCCCGGAGCTTTGAGTATCGGGAATCTGGCGCAACATTGCACGGGGTGTCAGCTTTGTGTATCTGTCTGCGAGAATCATGTCCTGCGCCCGTCTACGGATCTGATGAAACTGATGCAGCCGAAGATGGCATTCGATAGAGGGTATTGCCGTCCGGAATGTGTGAAATGTTCGGAGGTTTGCCCGACGGGAGCGATCAAACCTATTACGAAAGAAGATAAATCTGCTATACAGATCGGTCATGCCGTATGGGTAAGAGATCTTTGTATTGTCAATACGGACGGTATGAGTTGTGGTAATTGTGAACGCCATTGCCCGACAAAATCGATCCAGATGGTGGCGAAAGATCCGGCAGATCCAAAGTCGTTAAAGATCCCGGTGATCAATACGGAAACTTGTATTGGTTGTGGTGCTTGCGAGTACCTTTGTCCATCTCGTCCTTATAGTGCGATCTATGTAGAAGGACATGAGATGCACAGATCTATTTAATGCCGTTAAAATCTATCCCCAAAAACATGTACGTGTTTCCGCGAAAACATGTACATGTTTTTCAGAAAACACGTACGTCTTTTTTTCAAAGGTTCGTCAGACTCGATTTTTCTATGTACATTTGCGTGTTATAAAAGAATTATTGAGAAACTATTTATGGCAAAGAAGACAACAACAACGAAGCAAAATCATACAGAGCCGAGCTGGTTCGCAGCCTTGAAGACTTTTTTTACAAATGAACGGACCCGTTTCATTACAGGTTTGATTATCTCTATACTAACCATTTACGTAGGGCTTGCCTTGATTTCGTTTTTCTTTACAGGAGCCGCCGATCAAAGTAAAATAGAGAATGTTCCTTTAGGGGATTTGTTGACCAATCGAGGATCGGTAGAGAATTGGACGGGCGTACGCGGGGCGTATTTGTCTGATCTGTTGATGAATCGTTGGTTCGGTATCTCTTCTTTTATGATCCTCTTTTTCTTGGGATCGGTTGGGGCGAAACTCATGAACTTAAATAAAGTATCCTTGTTGAGGCGTTTTTTGTTTAGCGCTTCGGCGTTGATCTGGGGATCTGTGTTTTTTGCTTTTATATTTATCAAGGGATATGAGGATACGTTTATTTATCTAGGCGGTCAACACGGATATTACATCTCGGAGATGTTTATTACCAATATCGGAATCCC
>ERZ825384.4198-NODE-4198-length-11700-cov-2.468184_pt1 | contig 11700 bp, 7 predicted proteins | sample MGYA00519931_ERZ825384 | MGnify/ENA primary metagenome ERZ825384 (study PRJEB31778, sample SAMEA3449200) | human gut metagenome | biome: human gut; feature: human-associated habitat; material: faeces | place: United Kingdom | collected 2010/2012 ...
GCCGGTGGAGTCGCCATTTTCGTCCGCCTGGAACAGCGTGCCCTCAGGCTGGCCGTGGAAGACATTCGCTGTGTTATAATCATCGGGGAAGCCGCGCAGCTTGAGCTTCGTCAGCCGGTAGACGGGCTTCGTCAGCACCAGCGTATAAAATTCTTCCACGCCGTCCTTCGTCACGCCGACAAGATAGGTGTAATCGCCGGCTGCGGACAATCCGCTCGTCACGCTTACCGTGCCGCCCACGAATTCCGAGATCGTATTGCCGTACACATCCGCGATCCGCGCAGTCGCGCCCTCGGGCAGGCCGGTTACTTCCAACTGCTCGTTGCCCTTGAGGGTCACCTTGATCTCCTTCTCGCCGTTCTCCAGGGTATACACCGTGCCGGGGCCGCTCAGCTCGTCGTCTGCCGGGCCGGTGCGCAGCGTCACCGACATCATATGGTTTTCGGTGTCAGGATCTGTGATGTGCAGCGTAAAGTCAAAGCTGTCGCCATAGCTGGCAAAGTCACCGGCCAGCCGCTTGGTCACGGTCAGGCTGTGGGTCGTGTACTCGTTGGTGACGAGCTCGGCTTTTGTGCCGGTCTCTTTCTCGGCCAGGATGGCATACCCCAGCTTGAAGTGCTGTCCATCCGGCTCGGCCTCGCTCTCATTGGCGACGCTGACCTTCAGCAGGTAGAGCGGCGCGGTGGACAGACCGCTGATGCCGTGGGCCTGCTCGGTCAGACGGTAGTAGTAGATGCCGGGCTTTGTGAACTTGTCCATATTGAAATCAACGGTCACATTGCTCTCGGTGTTGGCTTTTCCTTGGGCATCGGCGGTAAATTCCGCCGTGGCCGTGGTACTGGCAAGCTGATCCGCCGTGCCGAGCATTTCGTCCGCGGTGTGGGCCTGGGGCAGGTCGCCATCCTGGCCTGCGGCCACGTTGAAAGTGATCGTGCCCTTGATGCCGCCCGCGCCGGGGGCTTTGTCCAGGTTGATGGCCTTTTTAAGGATGATGCTGCCGCCGCTGACCGTAATGCGGCTGGCAGGTCTTTCGGCATCGGCTGCATAGGCCGCCGTGGACAGCGCCCCGGCCAGCACAGCAGCGGTGAGAGCGGCAGAAAATTTGATGGTGTTCATGGTAAGTACCTCGTTTTTATGTGATGGATGGCTCGGAAGGAAAGGCGGACGGCAGCGGCAAGGCCGCCCCTTTATATCCCATTCCGCCGCAATACAGCGATCACGCGGCCCTGTATCTCCCCTGCCTGCACCGGGCCGAACCAGCGGCTGTCGCGGGCGCCTGCGCGGGCGTCGCATAATATAAAATATTCGCCGTCGGCCAGGGTCAGCGGGTAGGTCACGTTGCTGTCATATTTCGGCGTTTCTTCGTAGATATCAGGCTCCGCCACCGTGCTGCCGTTGATGACAAGCGCCGCCGCGTCGGTCACTTCCACCGTGTCGCCGCCCCGGGCCGCGACCCGGCCTGTGCGGCGCTGGCCATCCTTGGTAAAGACAACGACCTCCCCTGCCGTGCAGCTGCGGGGCAGCCGGTAAAACAGCAGCAGGTCGCCGGGCTTCAAATGCGGGTGCATCGCGGCATCGGGCTGGATGTACAACCCGAACACGACGCCGAACAGCATGACCAGCAGCGCGGCCAGCGCCCCGGCCCGCACAAGAAACTCCCGGATATCCGCCCAGGCTGCCCGGCGCCGGGTCTGCGGCTCCATAGGTCACGCCCCCTTGCGGCGGCGCAGGCAGACCAAGCCCAGCAGGGCGCAGAGCAGCATCCAGACTGCCGGGGCCGTGTCCGGGCCAAATCCCGTGGGCGGTGCGCCGTCCTTGTTGTTGACGCAGGTAAGCGTGGCGCTCTGTGCGCCCAGAGTTCCCCCGCCGCTGGTGCCGACCTCGACGCTGCCGTCAAGGTCGAAGCTCGTCTCATAACCGGTGTTGTCGGTCTCGGTCACGGTGAAGGCATCCCCCGGGCGCAGGTGGCCGATGGTGATGCTGCCCCGGTGGCGCAGCGTGAAGCCGCTCCCGGTCAGGGCCGCGCCTTCCCCTTTCGTCACATAGGCACTGGCGGCGGTGATGGCCTGGCCGGCGACCGTGGCCGTGAAGGGAAACTCACGGCGGGCGTCGCCCAGACCGCCTGTCACCTGCTTGGTGATGGTCAGCGTCAGGAACGGCGCATAGCTGTTCGTGATGGTCACTTCCGCCGTCTGGCCGGACATGACCTGCACTTCGGCCGCGGCATCGTCGGCGGTGGTCGTGCAGTAGTAGTTTGCCAGGTCGGGGTGGGCCGTCTCGGTCACGGTATAGCGGTTGACCGGGATGTCTTTCAGCGTCACGCCGGTGAGGCCCTTCAGCGCAATGGTCAGCGCGCCGCCCGCCATTAGTTCCCGCGTTTCGGTCGTACCATCATCAAATTGCAGTGTATAGCTGCCGATGGGCAGGCTGCTGACCGTGAAGGTGTTCGTCACTGCGTCGGCTTCCGCTTGCTGCGCCTCGTCGGCCACAGCCTTGGTCAGGTGCAGGCTGCCGGTGGGGCGGGCGTAGATGTTGCGGAACTCTGCAGTCGTGTCGGCGCTTGTGGTCAGCGTAATGTCCGCCAGGCTTGTGCCTGTCTGCTCATTGTCACCGTTCACCGCCGCCTGGGTGCCCAGGTAGAGCAGGCCCGCCGGGGCATCGTGGCCAGTCTCTTCCACAGTGTAGGTGTAGTTTACGCTGCCGTCGTCGCTGGTCAGCGGCAGGTCGGTCAGGGTATAGCGGCTGCGGGTGGGGTCAGCACTGTCCACGGTCATATCCGCACCGTGGATCGTCGCGACCGTACCGTTCTGGTTCGCCACGGTGAACGTCAGGTTTGCCCGCGCGGCGGTCAGCTCCTCGGCAGTCAGGCCGCCCGTTATGGTTTTGCGGATGGTCAGATTTGCGCGGCCCGCCACCGCCGGGGCAGGGTTGGTGCTGAACCAGACGTTGTCCAGCAGATTGCCCTCGGTGCGCTTGTCGTCCTGGGTTTGCACCGCCAGGAAAAAGAAGCGGCTCACATACTGCCCGCCAGGGACCTGGTATGTGCCCTTGTGTGTTGCCCAGTTGGCGACGCCATCGGTCATTTCGCCGCCGACCATAAAAGTGCTGATGGGCACCTTCTGGCCGTTGTACTCGACCAGATCGTTCAGGGCATTGCGCACACTGTCTTTAGCCTCGTTCTGGGCGGCGGCAGTCAGCGTTTTGGTGATTGCTTCGGCCACCGTGACCGGCGCGATCAGCAGCACCATCGTGTCCGCGCCGTTGCGGCCCTTGTGGGCCAGCGACCAGTTCAGCGTGGAGCCGGGCACGGTCAGCACATCCTGATAGAGCGCACCGTAGGCTTCGCAGTTCAGCTCGGCGAACTGATTGCCGTCCTGGGCGCTGCGGGTGTTGTAGCTGACCCTGGGGTCGTTGTTTTCTAAGTCGTCATTATAGTTGTGGTTGGTTCCGTCTACAATTTCTATGTAGTTGGCCCACTGGGTTTTATCGGCGCGTGTTTCTTCCTCGTCCGTCCAGTGGTAGTACAGGCCCGTCGTGTGCCACACAAGCCCCTGTGTGGTGTCCGCCAGCTGGGCAAAATGGCTTTTTATGGTCTGCTCTTTGTCCTCCGGTGCGTAGGAAAGCACGCCGGTCCTGGTATGCCCCACCGCCATGCTGTGCAGGCTCGGGCTTTCAAAGCTGCCGTTTTGCAGCTGCAAATGGTAGGGCACACGGGCTTCGGCCGCCTTAGTACCGTTGAAGCCGGTGACTTCCACTTTGTAATACAGCCGCTCGGTAGGGCCGACATTGGCGATGCAGGAATCGATGGCGGCGTTCAGCTTGTGCTCGCTGCCCTCGGTGATGTTCCACTCGCTGCCGGTGCAGATGCGCGGCGTGACCTGCTCCCAGTTCTGGCCATCGTGGCTGCGGTACCAGATGTAGGTCACGTCCTGCCGCTCCGCGCTGCCGTTGACGACAGCGGTAAAGCAGCCGTCTGTGCTGATGGTGTCCTGTACTTCCAGCGTGTCCACTACAAGGGGCACGGCCGTCGGCTCTGGTATAGGCGCTGCCAGCACGGCGGCATATTCCGTCTTCCCCGCAGTCTGCTGTGAAACCGGGCTGGCCGTGGGCAGCGGTGTCGGGCTGGCCGCGGGCGCGGGGGGCACGGTAGGCAGCGGCGCAGCGGTAGGCTGCGGCGTTGGGACCGCCGTCGGCTCCGGGCCAGCCGGGGCCTGGGTTGGCGCGGCGGTGGGGTCCGGGATGGGCGGTTCCGTCGGTTCGGGGGCAGGTTCCGCCGTCGGCTCGGGTGTTGTCTCGGCTGTCGGCTCCGGGGCAGGGGCCTCGGTGGGCACGGGTTCCGGGGTCGGCTCGGCAGCAGAGTCCGGCGGGGTTTCGGTGGTTTCCGGAGCCGGTTCCGCCGTGGGGTCGGGCACTTCGGTCTCGACCACGACTTCTTCCGCCGCAGGCGGGTCAGGGTCAGCCGGGGCAGCCACGGCGGGCGGCTCGGCCAGGGCGGGCAAATCGTCCGCCGCGAACACTGTGCTGGCCGTGCTTGCCGCCATACAGCAGGCCAGAAACACAGCCAACAGACGTTTTCTCATATGCTGTTCCTCCTCACACAGTCTCCCATGGGGGTTGTCCCCCACAGGGATCGCTTTGGAGTATACAGCCCCCGCCCCGCAAAAGGCGTCGAGGTGCGTGGATGTGCAAAAGGTTATATTTTCCAGCAAAAAGAAAAAGCACCCGCCAAAACTGGCAGGTGCTCGGGTAAATTATGCAGTTTTTACGCCTGGTCGTACTTACTGGGCACGGTGCGCAGGGAGATCGTGCGGTCAAAGGTGCTGTATGCGGTCAGGTAGGCGGTAAAGCAGCCGTCCATCCGGCCCATGCTGCCCTCCTTGCCGGCGGTGTAGTTATGCTCGGCAAAGCAGGGGCCGACCGAAATACCGTTCACGCCCTTGGATGCGACCAGCGTGCCGTCCTTGACGACGACACCGCCGCCGTCATTGCCCTCGAGCATGAAATGCTCGTTCTCGACGCGGCAGCCCGCGTTGAAGGCCAGCTCCACCCGCAGCGGGGCGCGGTCGATGCCGGAGTTGACGATGTGGATGTCCAGGCCGTTTTCGACCTCGTTCACCTGCACGTCAAACACCATGTCGGGGCCGTAGAGCTTTTCGCGGTGGGCGTTGTCCATCTGCCACCAATCGCTGGTGGCGGGCTTTTCGGCAAAGGGCAGGTAATACCAGCCGGTCATGGTCTGGTGCAGGGCATAGCCACCGTCCTTGGGGGTCAGCGCTGCGGGGACAAAGTTGCGGTGCTCGCAGAAGCTCGCGCCGATGCGCACGGTCAGCGTGAAGTCGCCGTGCTGGAAGAACAAAAAGCTCGGGCTGTTGTTCAGGATCGTGTAGGACCAGCTTCCGCGGCGGCAGCGCACAATGCCCGACCCTTCGTAATATTTGTGGTAGTTCGTCGGGGTTGCGCTGCCCTCGTGCTCCAGCGCGGCCAGCTCGGGCAGCAGCATCAGGTTGATGAGGCAGTCAAAGCTGCGCAGGGCGTGGCGCTCCACCATCTGCATAATGGCGTTGGCGGCGTCCAGCAGTTCGGGCTTGCGGCAGGTATAGCCCATGTAGAGGTACTCGAGGTAATATTCCCGCGGGTAAATTTTTTTGCCCATGTCCCAGCGGGTGGAGTTGTTGGTAAAAATGCTGTCGTCGGGGTCGATGTAAGTCAGCATCATTTCCAGGTTGCGCAGCACCGGCGCATAGTAGCTCTCGTCGCCGGTGGCCACGGCCAGCATGATCATGGCATCGTTGTTGATGCGGTTGTAGTTGCCGGCCGAGCGTTCGGCGTACTCGCCGTCCTCGTTGCAGTCGTTGCCCTCTTTCAGGATGGCCTCGGCGGCGGTGCGGCATTCGGGCTTATCAAACAGCTTGGCGCAGAGCATCAGCACCGACGCGATGGCCCAGCGGTGGTTCGGGGTGTGGAAGCCGCAGTGGCACAGGGCGTCGGCGGCATCACGGATGATAGCCTCATACTTAGGCTTCAGCTCTGCGGCAGCGGCCTTGGCTTCGGGCGCGGCGGGCAGTGCGCCGTCCACGACCTTGCACAGGTAGACATAGGCGGGCAGCAGCCGCTTGGTGCAGAAAGCCGTATCCGGGCCGGAGAAGAAGTTGCAGTTGATGAGGTCAAAGTAGCCGCCGGGCCGCTGGGAGCGGCGCACAAAAGCCAGCGCCAGCGCCAGGCGGCGGCCCAGCTCGGCGTCCAGGTAGTAACGGCTCTCTGGGTTCAGGTAGCAGGCCGTCATTGTCGTGGCGCGGTAGATGGCCGTTTTCGGCTCGGCCAGGCTGTCCGCCTTGGGGAAACCACCGCAGAAGGGGCTGTTCTCGTCCAAAATCTGGATATCGAGATAGCGCTGCACGCGGCTTTCGCTGTCGTGCAGGATCCGTTCATAGTGTTTGCGCATAGGTCCGCTCTCCTTATTTGCCTGCCCAGCAGCGCCGCGCCGATGATGCCCGCGTCGCCGAACAGCTCGGCCGACATGATGCGGGGCTGCTTGGGGCAGCTGCGGCCATAGCCGTGTGCGGCATTGAACGCCCGGATCGGCTCAACCAGTACGTCGCTGCGGCGGCTGATGCCGCCGCCCAGGCAGAGCACCTCGGGCTGGAAGATGTTGATGATGCTCGTCACGCCGATGCAGAGGTAGTGTACATAGGTGTTGACCACCTGCACGGCGGTCTCGTCGCCCGCGTCGTAGGCAGCCAGGATGACCTTGCCGTTGACGTTGGCTTCCTCGTTTTCCGCCAGCGCCCAAAGCTTGCTCTCCTTATGGGCGGCCATGGCCTCCCGCGCCTGGCAGATGAGCGCCGTGACGCTTCCGTACTGCTCAAAGCAGCCGCGCATACCGCAGTTGCACTCTTTCCCGTGCATATCAATCACAAAGTGGCCCAGTTCGGCCGCTGCGCCGTTGCAGCCGGTCAGCAGCTTGCCGTTCAGCACTACGCCGCCGCCGACACCGGTGCCCAGCGTGACCATGACCATGCTGCTGCTCCCTTTGCCTGCACCCGCGCAGTACTCGCCCCAGGCGGCAACGTTGGCGTCGTTATCCACATAGACGGGCAGGCCGGTGCGCTCGTGGATCATCTGGCCCAGTGGGACGTTGTCAAATTCCAGATTGTTGGCATACAGCACGGTGCCGGTGTCCACATCGACGCTGCCGGGCGCACCGATGCCCACCCAGGCGGCATCACTCAGGGCCAGGCCCAGGGCAGTCGCCATGCGGCGGCAGAGCAGCGCGATACGGTCGGCGATGTCCGACGCCGGGCAGGGCAGCCCGGTCTTGATGCTGTCGGTCAGCAGCAGTTTCCCGTCCAGGTCGGCAATGCCGCCTGCGATGTTGGTGCCGCCCAGATCGATTCCGATACAATAACGCATAATCTACCTCGCTTCTTTCACTTTATTTCAATTTCTGCGTCGGTTTGCAGAATTTCGTAAACAGTATAAACACGATGAAAAATGCCAGTGCGGACAGCGGCAGGACCCGGATGCTGACGGCATAGCCCGTCATATCCACCAGCTTGCCGAAGCCGACGTTGAACAGGATATCCGCCAGCGACGCGATGCTTAAAATCGTGCCCGCCGCGCCGGAGACCTGCTGCGCCGGGAAATAGAGCCGGATGCTCATGACCAGCGTGGGGTACAAAATGGAGAAAGACAAGCCGCTGATGGCCCAGACAGGCATCGTCACCGCGCCGCCCAGCGAGCCGATCAGATACAGCACACAGGACACGCCGCCGAAAGCCGCCAGGCTTTTGAGGGCCCCCAGCTTATCCACCAGCGGGGACAGGCAGAGCCGCCCGATCATCATACCGCCAAAGAACACCGAAAGATACTTGGCCGCCGAGGCCTGGGGCAGGCCCAGACCGTCTACGCCGTAGGCGACCATCCAGTTCATGACGCCGTGCTCGGCGATAAAGTAGAACCCGAACACCAGCACATAGGGCACGATGATACGCCAGTCATAGCCGCCCTTTTGTGCCGGGGCGGCGGCTTCCTCCGGCACATTGCAGAAGAGCAGCAGCACAAAGGCCACCGCGCCCAGGATCAGCAGCACCAGATTTGTGTGCTGCCAGAAGGCAAAGCCGTCGGCGTGGCTGCCCAAAATATACTGGCTGCCGCTGGTGCCGATTTCCTGGGTGAAGAACAGGAAGTTGACGAAGAACCCCGGCGCTGTGGCAAACAGCAGCGGCGTGATGAGGTTCATCGTGGTATTCAATAAGGTGGAAGAACCCAGCGCCAGCGCCATGCCGATGAGCAGCACCGTGTAATTGCTGGTAAAGGCAAACAGCGCCAGGGCGGCCATCCAAATCAGGATCAGCACCTGCAGCACGCGCTTTTTGGAAAAGCGGGTGCTCAGATTGCCGCCCACCAGCAAAAACACCAGGTTGCCGATGTAGCTTGCCGTGACGATCAGCCCCAGCTGGGTCGTCGTCAGGGAGAAATGCTCTTGGAAGATCGTGGAAAAAATTCCGCGCAAGCTGTCATTGCTGCCAAGCCCCACCATGAGCACCACAAAGGCAAAGAAGGTAAGGCGGCTGCTCCATTTTTTTGTCATCAGACCTGGGCCTCAGCTTCCATCAGGAACAGAATTGCCATGGCCTGGCCGTAGGGCATCGGGTGCAGGGGGATCTGCTTGTAGAAGTCCTTGCTCTCGCGGCCCATCGGGGTGCCGTAGGACACCTGCTGCACAACGCCCTTTTCATCGATGCAGTCCAACACAGGCTGCAAGGCGCGCATGGCATTGGCGCGGTAGCTTTCAGGCACGATGCCCTGCTCGACGGCTTTCAGGATGCCGAAGCCGAAGCCGCTGGTGGCGCTGGCCTCCAGGTAGGAGGTCGGGTCGTCGATCAGGGTGTGCCACATGCCGCCCTCGTCCTGGTACTTGGCCAAGCTCTCGATCTGGCGCAGCAGCGCGTTCTCAAGGATGCGGCGGTCGGGGTTGCCTACGGGGACGATTTCCAGCAGCAGGGGGATGGCAGCCGTCACCCAGCTGTTGCCGCGGCCCCAGAAAGCCTCGGCAAAGTTATGGCAGCCATCAAAGCAGAAACCATGATACCACAGACCGGTCTTTTTGTCAGCCAGATATTTGGTGTGGACAAGGTACTGGTAGACAGCCTCGTCAATGTAGTCCTGGCGGCCCAGGATGCGGCCGATATTGGCCAGCGGCAGCACAGTCATGAACAGCGTATCGTCCCACAGCTCGCCATCGTTGACGCGATCGGATGTGACATGCTGGAAGCCGCCCTCGCCCGCGCGGGGCAGGCCGTGCATGGCCCACTCGGCCCACTCTTTGCAGATATCGCCGTACTTTTCATTCTTGGTGTACTCATACAGGTAGCTCAGGGCAAAAATGGGGGCCATCGTGTTGATGTTCTTGCTGGGCAGGCCCTCGGCAATGCGGGCGTCGTAGTACTCTGTCAGCACATCCAGGCAGCGCTGGTCGTGCTTTTTCTCAAACAGCTTCCACAGGCCGTACAGGCCCACGCCCTGGGTCCACTCCCACAGCATATAGCGGGCCAGATTGCCCTGATCCATGTTGGATTTTGCCATGTTCTCCAGGAAAGTCTCGTCCTTTTCATACAGGACAGATTTGAAGCTCTCAATGCAAAGCTCCAGTTTGTTTTCAATATCAGCTTTCTGCATGGTGGTTTTCTCCTTTTTATTATAATAGGTAGACATAACGTTCGAACTTGCCTAAAGTATAGCATAGGGGCAAAGGCAAAAACCACTCTGATTTTGTCTTTGTCACTGAAATATATTGCACTTTTTGCGAGTGCGAGTATAATAGAGACAGGAACATTTTTGACGGAGGCTGCCTATGTATCTGGACGACGCATTGCTGTACAATCAGGGGTACATGATTTCGATCAACGACCTGGATTCGCCGCTGTTTTACCTGTTCGACTACGATTCACGGTCGTTCAAGATCAACATGAGTTTCCAGCATTTCCACCAGTTTCACGAGATACACATTCTGTTAAGCGGCCGTGCATCCCATCTCATCGAGGGCGACTATTACACCCTGCAGCCCTATGATATCGTATTGCTGCGCCCTTCCATGATGCACAAGACCGAGTATCCGTCGGGCGGCGACTGCCGGCGGCTTATCATCAACTTCCGCGTGCCGGATGATTCCCCCGCGCTGCACGAAATGCTGCAAAGCTGTTTACAGCCCTTCGGGGCCGAGGTGCCCATCTACCGCTTTACCGGTGAGACGCGGGCTCAGGCATTCTCGCACCTGAACGCGATCTTCACGCTGGGCAAGCAGCCGATGACCCCGCTGACGCAGCAGTTCATCCACTGCCATTTCCTGCAATTTCTGGCCACCGTGGCCCAGCACGCGGGCGAGAGCAGCTACGAGCCGCAGGAGCTCGGCGATTCCATCACCCAGAAGGTCTACGCCGTGACCAGCTACATCCACCGGCACTACGCCAGCGAGCTTTCGCTGGAATATCTGGCGGAGAAATTCTTCATCAGTCCGTACTATTTGTCGCACCAGTTCCGCCGGGTGACAGGGTTCTCACTCATCAACTACATCCAGATCACCCGGGTGCGCAACGCCCAGCAGCTGTTGCTGTACACCGACATGAAAATTGCCGATATCACGACGAGCTGCGGCTTTACGAGTTTTTCCCAGTTCAACCGGGTGTTCAACAAGTTCTGCCATACCTCGCCGTCCCAGTTCCGCGTCAACGGCGTCGTCACCCCCATCACCGCCATTCCCTTCGAGAAGGAACCCTCCCCGGGGAGCACGAAGGTGTAACATTTTCCGGTGCCGCCCCTTCCCCGGGGGCAGGCACCTTTTTTATTTTTCCTGCATCGTCAGTTTGCCGTAATTGTCAAAACCACTGTACTGCATCGGGGCGTCGTTTACATACAGCGTCTCGCCCCACTGGCAGCGCAGTTCGCCGTAGACGGGGTCCACAAAGCGGTAGCGGCGGCCCTCGGCATCGGCATCCAGCGCAGCCCCGCGCATGGCAGCCTTGAAATCCTCAAACGCCGCAAACTCGTCTGCCTGCGCGGCACGCACCAGCCAGATGCAGCGGCGGCCCTCGGCGATGCACTCGCGGTCCTTGTTGGAGCCGAAGTCCTGCATCCGCATCCCATTGCTGCAATACACCGCCGCATAGGCACTGCCCAGCTGCACAAAGGCCCACTTGTCTTCGACCTCGCAGCGGTCAAACTCCATCGACGGCAGGTACAGGTGGGTGAAATCGACCGGGTGTTCGGGGGCGATATCATAGATCAGCCCCGCGAACGCCTTGTACTGGTTGACCTTGGGCAGGGTGCCGTTGCCCGCCCAGTAGGACGGCCGCGCTGCGCCGAAGAGCACCCGCTCGCCGGGGTGGGTGACCCACAGCTGCGCCACGGCGTTGAAGGTCAGCTGGAAGGGGTTCTCCTGATGGCCCGGCTCGCCGGGGTGGAAGTCGTTGGCGCTGGTCATCATGTAGTCAGCGGTCTTGTAGGTATACAGATCCACATAGCCGTCATTGCCCTGGGTCGTCTGGCAGATCATTTCCTTGCCCCGGGGGATGCTGAACCACTGGGCAAACTCCTTCGGCGGCTCGTAATCAGACAGGCAGTAGGAGGTGATACCCTTGCCCGCGTGGCCCGGCACGCCGTACCCATAGCCGATCCAGCTCAGGCCGGAGGGGCAGTTGGACC
>ERZ825384.4206-NODE-4206-length-11683-cov-3.018318_pt1 | contig 11683 bp, 10 predicted proteins | sample MGYA00519931_ERZ825384 | MGnify/ENA primary metagenome ERZ825384 (study PRJEB31778, sample SAMEA3449200) | human gut metagenome | biome: human gut; feature: human-associated habitat; material: faeces | place: United Kingdom | collected 2010/2012 ...
TCCCGGCTCAGCCGTGCGTAAATACCAACGATATAATTTTCCTGCATTTTCTTATTTAACCTCCCGAAATGCAGTGCGTGATACAATCAGAAATCTGCAATGATTATACCACAGCACGGCTATGGATTCCACTGGGCAATGTGCCGGGATTCAGTTCTCCCGATTGACCTTTTCGAGGGAGAGTGCATCCAGCACATCCCCCATCTGCTGCTCTGCGGCAAAGAAGCTGCGCACGCGATACACAGTCCCGTCCTCCATCACCAGCTCCAACTGATCCGGCAGACGCAATTTCTTCTTCGTTTCAGGATGGTTCTCTTTGGGAGAATTATTTGTTTTCATCTTCGTATGTCCTCCGTAGTTTCGGGATGGCAGGTAGCACAGCCGATCACCGCCGTCAAGGAATCGGCTTTGCCTCGCTACGCGTCCTTGACAGCGATGCTCTGCTGCGCAGACAGGTAATCAAGGCGGCGATGCCGCCATTTGCCAATGAAAATTAGCTGCATTCCAAGGCTTTTTTCAATCTCTCATTCCAATTATAACAAGAACAAACGTTCGAGTCAATGCGATTGTTGGAGGAAGAGCAAGCACAGCAAGTGTAGATACACTTGCGAAAAACGGCGTGGGTTGACCGGGATTTACTTGCAGAGTAGCAAGCAAATCCTGTGTGGCCCCACACCGGAAAAACAGGGCGTTCCGGCTGACCACCGAAACGCCCTGTTTTCATTTTTGGGAAAATCCCAAGCCCTTATTCATATTAAAGTGTACGCAGGTATTTGCTTTAGCAATCGAAATCAGTCATCCCCATCATTAAACAAAGAATTGCGGCGTTCATCATCTTCTTCGCGACGATATTCGCTATCATTCCAATTGTAAACATACTCGCCTCGGTCAATACTGAAGCCATCCTTTTCGATGTATTCATAGTCTCCGGACTCATAATTAAAACACCACTTGACCATTTTATTCACCCTCCATTCCGAGCACATAAAAAAGCATTCTAAAAGCAGAATCTTTCTTTGCCTCTTTTTTTGATGAAGATGTCCCGTCAAAACAACAATCTTCTTCCACTATGTGACATTCACATTTCCAAATCGGATTACCGTTATGGTCATAGGTTTCCTCGAAAGCGTAAGTTGGAATCGAAAAATATCCGCGACGGGCTAGGATTTCCAGTTGGTTGATCGAATCATCACGATTCGGGTTTTCGATTTCGTTGCGAATCGACCACAGCAAATCTTTTTGTTCCAAATACTCATAAGCCAGTTTACATACCGCCATTCTTGCGTCTTTGACAGAAACACCAAAGCCGCAAAAGACAGGTAAAGAATCAAGCAATTTAAGGTAACAATGATATTTTAGTTTAGAATAGTTGTAGCCTAACGGAAAGTTTTGATATATAGTGTTACTCTCTTTTAAATACCAAGTCGATGTGTAAGATGCTTCTTTATATTTGTACCAGGGAATGCACCCATTTTTGTTCATTTCCCATTCCTGAATCAGTCGCACATAATTGGTGTCGGTATCATTAATTAGAAAGTCTTCGGGCACAAGCATTACTTCAACCACTTTTTGCAAGTCCTTCAGATTCCATCCTGAATCGATCGCAACAGCTCCGATAATAGCTTCAAACAAATCTTCTTTTACAGAATCTTCTTGGTTGATATTATTCTGTATATCGCCCTTCCCCATAATAAGATGTTCGGAAAAACCAAGTTCATCCATTCGGCGAGCCAATGCTTTTTTATTCACCATTCGACTTTTGATTTTAGATAGGTCATCTTCGTCATAGTCACAGCCGAAACTATTTACTGCCGGCGCTTCGTAACCCTCTTGATTACGTTTGAATTCTTGTTCCCAAGCAGAAAGCTTTGTTCCGTCAACCGGATCCCCATTTGCTAAATGCCCGTACTTCTGAATAAGCAGTTTAACAATCACAAAATCAAGTGCCTTGTCTCCAATAAACTCGAGCACCTCATTGTTTTCACCGCCGTTCTCTGCGGTATATGAGCGACGAGTGAAAGCTTGCTGCAACAAATCAAGGTTTTTAAAATCATACCCGATTTGCTCCTGTACCATTTTCCATACTAATTCTTTTTTCATAACAAAAAATCCTTTCGGTAATATATCACCAAAAGGCATAATAAGAGCCCGACAGAAACACTTTTCCTGCGAGAAAGGGAAAGATACCACCGGACATACAGCATTAAATATAATTCTTTGTTTCCGTTTGTTTACTCGGGTTCACTTTCATAAACGAGAATAAACACTAAGATACAATGTCTCAAATTTAATGTATTATGCCTTAAATAGCATAATTATACCACTGTCGCCCAAATAGCGCAACTGTTTTAATGAAAATTTCTTGCGTATTTTCAAAAATGCAGGAGTTTGGACATTTTCCCATCATATCAAGTTTGATTGATAGATTGATATTTTATCAGTTAGTATTTGATTCTTTCATGTTTACTTCTTTAGTATTTATTTGCGTTGGATTTTCCGTTATCGGTTCGTCCGTTGCCGGTTTTACCGTCACCGGATTTTTCGATGACGGTTTAGCCAACAGCGGCAGTTTTCTGAAAAGGTCAGAATTTGTATTTGTAGTGCTTTTAACGCCGTTTTCGGCATGGGACATGAAAAACATACAGGGCGGATTTAGGTTGTGGCTTACAAACGAAAAAATCCGCCATTTTCGACCTTTATTCCTACACTAAATCCGTCCCATCAGTCCAAAGCAGGGAGAGACATTCTCTACCCCAGCCATCAAGATTGATAGATTGATATTTGATTCCATGGGTATTTCTTTCTTTGATAATTACTTTATTTAGTATTTCTTTGTGCGGGATTTTCCCTATGGGGATTTGCCACACGGGGATTATCCAGATGTGGATCATCCACGCAAGGGTTTTCCCGTTCTGGTTCTGAGAAAAAGAACGCCCACATACGAAGAACGCCCATATACGGTTAGCTGCTGTCCAGCCACCTGTATGTGGGCGTTGTTGTAGATTTCTGATTGCACCCGCACTGCTATTGTCCATGTCATTCTTTATGCAAGATTGTCATTCAAGTTCTATTTGAAAGACATTTTGGCCGCATACAGAGCCTCTTGATATGTTAGTCCAAAGCTTTCAGGAAAATCTTCATCATCAAAAAAGGCTTCAAGCACAGCATCAAGTCCATGCTGCTCAACTAGATAGTCAACGACGAGCATCGCCTGATAATAGGATAGTTCATTGCCGTTCTCTTCGGTGAAGTTTCCTCCGGAAAGTTCATTCCGCCGCTCGCCACAAGAGACAACGATGGGGCGGAAATCCTCCGCTCCAGCTTCCTCCGCCGCCTCGCGGAATAATCCCAGCGCGCGGTAATATGTCAACGGATTATAGCTCTCCTGAAGCCAGTGCGTGTGATAATACTCGACCAACTGGAGTGCGATGGTCTTACTCGGACTATCCGCTATTTTGCTGTAGTCCAGCGTTAGCAGCGCGTAATAATTGTCGCCATCAAATGTCTGTCCAGTCAAGCAAGAAAGATATGTTGTCATTCCCTCCTGCGTCCATGCAGGGTCCTTTCCCGTCTCGCGCTCCAGAAGAAAATGTATAGTTTCGTGCAACCAGTCCATTGGGCGGGCAACCGTCACAATGCCGCCATGCTTTTCCTGACTTTCCCCTACAGCGGTAAAACTCGTCGTCATCGGCAGCGCCCATTGTGTGCGAATGCGCTCACAAGCGGACGGTGCATATTCAGCAAGATGATCCCACAATGTTTGCATTCCCTCCGCATACTGCGACAATGCTTTCCAGACTTCCACAGGCGTTGCAAAGCTGCGCAGGGGGAGAAAGTTATACTGATGAACGCCGTGACGCATAATTAGCGGATACCGATAGTTTTCCCGATAAATCGCATCTTCGAGGAATTCCGTACCGTAGAGGTTACGGTATTCGGCTGCAACATCGATCGTACGTAGCCATTCATTGCGGTCACTCTCGGAAAACGGCGAAGCAATCACACGATCTAAACCGCCGTTTTCCAGCAAATATCCGACAAACTCCCCTGCTGTGCACTCTGCCATTTCCACAGTTTCTCTATTGGTGAAGTCGTCTATAAAATATGCCGCAAACAGAGAAAGCACAGATAGGTGGTCCTCATCTGCGTAGTACGCTTTGAAATCGGCACCCGTGCTTTCAGGATCATAAACAGCACGGGCCAGTCCGACAAGCGTGCCGTAATCATGCAAATCGTAAAGCTCTTCCAAAAGCCTCTTGCGGTAGGCGCCGCTTTGTATCTGCTGAGCAGAACAATACCACTCGTCCGCATCCGCGTAATAGCTTGCGGTCGCTGAATCCGCAATGCAAAGCAAGACATCTGCTCCACCGCAGCCAGTCCGCTGCACGGCAGTTTCCACATCGGTGTCAAACTGCTGAAGAATCTCTTTGCCAATCTCCTCGGAGTATGAGGACGCTTGTATATACAGCGTACCATATTCTGACGCAAGCTGGACGGTTTCAAACGGAAAATCTTTCTTGACTTCCTCCACAGTCTTTCCTGTACAACCTGCGGCAAAAAATATCAGGCAGATTATCTCTGCAATCACAAGACAGCGTATCCTCACATTATCAATCTTTAAGTTCACCCTGATTCTCCATATCATTAATATCAATAATTTGTGTTGCTATTTCACCCCCTATGCTATCATGCGTTGCTATCAAAACTACATTTTCGTTCGCATACTCCTTGAGTACGTCTGCAACTTGTTTCTTACTTGTCACATCCAGATTAGCAAATGGCTCGTCCATCATAATGATAGGCTTATTTCTAAGTATGCATCTAACTATTTGAAGTTTGGATTTTTGCCCAGCAGATAGTTTTATGCTTGGTGATAAATACGTATCAAATCCCATCGGCAATCTAATTATATCATCATACAATCCGACTTTCTTGCATAGATTTTTAATCTGTTTATCACTGCATTCTTTTGCCTCTTCCGATAGTCTGAGGTTTTCTATTACGCTGGCTCGATAGATAGTAGGAATCTGCTGGGCAACTGAAATATATTGTGATCTATTCTCTTCGTCTATTGTCAGTACATTTTCTTCTTCATAAAACGTTATTTTACCAGAGCTTATTTGCATTTCTCCTGTGATAATTCTAAATAAGCTGGTTTTCCCTCTTCCGTTTTCTCCTATTACGGCGGTTATTCCGTGCTTTTTAGTCCGAAAACTCGCATTTTTAAAGATTGTACGTTCACCATATTTCAGCGTTATCTCATCGCCCGCAATCCCGTCCGGTCTCATTTTGATACTTGCGCAAGTGTTCTCTTTCTTTTTGCAGCAAAGTCCATTTATCACTTGATATAACCGCATTATATGGACAGTCTGTGGCTCCATCGCCGCAGGAGCTGATGCCACAGTAATAGCAACCGCCATCAATTGCCCAGCCAGTGACGCAGTCTGAATAAACTGTGCTACCGAAATATGTTTCGTTAGAATAAGGGCATATCCCGCAATAACAAAAGTAATATTCCCAATGCAGCGTACTAATGATACTACAGAACTCGACTTTATTTGCACCCAATCTCTTTCCATTGCCGCTTGCAATACTCTTTTGGATTCTAATTCGAACTGCGAATATAAGCTCCCAGATAACCGATTAATTCTTATATCTTCTAAAGACGATATAAGAATTTTGATTTTTCCCAAAAGGTCATCTGAAAGTAAAAGTATTTCTCTATCTCTCTCTTTTAATTTTATCGATGCTCTTTCACTGATTACCAGTATTGTAGGTGTCCATAACAGTGTAGCCAATAGTAACCATATGCTGCTTTTAGCTATTAGAGCGCAAAGTACAACCAAAGCTATTGCTCCAATTAAGTATTCACACCCCATAAAGCAGAAACTTGACAGATACATTGAATCTTCTACAATAGTGTTATGCAAATATTCCTCTGAAAAAATCCGTCTCTCTGCAGCACCTGCTTGCAACACTTTCTTAACAATAAACTGTTTTATATGTACATTGACTCTCCGACACGTTAGACTCTTTACTTTGGCAAGAAGAAAGGCATTTGCTACTCCACATATCAGACACAATGCAAGTAGCGCAGCTGAATAAATGAATCTTTTCATTGAGTATGAATACAACGTATCTATTAGTAATGCTACTACTACCACCTCCACAATCTTGAATAGACGAGACAACGAAAGCAGCAAACAATATAGCCATAACTTTTTTCTATCGGATCCGAACTGTCTGACACTAAACATCCAAGCATCATAAATTCTTTTCAATTTTCTCACTGTCTTTTTTTTGCATTCTTGTATATATCTTTGGTATCACTACTCTCAACTCCTTATAGATATTTGAGCAATTAGGATGATTGACCGAACCATCATCTGCTGCAACTGCATAGCCACATCCTCCACCGCATATCAAAGCTAAGTTACAATCTCTGCATTCGGGTATTGTAACTATGCTACGCGTAAGAAGACTCGCATCCTTTTCCGTTACTTTAGGAAAGTAGGTTCCTACAGAAAACCTTTTATCCCCAACGCTCCGCACGCAACTATATATATCACCATATGAGTCAAAGAAGAACATATCACAGTTTTTGTGACACCCATCTGTAACTGGGGTTAGTCTTTCTTTCATACCAGCAGATAGTTTCATCAGTGGAGAGAAGGTTGTGCAAATGCTATTATGCATTAGCTTTGATTTATTTTCACTATTAAGGTACTCACTATCAAAAAAAAGTTGATCCTCGAGGAAATCCGCCTTGTCATCACGAATTTGAAATAGAGGTTGCATTTCGAATGATAATAGATTTCTATAGTCGTTCAGTTCTTGTATAATATTTTTTTTGAGTTCCAAGCATTGCCGGATATTGTGCAGCCCGATATTCATTCTAATTCTTATAGGAATGCTCGCTTGCAAAGCCTTTGTTATGTTTTCTAAAATGATTTCAAATGTTCCTTTACCACTCTTTTGTATTCTTGTCTTATCGTGTATATCTTTCGGGCCATCCAACGTGACCTGGACATAATCAACTTTTCTATGTAAAAGAAGAGGAATAAATCGATCAAGGTAAAATCCATTTGTTATTACAAAAACACGCATCTCCTTAGCTCTATCTAAGATATATCTTACAATATCATAAGTCTCAGGCAAAAACGGCTCTCCTCCGAATAATCCAACAATTTGAAGATTATCTCCATATTTTGAAAATATCGTATCAACCATTTGTCGAGTCATTAGTTCACTCTTTCCAGTCTTATTTTCAAAACAATATGGGCATGCAAAGTTACATTTATACGTTGGTAAAAAAACAGCCGTCTTCACACTGTTTAATCTCTTTCTACGATTTTGTACACAGGCCTCAACTATTTGATTTTTTAATCTAGTTTCTTCATCACGATCACTCACAAAGAAGTGATGCTCATAAAGCGCTTCAAAAAGTTTAACTTCCTCAGGTGGCAATTGCTCACCGAGTTCTCTCTCTATCCAGATTGCAACAATCTTAGCCTCTTCCTCATCCAATATCTCCACCGTTCCAAAGAGTGTATTGATGAGCATATATTCCACCGGATTATTATTAATCTGAAAAAGAGCCACATTTTTCAATATTTGCATTTTTTAATGTTCCTCTCTCATCTTAACTATCGGTTGTTGCTTGTCTCCGTGTTATCAATACCATCCCGTTCCCGCTTTTGGGTTAATGCCTTGTCCAATTCCTTAATAGCTAAAAGCAAGTCTTCTTTAGTAATCCTATTAATATCTTTTTGAAACACTTCTTTTGCTATGTTCTCTACATTCACGCCATTAGAAATTGCTATTCTTGACAGCTTCCTTATTCCAGATAATAGCCACCTACAACGAATCAGATACACCTGTGAGAAGAAATTCTCCGCAGCACACATAAAATCGCTAGGTGACTCAAATTCTATAGTCGCAGGCGACACAATGCGATATCCACATCTGCTTAACTCATCATCATAAAATTCTCCTCGCAAAATTACATATACTTTTTTAGTAAAGTTATTATTTCCCCAAATCATCCCAGCATCATAGCTACCATCCTGCAAAGTTCTTTCAAATAGCATCGTCCCTCTGCGCAAGCACTCCTCTATCGTGTAAATCCCATCGTTTTCTACTTCATTTGCATGAAATGTACATCCAATTCTTTCAGCTTCTTCTTGAGCTTCCCTCCTTCCACTCAAAAAAGCCACAGGAATTCTATACTTCCACAGCCACAACGCAATTATCTCTATTTCACCCGCGCTCTCACCCCCTATCCGCAAATCCAATACTTCATCTGTAAATGTATGAGATAGTACTCCGTCGCTTCCAGCTTTTGCGTGAAAACCTATCATCGCTGCGCAATTAAAGCAAGTCTGGGAAAGTTCACATTTCAATTTTTCTTTAGCGATAATTCTAAAAGGACTTTCTTTATCATTCCATCCCACCATTGTGCCGTTGCCATGCATATCACAGTAAAACACTTCGTATCCAAGTTTGCTGGCTACCTGTAAATACGCACTTACTTCTCGCTGATATTTAGAAACATTCGATTTTGTGTTAAAAATCGAGTCCACCCCTAATATACCTTCCAGATCCGACAATATTAATATTTTTCTACTATTCATTGTTATCTTCTATTTGAAAAAATTCCGCAATAGTTGTAATGCACTTCTCATTTGCATCTATATAAAATTCAATCGCGTTTGGCATCTCTGGATATGCCCTAATTCTGTAGCATTCACATTTGTCTAAAGCCTCAAAATAATCCTCATGCGTCACAACTACGTTTCCCAGCAAGGAAAGAGTCAAATATGCAGTCGGATAATATATATGGGAAAAGGTATTGATTAGGATAATCGTTTGCTTGGCCTCCATCATTTTCAAACACCTGTTAATCGGTATTCCCTCTAAATAAAGGTTTTCCGTTTTCAAGTCCATCGCATGCTTACCCGTTAAAAAGAATTTTGTGTCGGTTGGGCACTCAGCTACCATTTTTGATACAAATTTTTGCTCTCGAATTGAATCCGCCCAGCCCAAGGCATAGGTTTCTGAAGGAAACGCATGGCAGCATTCTTTTAGATGAGGCCCAAACGGATACACGCAAAACAACATAGGTGTTTCAAGTATTCTCTTCAACACTTGGTATGCTTCTGGATAACACAGGACAGCGGTAAGACTTCTAAGCATTTGCAGAAAGCATGCTTTTCCATAGGGTTCAAATAGAGACGTAAACCACGATGAAGCCCCCAAATACAAATATACTTTTAACGTAGGAAATTCATCCTTCAGAAGCGTTGACATATAGCCATATGGCAATAGATCCATTAACAGTACGGATGTTATGTTTTCACTACGAATTACCTCGCAACATAAACCATACAGCAAAATACCACGACTTGCTTTTTGTCCCATAACACTTTCTTGCAACGGATCTAAATAATATTTTCTATCAAAAACGCTTTCATCTCCCAGATCCTGCGCGTCCCCAATAAAGGCTTCTCTTTCTGTATTACACCAAGCATCACTCACGAGAATGATCCTATAGCCAGTTTTTTTCAAGTCCATAGCAAGATAATGTAATTGAACTGCTTCAACACTAAAGCTCGGAAAATACTTTCCAACCAAAAGAATCGTCTTCATTTTCTCACCACATTATAGTAATACATTTTCAAAAAGGTTCATAACTTCCTCATCATTCCAATATGCGCAATATGGCTCATTAACATCATCATAATGTGCTATCGAACTCACTGGGCAGCCACCACCGCAAACAAATCTAAATTTGCATCCTTGGCATTTCACCATATTCAATATATTCCGCTGTTTCAATTTCTCAATAGCGTCAAAATATACTCTAACTTCAGGAAAAAACTGGCCCACTATAGCATTCTTGCTCCTTGACGCATTACAAAAGTAAACATAACCATCCGGTGCAAATGTAAACGCTGGTGAAAAAAGTGCCTCGCACGCATACGCAGAAATTCTCTGCCCATTGCTCCTCATTTCTAGAGCTCTATACAATGATAACGCTCCAGGAACTAATTTCGTAATGAACACCTCTGATATTCTGCCATCTTTCTTTTTCAGTCTTTTCAATGCGTCATTGGTTGCCATAAGATAGTCTCTATTAATATCATCACACCCCGAGTCCATTTTTAATATAAATGCTAAATGCAAATTAGAGACAGATCTCCACCCCATTCTTTCCATCATGTCAAAATATTCTGAATAACTGTCAACAAACTCCGGCTGAAAGATAGAAATAACCGTTGTATCTATCTTTTCTGAAATAGCCCACCTTAGTCCCTCGATCGTTCTATCGTATAGTTGTCTGGCTTCAGTTTTTCTCTTGTCAAAGTGAATTTCAGGTGTCCCATCAAGCGATACCTTAAGTTTCACAGATTTTGCTTTTTTCAAAATATCTGCAAACTGCAAAATGTTAGTTCCATTCGTAGTATATTGAAAACGTTGGTCATGCCAATGTTCATGAATCGACATTATCGTTTTCCTATTTTCTGGAAGAAATGGCTCACCTCCAACTACTGTAATCCCTTCGTATTTCTTTTCGATCCCATAATGCAAAGCGTATTGATCATTAAACACTTCAATATTGCTAATCTGTTCTGGGTTAATTCTCCCTGATTTTATATAATCACTTTCAAAGCAGTACGTACATCTGTAATTACAAGCATGACTTAGGACAATCGTCGGTGAGAAGATAGGTTTATAGGATTCTTTTAGTATTCCGGTTAAATCTGCATTTTCTAACTCAGCCATGATTTTGTTCATCCGCTTCATCTTATCGCCACAAGTTCCTACATATGTAGATTCAATAAGTTGGCGCAAATTCTCATTAGACAGTCTAACGCTTTTTAGTGTCTCTATATTAAATAATAAGCTATCCGTTTTCCCGCGAAGCACAAAAATTTTATCGGTCATTTTCTGCCCTCCTCTTCCACATTTTTTATTGCTGAGGAATTTTTTTCCAACATCCAGGATCTCTTTCTGTCAAGTTGTTTGACGCAGCATAACTTGCTGCAATGCACCCTCTACAGTAAGGAAATAGAGCGCACGTTTTACAACCTTTATATTTTTCATATAAAGGTCCAACTACGAATTGTTTTCCATTTTTCACAATTTTTTCAATTGGTTGTTCGGGATATTTCCCAACAGAAATAGGTATCCTCGGACAGAGGAAAAACTCGCCATCTGGCATTATACAAATCGTTTTTCCTACAGGACAACCATTGCATATTTGAGCTTTGCTCTGAGGGATTGGCAATGTGAGTCCAAGTTCATACAGCATAAGTTTCCACAGGTTGTCTTTTATGTTTACAACTATCGCCGGCCGTTCTATTGCTACAAACTTGTATATCGAAAACAAGAAATCTCTATATTCCTCTGGCAGCAACAGCTCATCACTTTCATTACGCCCGTTGCCTATTGCCGTCATCCTATCTAACGCCAAGTTATCTACAATACCTAACTCATCGAGATACCTATACAGCGGAATAAAGTCTTTATAATTACGTCTCGATACCGTAAACATTCCTGCAGCCACAAGTCCTTGTTCATGAATAATCGAAAGTGCTCTTATGCCATCCTCAAAGCTCCCTTTTTTCCGAATCATGTCGTGTGTTGATTCTAAACCGTCAAGACTTATTTGATATTGCAA
>ERZ825384.4212-NODE-4212-length-11664-cov-3.571195_pt1 | contig 11664 bp, 13 predicted proteins | sample MGYA00519931_ERZ825384 | MGnify/ENA primary metagenome ERZ825384 (study PRJEB31778, sample SAMEA3449200) | human gut metagenome | biome: human gut; feature: human-associated habitat; material: faeces | place: United Kingdom | collected 2010/2012 ...
TTTTTCTATTGACATTAGACGTGGAATGTGGTAATATAATGACGTGGACAGGAAACACCACAAATCAATTACAGGAGGTAACACAAATGAAAGTCAAGTTTCCGCAGTACAAAGTAACCCTTGCTGTATCTTCTCATGGTGCTATGCACATTGAGGAATACCGCACCACCGCAGTTCGTTCCATTGCGAGCGCAAAGCACCTGTTCAATGAAAACCGGCACCTCTGGAAAGAGGACTGGGAAGCGGTCAAGGTCATTTCTGTTGACCGTGAAGGCACGCAGGAGTTTGACGTTCCTCTTTCTGACCTGTACGACATGGTTTACAACTACACTCAGCAGAACAAGGAGGTAAACAACAATGAGCATTGCGAGTAAGTACAACCACGGCACCCGGTTCACCTATATCATGCCTGAGAACTGCGGGTTCCGTTCCCTTGGTTCTCTGATTGAGGACAACGGCCCCGGTTGTGTGTACACCGTTCGCGGTATGTACATCAACCACAAAAGCAAGTACGGGGATGCCCCTGTCGTGCTGATTGATGATGTTTTCATCAACCTTCCGAAGCACCTTTTGGACACCTGCAAGCAGATGTTGCTTGATGATGAGTTCATCGAAGCTGTGAACCACGAAAAGGTTGGTTTCCAGATTTACACCTACACCAACAAGAACAGCAATGCACTGCTGTACAGCGTCCAGTGGCTTGACCTGTAATTGTTTCACGTGAAACACGGGGGACGGGATTAAAAACCCCGTTCCCCATTTTATTTTAAGGTGGTGAAGAAATGAAAGATAGGCACGTTGGGGAACGATGCGCCTTGTTTCGCAAGGAAGTTCTGAATCTGTCGTTGTCTGGCCTATGCAGGGCAACCGGGCAGAACGTGAAGAACATTTCAGCGTTTGAACATGGGCGGTCAAGCAACCTGAAATATTTATTTGACTATTTGCAGGTGTGCAACGAGGAACAGCAAAGGTTATTTGCAAACTACGTTTTCGGAGGTGTAGACAATGGCTGTTGAAATTCGGCACTTTAAGCAGGATTATCAAGCGTTGAAACGGGAGGTTTCAAGGCTGGCAAGCATGGCAAACAAGCGTCTTGTGCGTCTGGAAAACAACGGGTTCGAGGATAGCCCCGCTTACAAGCAGTGGATTGAAAGCGGCGGCGAAAAATTCAGCGTTCGCGGCAAGGATTACAACGCATTGCAGAAAGAGCTTGCACGGGTTCGGCAGTTCGTGAACGCGAAAACGTCAACAATTCGCGGGGCGCAAAGCGTGCTTAAAGCGATTGCGGCGAATACGGGCGCAAACTTCAAGGGCAAGGAATTGTGGGCGCAAGCGTCCAACTTTTTCCGTGTTGCAAGCATGATTGAGCAGTATATCCGCAACACAGAGGACGTTGCAAGCGCAATCGGGTATCAAAAAATCTGGACTGCCATTAACCAGTACACACAGGCGAATGACATTGACCTTGCGGCGATGCAGGTTGACATGGAACAAATGGTAGGCAACATTGCGCAAATGATAGGGATTGAAGCAACAAACACGGTTGTTGACCCGTTGGCTGATATGTTGGGCGGTAACTACGTTGTCATAAAGTAAGGGGTACACGATGCAAGAATACAGCGCATTTGACTTAACAGGGGTTGACCCGAAAATCATACAAACGAATAAGCGGGTTTCCTATGTGAATGTTGAATGTGCATTTGACATTGAAACCACAAACGCAACGTATAACGGTGAAAAGCTGGCGTTTATGTACTGCTGGCAATGGGGTATTCAGGACAAGGAACACATTTATTTAGGCAGGACGTGGGAACAGTTCATCGACCTGTGCAAGCAGTTGCAACAGCGTTTCGACCTGTCCGAAAACAAGCGCATTATCTGTTACGTTCACAATCTGGGGTTTGAATTTCAGTTCATGCGCAAGTATTTTGAATGGGTGAACGTCTTTGCAGTTGATGAACGCAAGCCCATTAAAGCGTTGTGTTCCTACGGTATCGAGTTCAGAGACAGTTATATTCTATCCGGGTATTCCCTTGCAAAGACCGCTGAAAACCTGACCGCACACAAGATTGAAAAACTTGTCGGCGACTTGGATTACACGTTGATTAGAAACAGCAAAACCGCGTTGACAGAGGAAGAAAAAGCCTATTGCAACAACGACATTGAAATTCTGCTGTACTATATCAATGAACAAATTGCAATGTATGGGGATATAAGCAAAATACCGTTGACCAACACGGGGCGCGTTCGGCAGTTCGTGCGCAACAGGTGCTACCACACAAGCACAAACCACAAGAAGGACAACAGAGGGCATTATATGCGGTATAGACGCATTATGAATGATTTGCAGTTGTCCGCGAATGAATACACGATGTTGAAACGGGCATTTGCCGGTGGTTTTACACACGCAAACGCGAATTACAGCGGGAAGGTTCTGGAAAACGTTGCAAGCATTGACTTTACCAGCAGTTACCCGGCGGTTATGCTGTCTGAAAAGTTCCCTATGTCAAGGGGATTTGTCACAGAGTTGACACCCGAAAAGGACTTTGAATACTACTTGCAGAACTATTGTTTAGTGTTCGATGTGATTTTTGAAGGGCTGGAAAGCACCGTATTTTTCGACCATTATATTAGTGAAAGCAAGTGTATTCGCATTAGCAACCCCATTGTGGACAACGGGCGAGTATATAGCGCGGATATGGTTGCAATGACAATCACAGACGTTGACTATAAAATCATTCGCAAGTGCTACAAATGGAAAACCTGCAAAGTTGCCCACATTATCAGGTACGCGAAAGGGTACTTGCCCAAACCCATTATACAGAGTATAATTGAACTGTACGGGAAGAAAACCACCTTGAAGGGGGTTGAAGGGAAAGAAACTGAATACCTGCTTTCAAAGGGTATGTTAAATTCCGTGTATGGTATGTGTGTTACTGACATTGTGCGTGATAATTCCGTGTATCAAGATGGTGAATGGGGCAAGGAAAAGGCAGACCCCGTAGAGGACATTAAAAAGTACAATGAAAGTAAATCGCGGTTCCTCTATTACCCGTGGGGCGTTTGGGTAACAGCATACGCACGCGCTAACTTGTGGATGGGAATACTAAACATTGGTGAAGATTACGTTTACAGCGACACCGACAGCGTTAAATTCCTTAACTACGATGCGCACACCGGTTTTATAGAGTGGTACAACACACTGATAACGCGCAAGCTGAAATTGATGTGTGATGAACTGAAAATCGACTTTGAAGCCCTACAACCCAAAACAAAGAAGGGTGTTAAAAAGCCTATGGGCGTATGGGATTTTGAAGGGATTTACACACGTTTCAAGACGTTAGGCGCAAAACGCTATCTTGTGGAGCATGACGGAAAGTTGCAATTAACCGTTGCAGGTTTAAGCAAACAGAACGGTATAGCCTACATGATAGAACAGCAGAACGGGGATTTTGCAAAGGTGTTTGAAATGTTCAATGATGAACTGTATATTGACGGCGCACACACTGGCAAAATGACCCACACGTATATTGACGATGAACAAGAAGGGTTGATTACAGACTATCAGGGAAACACTGAACACGTTATAAGCAAAAGTTGTGTATTCCTTGAAGATTGCGAATTTACACTTTCACTGTCCGAACAATACGCAAAGTTCTTAGGAATGTTGCAGAAAGGATTTATTTTCAGGGGTGTTAAATATGAGTAAGAGAAAACAGCCACAACAGCAGTATTACAACATTCGTTCCCTGCTGTCCAAAAACGCTATTTACAATATTATCATTGGTGAACGTTCCAACGGTAAAACGTACGCGGTTTTGAAATACGCGGTTGAACAGTATTTCAAGGACAAATCACAGTTTGCCATCTTGCGCCGCTGGCAGGAAGATATAACCGGGCACCGGGCGGGGCAGATGTTCACCAACCTGATTGCAAACGGGGAAATAGAGCGCATTTCACACGGTATGTATACAGGCATAACGTACTATGCGAGAAAGTTCTATTTCTGCAACTATGACGAGAAGGGCAAACCCGTCTACGATGCCGAACACGACATTTTCGCGTACTGTTTCGCGCTGTCTGAAATGGAGCATGATAAAAGTATTTCGTTCCCCTACGTGAACACGATTTTGTTTGACGAGTTCATAACCAACAAGCTGTATCTGCAAGACGAATTTGTGTTGTTTATGAACACGATTTCAACAATCATCCGGCAAAGGGAAAACGTCAAAATCTTCATGTGCGGCAACACCGTCAACAAGTTCTGCCCCTATTTTCAGGAAATGGGTTTGAAGCACGTGGACAAGATGCAACAGGGAACAATAGACGTTTACACTTACGGGGACAGCAGACTTTCCGTTGCGTTCGAGTATTGCGCACAGACCGGGCAGACCAAAGCGAACAACTACTATTTCGCGTTCGACAACCCTAAATTGCACATGATTACAAGCGGTGCTTGGGAGTTGGATATATACCCTCATTGCCCGGTACGTTACCGCCCCAAAGATGTAAAGTTCACGTATTTCATTCTGTTCAACGGTTATATTTACCAGTGTGAAATTGTGAGTGTTGACAAGTCAATGTTCACGTTCATTCACCTGAAAACAACAGAGTTGCAGAAGCCCGACAAGGATTTGATTTTTTCCCTTGATTATGTGCCAAAAATCAACTATAATAGAAATGTACTAAAGCCCGGTATCAAGAGGTTAGAAAAGCTGTCGTGGTTCTTCCAAACCGGGCGCGTGTACTATCAAAACAATGAAGTGGGCGACAGCATTTCAAACTATTTGAAGATTTGCAGGGGAGGTATCTAAAATGGATTTTTCCGCAGTTTCGCAGTTGATTTCCAGTGTCGGTTTCCCTATTGCCGCGTGTGTCGCGCTGTTCTGGCAGATGAACAGGGAAAGCACACAGCACAAGGAGGAAATGGACGCGCTGAAAGAAAGCCTGAACCAGAACACGCTTGCCATTACGAAACTGGTTCTGTTCATGCAGGAAAAGGAGGGTATGAAGCCCGATGAAGAAGCCTAAAATCTGGTGTGACAGTATCACGCCAAAGTACAACTATCTGGACAAGGAAACCAACATTCGGGACTATGTAAACTACTGCATTAACCGGGCGTTGGCTATGTTCAAGTACAACGGACTGCCTGACACCATCCCGCAGACCGTGCTTGAAAAGTTCAATATCATGCGCGGGTTTACCATCTGGGCAAAGGTGAACGGGGAGTTGTACGTCTTTGAAGGGGGTTTGGGTGGTGAACCTGATGTATACGGTTTTCCGACTATTGCAACCGTTGCAAATCCCGCCTTGAAGTTCAGCGGCAATTTCACCATTGGTGAAGATTGCGTTATCATGCCGAACGATGCAATGTATATGGGGCTGTTACCGCTGTTCAACCGGTACTGTTCCCTTATCAACGAAAACGACATTACAATGTTGCTGGCAGACGTGAACAAGCGGGCGCAGTTCATCATTTCCGCAACCGATGACAACACGGCAGATAGTGCAAACCTGTTCTTGAAGAAGCTGTTCAACGGCGAACAGGCAACCATCACCGACAACACCATTATGAGCGGTTTACAGGTCAACCCCGCAACAACTGCAAATATTGCCATTATGGACTTGGTGGAGTATCAGCAGTATTTACGCGCTGGCCTGTATAATGAAATTGGCCTGAACAGCAATTTCAACATGAAGCGCGAGAAGCTGACCGCGACAGAAGTTGAAATGAACAGCGGCAACCTTTACCCGCTTGTGGACGATATGTTGAACCAGCGGCGCATTGCCCTTGAAAAAATCAACGCAATGTTCGGTACTGAAATTACCGTTGAATTTGCAAGCGCGTGGACGATGCGTGCAACGGAAACCGGGGATGTTGAAAACCCTGACACGCCGCAGGACGCCGCAGACGAGCCGCAGGACACGCCGCAGGACACGCCGCAGGATGAAACACCCCCTGACCCTGAAACGCCGCCTGACGAGCCGCAGGACACGCCGCAGGACGAACCGCAGGAGGATGAAAACAATGAAACTGTATGACGTACTGCCCGCAACAGGGGGCATTTTCCAGACCATGAACGCCTTGCACCCGTTCCCGTGGGCTGACACAATCAGCCCGGAACAGATGGACTTTGCATACCGGGAAACGTACACGAACAAGCCCTTTACCCGGTTCGTTGCCCGTATGCTGAACGATGCCGACACCCTGTCCCCCGAAAACATTACCAGCATTGCAAGGCTGTTGGACGTGATGTTTTATGACAAATGGGTTCGCGCTTACAACCTGTTTTTGTCTGGTAACAAGGCGTTTGGCAATGGGTACACCGAAACCATTACTGAAACCATCCACCATGAAAACGAAACCACCAACAACGGCACTACCACCACGCAGGGAACGCAGGAAGGTAAAGTTAGTGGTTTCAACAGCACCGATTATCAGGACAAAGACCAGACCACCAACGACAGCACGCAGACACAGGAAGGTAACGGCACCGACACAGGCGACCAGACCCGCGATTATACGCGCACCGGGTACGGCGAATATTACGCCGACACCTATAAAAAGTCGCTTGATGCCTTGCAAAGCTATTTGATGTGTGATATAATCTTTGTAGACGCAAACAGTATTCTTGCGTTGCATATTTACGATTAAGAAAGGAAAGGTGCAAAATGACTGTCAAACAGATTTATGAACTGATGAACACCGTGACCGGCGAAGTTCTGGGCAAGACCGGCCTTGTTGCAGAGGACTTGTCCAACGTTGTGGACGTTGGCACCGAAGTGTTCAACGCAAGCGCGGTTGACAACTACGTGAAAACCCTTGTGAACCATATCGGCAAGGTTGTTTTCGTCAACCGCCCCTATTCCGGCAAAATCCCCTCTGTCCTGATGGATAGTTGGGAGTTCGGTTCCGTGCTGGAAAAGATTGCCTGTGACACCCCCGAAGCCACCGAAAACGAAAGTTGGGACTTGGTGGACGGGCAGGAGTACAAGCAGGACATTTTCTACAAGCCTACTGTTTCCGCGAAGTTCTTCAACAGCAAGGTAACGTTCGAGGTTCCCATGTCCTTCACCGAAAAGCAGGTGAAAGAGAGTTTCAGCAACGCGGCACAGCTTAACGGCTTTATCAGCATGATTTACAACGCCGTTGACCGCTCCATGACCATCAAGATTGACAGCCTTGTGATGCGCACCATCAACAGCATGATTGCGCAGACCCTGAACGCCGACAAGACCGCCTTTACTGGTGGTTACGGCACTGCAAGCACTGCCCGGTGTGTCAACCTGCTGAAGCTGTACAACGACAAGTTTTTCCCCGCTACCGGTTCCGCCGCCAACCCTGACGCGCTGACGGCGGCAAAGGCCATCTATGACCCCGATTTCATCCGGTTTGCGTCCTACACTATGGGCGTTTACGTTGACCGGCTGGCGAGCATTTCCACCCTGTTCAACGTGGGCGGCAAAGACCGTTTCACCGATGCGAACAACCTGCACGTCATCATGCTGTCGGATTTCGCAAAGGGCGCGGACGTGTATTTGCAGTCTGACGTGCGGCACAATGAGATGACCCGCCTGCCCAACTATGAAACCGTTCCTTACTGGCAGGGTTCCGGGCAGAACTACGAGTTCGACAGTACCAGCGCCATCAACGTCAAGATTGACGCTTCCACCACCGTTGACATTGACGGTATTGTGGGCGTTATGTTCGACCGTGACGCGCTGGGTGTGTCCAACCTTGACCGCCGCGTCACCACCGCCTACAACGCGAAAGCGGAGTTCTTCAACAACTACTACAAGTTCGATGCCGGTTACTTCAACGACACCAACGAGAATTTCGTTGTGTTCTTTGTTTCCGATGCAAAGACCGCCGGTTAAGTGACACCGCGCCGGGTGTGGGGTTCATGCCCTGCACCCGGTTTATTTTATAAGGAGGACAATACAATGAGTAACAGCGCATTAGCAACTTACACCCTTATTTCACCGAACAGAAACAGCCCCCGCAATCATGCCATTGACCGCGTGACCGTTCATTGTTTTGTCGGGCAGGTGACAGCGGCGCGGGGTTGTGCAGTGTTCCAGCCTACCAGCAAGCAAGCGTCCTGCAACTACGTTGTAGGGTGTGATGGTTCTGTCGGGTTGTGCGTGGAGGAAAAAGACCGTTCTTGGTGCAGTTCCAGCAGGGAGAACGACAACCGGGCAATCACAATCGAGGTTGCAAGCGACACCGTGGAGCCGTACCGCGTGACCAACCTTGCATATTGGGCACTGCTTGACCTGCTGACCGACATTTGCAAGCGCAACGGGAAAGACACCCTGTTGTGGTTTGGGGACAAGGCAAAGACCCTGAATTACACCCCGAAAGCAAATGAAATGGTTATGACGGTTCACCGGTGGTTTGCGAACAAGTCTTGCCCCGGCGCGTACCTGTACGGACTGCACAGCGAGATTGCAAACCTTGTCACGCACAGGTTGCAGAACGGCGCACCGTTCACCCCGTATCTTGTGCGGGTTTCCATTACTGACCTGTACATTCGCAAGGGTGCTGGCACCAACTACGGCAATAACGGGTTCTGCCCGCCGGGTGTGTATACCATTATTGGTGAAGCCAACGGGCAGGGCGCAAGCAAATGGGGCAGGTTGAAAAGCGGCGCGGGGTGGATTTCCCTTGACTATGTGGAGGTGTTAAAATGACCTTAACGCTTTACACCTGCAACGACAGCGCAAACCGCATTGACAAGACACCCGAAAACGGGTTTGACGTTGTGGGCGTGATGAAAAACGCGCTGGACATTGACAACATTTCTGTTGATGTGCAGATGGACGCGGCAACCTTCAACTACAATTACTGTTATGTGAAGGAATTGAAGCGTTACTACTTCATTCAAACCCCTGTTGTATTCCCTAACGGTATTATCACGTTGCCGCTTGTGTGTGATGTGCTTATGAGTTTTAAGGACACCATAGAACAGATTGTGGGAACAATCGGCAGACGTTCCAACCCCGACAAATACAACAGCGGGTTCAATGCGCAGTACGACACAAGACCGGGTGTTGAACGGCACGACTTTGAAAACAACTTCAATGAAGATGGTAATATTATCATGGTTACTATTCGCGGCACGCTTTAAGGGGGTGACATAATGTTTAGAAGAACGGTTATTGCAGAAGGGTATAATTCGCAAGTTCTGTTTGACATTGCGGACAACGCCGCCGGTACTAACTGGTATCGAATGGGCGCAAATCACCAGATTGTGAACAACAATGCAAGCATTAACACGTATAAAATCAGGTTTAAGCCCTCTGGCGGTTTTCCGGGTACTGCTATTACACCTTCAATCGTCCCTTATTTCTTTTACAGAATGGAGGGCGACCCGGCGACCCCTTCCGGGTGGAGCGCGGTTGTAGACCTGTTAAGCAATCCCGAAAATTACACGATTGTTAGAACTGTATGCACACACAACAGTGACGGTTATTGGTACGGAACATTAAATCTTGAAGATGGTGTTTCGTACATTTTCCCGTGTGGTAACTATCTTGCCGCAAACCTTGTTGAAAACTACACGTTCAATTTCACGGGAAACCATTGCACCGGAACATTCCAGTACCGCAACGCGGGAGGACAGCCCCGCACAACGTTTGAAAACGGCGCAAAAATCCCGCTTGCATGGCAGTTGATTTTCACCCTGACCGCAGAAGAAGGGTACAGTTTCACAGGCGCAAGCAATGTTGAAAACGACAGCCCTTATTTCGGACTGCCAACAGTAACAAACCTTGGGGCAACCATGTCCGTAACGTACCCCATTATCTGGGGTGAGGATGTTGTACCCATTACAGCAGTTGACCAGTGGCCTACAAGCGCAACAATCAACGTTACCGCCACCGCAGAACTGACGCAGGACGGAAACACGATTGCAACAGGCACCGCCACCCGTTGCACGTTTACCGGTATGCCGTCCGGGGGTTTCATTCCTACCGGTGAGAGCGTTACAATCACCTGTACCGCATATTCCGGGTACTACTTTGAAACTGCACCTGTTGCAAGGTACACCAACACCAGCGGAACAGCAGACACCGTTTCTTTCACGCTTAACGGTGACGGTACGGTTGCAACGCTTACGCAGGTATTCAGCGACATTGCCAAAAATGGCACTAACATTTCGCTTGAAGGTACAGCCGTTGAAATTCCAAAGAAAACGTGGCCTGTTGCGGTTCAAACTGCTACCAACTGCACCGTTGACGCACCCGACACCTACACAGAGGGCGAAACCCTGAACATTACCGCAACCCCCAACGATGGTTACAGGTTCGACACCGCGCCCACACTGCAATACAGAATGGCAGGTGGACAGACTGCAAAACTTTCCTTCACCATTCAGGACAACGGCACAGCAACTTTTTCCCGCGTTTTGAACGGGTTGCCTGACGGTGTGACCCTGAATGTTGTTGCAACTGCTGTTGAAATTCCTAAGAAAACCTATCCCATTGTTGTAAACACTGTAAATTGTTCTGTTACGGGTGTGCCTGCTGGCAACGTGTACACAGAAGGTGAAACGCTTAACCTTGTATTGACTGCAAATGAAGGTTACTATTTTGACGTTCCCCCGCAAGTCAAGTTTTATGCACCGGGAAGCGTTGAAGGGCACCGCGATTTCACCATTGACCCGGCAAACGATGCCCGCGCAACGTTCAACGGTGTGTTGCCTGAACTTATGGACGGGCGAGACGTGACAATTTACGCTGTTGCCGCCGCTAAAACCGTATACACGGACAAATACGGCAGTATCAACGTTTATAACGTCACCATTGACGAACTGACACAGTTTGCAGAGGAACGTTTCTTCACGGTGGAAGGTGAAAGCGGTACACAACAGGAAGTAGACTTAGGCAACTACGTTTCTAAACTGTTCCGTCTGTATTGCGACATTGGAGAAACCACCGACAGCACGTTAAAGGTGGGTAACTTCAACCTGTCCAACATTAACGTGAAAGTTCCTATCAATGACACCTTTACTGTTGATTGTGGTACACTGACCGTGAACGGTAAAAACGGTACAGCGAACGACTTCAATGGTGAACTGCAAATCATGCTTCCCTTTATTGGGTTCCAGACCGTAAACATTGACAAGGCATTGAACAACCCCTTGCACCTGTACTACAAAATCAACCTTGTGACAGGTGAAAGCGTGGCAATTCTGGAAATTAACAGCATTCCCGCGTACTATTGGGACTGCAAAGCCTGTCAAGAAATTCTGTACCTGTCCCACGTGCAGGAAAATTTCAGTGATTACGAGTTCAAATCTAATTTCCTGTATGGGTTCCTTCCCTTCATCGTGTACAAATACAACACTGATTTCAACAATTCCCCTGTCAACAGTGATGCAGTACGCGAAAAGGTGTTGAATTGTGTGGGGTATTTCGAGATGACAGAAACAACCCCATTCAACGCACCCAACATGAATGAAACAGAGCGTGCGAAAATCATTGAACTGTTGAACAGTGGTGTTTTCTACGGTGCAGAGTTTGAATAAACTGTAATGATAGCGTGTGTGTACATTCACGTGTATACACACGCTTCATTCATGCCCCATGAAAGCCCCATTGAATGTTCCACGTGAAACAATCACTTGTTCAACGTTTGATTTGTGTTGCCCCTTTAACAC
>ERZ825384.4219-NODE-4219-length-11653-cov-33.699517_pt1 | contig 11653 bp, 12 predicted proteins | sample MGYA00519931_ERZ825384 | MGnify/ENA primary metagenome ERZ825384 (study PRJEB31778, sample SAMEA3449200) | human gut metagenome | biome: human gut; feature: human-associated habitat; material: faeces | place: United Kingdom | collected 2010/2012 ...
TAATCTATGACACTGACAAATAATCAGTTAGCTATTTTCTGAGTAGCCCTACTTATATTATGACAGAAACCGCTCAGTTCCTTACGAAGACCTCTCTATATAGACCCGTTACAAAAAAAGGTGATCCTCGTTTATGGGTCAACAAAGTACGAGATGTCGAGTTCCTTCGGGCTAATGATATTTTTGCGCTTATCGCTCATAAGAATCTCCTTTTCGCTGTCAATCTCTCAACTGTTGATATATCAAGAGTTTGTCTTTCTCCGATAGACACACCATTGAAAGACTTTATTTTGGAACTCTCACGCGAAAAGAATTCTGTTAGCGACGAATTGCTCGGACTTATCAAAGACCGTATGACCGACTGGATGCCAGCTGAAATCCTTGCAGATACTGGAATTGGACGAACAGTTGAATCAATTCTCGGTATTGAAATGAATCCTTCAAAGAATCCTGACTTCAAAGGCATTGAGCTTAAAAGCCATCGCGAAGCATCGAAAGTTAGAAATACTCTTTTTACTCAAACCCCCGAATGGGCTATTAGTCGTCTAAAAAGTGGTAAGGCAATCGTAGATGAATATGGTTATATTCCGGATGGATATACTCATAAATCTTTACACGTTACTCTCACTGCTAATCGTCCAAATCCACAGGGCCTTGGGCTGTTAGTACAACCACAATTAGGGCTTCTTGAAGCTGACGAATTTTCACTGATAGCTCTGGATGACGGGACCTTCCGTAAAGTCAATGATGTGGCAGCATGGAGACTTATAAAATTGCACGAAAGGTTACTCACCAAACATCGTGAAACATTTTGGATTGATGCTGAAACAAAACATGAATCAGACCGTGAGTTTTTCCGCGTTTCTGAGATACTCCATACGAAGAATCCAATACCATCTCAGTTTGATGTCCTTCTCGATCAAGGACAGATTACTGTTGATTTCCTCCTTTGCCGTGATTCTGGTGGAGATACTTATAGCTTTAAAATCAAGGGGAAAGCAAAACCCCTTCTTTTCCCTCAAAGCGAAACTTATAATCTGAGAACTGTAATATAATTTAATGAGTTTACAAATTCAATAGTTACTATGAAACGTATATGCATTCTTCTTACTAGTGCTATAGCAAGCATTTTCTATACTGAAGCTGGTAACCTGACTACCACACAAATCGTCAATCTTGCAAATTCAAATTCTATCTCGTCAATAAGCTCACTTGCGACATCGAATGGCTACAAACTTGCATACAAAAGAAACGGAGCAAACGGATATGAAGGATATAATGTTACAGACATTGCATGGGCATACAATGCAACATATATTCCTTCGGTAAACGGATGGGACTACTCTGGGAGCTTTTCTGCTATTAAATTACTATACAATAATACAACAAAAAAACCAGAAACCATAGTGTACGTAGTCTCAGATGGGTCATATTTTCATCGCATTAAAAATCAGATAACATCGTTCGGATATACTTTTTATAAAGAAGATACAAATACTTTTAATAATGCCATAGCATACTGTTACTATAATGAAAAACAAAAAATGTATGCTATCTTTGCCGAATATTATGGCAATGGTGGATATCAAATTCATTTCTATCACGAATAAAGCTTAAAATTTCTATATGAAACGTTTTCTACAATCACTCACCATGATTTTAGTTGCTATAGCATCATACGCTCAAGTAACTATCTCAATGGAACAAAAGGGTGGAGTTTTTTATATACCTGGCAAAATCAATGGCCTTCCCCTACAGTTCATTTTTGATACAGGTGCCAGCAACGTATATATCTCACTTACTGAAGCTCTTTTCATGCTTAAAAACGGCTATATCTCTGATAAAGATTTAGGGGGGAGAGCGTATGCACAGGTTGCTGATGGTTCTATAGTTGAAAACACAGAAGTTAACCTCCGAGAAATTGAAGTCGCAGGAATCAAAATACATAACATTAAAGCTTATGTGAGCAACTCTTTAGATGCACCACTTCTCTTTGGACAGTCTGCAATTCAAAAGCTTGGCCCAATACAAATTCATGGCAACGAGTTAACAATAGCCAATGGAGAGAATATTCCTTCTGAAGAGGGCGCTTTAAAATTATATACAAAGGGCTACCAACTGGTAGAAGCCGGTCAATACGAGGAAGCAATAAAAGTATCTGAAGAAGCGCTGAAATACACTCATAAAAAAGAGCTTAGAGCACTACTCTACGATAATATGGGGACTGCATATAATCGTATGGGAAATCATACTAAAGCCATAGAGATGATGAACAAGGCTCTAAGTGAGGATTATATGTGCATTCAAGCGCAATATAATCTTGGCGTTTATTATTTTGAAGACAATCAATTAAAAATGGACTTAGGGCATTTCAATTAGTTTTAGATAAAACTCAAGACGGTAAACTAACGAAAGTCGGAGCAATGGATATCTCAATGTTTATCCCTGATGCGCTTGGATATATGGGTCAAATTCAAACTAAACTCCGCTGTTACAAAGACGCAGAAAGTAATCTTCTTAGAAGTATTTCTCTCAATCCGACGGCGCCTACATATCTTGCTTTAGCAGACTTATACGGAATAATGAATGAATTTGCTAAAGCGGCTGATAATTATGAGAAAGGTATATCGTATGAACCAGTGAGGCCAAGTAATATAAAAAGGTATCACCAGATGGGTATGTGTAATTTCTATGCACAGAATTATAAGAAAGCGTATGACTCATTTAAAGGATGCATCGATGCTACTAAAGCTAACAATGAGTATCTGGAGTACTATATGAATTCGGATGATGAAGAAATGAAAAATTTTGCAGCGATGTGTTATTCATTGGCAATGGATTCTGAACTTTGGACTGCTCGTTTTTCATCTGACCCGTATGAATGCATTCGAATTTTCCAAGAACGGGTTTTCCAAAATCCCTTTCTTTCGGAAAATTTAACCATTGATGATTTCATACGACTTCATCAAGCCTACTTACAGTTAGGTGACGAACAAAAAGCATTAGAAACTATTAATTTGGGTATTGACAAAACAAATAATAATCCCGAATTGCTGTTTATAAAGACAACTTTGATGAATGATACAGATTCACAAAGGCTTCAAATACTTAAAGATCTTCTTAAACAGGAATATTCTTATACTCCCAAATTCTTTGATTTTGGGACAGTAAATAATAATATTGCATGGCACTATTGCTTGGTTAATCAATCTGGCGAGGGTTTGCCCTATTCATTAAAGGCAGTAAGGCAAAATCCTGAGCATGCATATAGTTGGGAAACTCTCGGCGAAATTTATTACAATCTTAGGCGTTATCAAGATTGTATTGATGCTATGACGAAATGTATCACCATAGAGAAAGATACTAAATCTGCGTATGAATTTAGAGCAAAAGCCTATCGAAAATTAGGTCGAAAAAAAGAGGCTTCTTCCGATGAAGAAACAGCCAGAAGACTTAATTAAAGGACATGTTGCGAAATCCCAGTATTTTTCGCACTGATTCTTTCCTCATTCTAACCTTAATGCGAGGAAATGTATAAGGCACTTTTGAACATAAATTAATCATGTAAAGCAACAGCTCATTATGAACAAATTTATGATGATTGAATAGTAAGGTTGCGGCACAGCCGCCGCGCTTTCGTGAACGGAGCCTCGGGTCTCCGCCGTCCGGCTTCAATCGCATAACTCATACAGCGAGCTTCGGCACCAACTTTTAGGTTGGATCCGAGGCTCGCTTTTTATTTGGAATATCGTTCCGGCTAAGGCGACCGTTCGCAGAGAATAGGAACTTACCGTGCATTATGCCCTTTGGGGAGGGATTTTTACAAACTCTTACCCTGAACCATTCGCTCCGTCGGCTCGACTTGGGGCGATTCCTTTTTCTGTACCTCCACGGCTACGGGCTTCACGGCAGAGGTGTTCCGCTTTCTCCGTCGAGTGATTACTTCACGGTGTAGATGTGTATTCGTGCTTGCAGTCGGCGTTCGCCGCCAAATATGCCCTGCGGGTTACGAGTGACATAATTTTGAGCAAGCGCGTTTCGCGAGGACCTTTCCTGATGCAAGCACGGAACACGCCTGATATTTCACTTCACAAAGTTAGGTCGCCACTCACCGCTCTCTAAATACAAGTGTGCGCTCCGCGTTTCCTCGGTTTTCGGTGCCCTGCAAACGCGAGATAAATATTTGTTCGGGTTCAAACAGCTTCCCACTTGATTGTTCGTAAAAATCAAACGCGCCCCGGCGCACAGTAAAAACCCTCTAAAACTTCAAAATCATGACCCACGTAATGAACATATTCGACAGCTCTCTCATCTCCAACCGCAAGCTCAAATACTTCTCGGTAGAAGTAATCACTTTCGACGGCGAGAGCTACACGGAAGAAATCGAAGCCCGCAACGCCGACCAAGCTCAGGAAATCGCTGCTTCAATGTACGACGATGTCGACTACACAATGGTGCAGGGCTGCTTCGCATACTGATAAATCTTTCCTCCCTCAAAGGGCAGGCTGTCCGCCGGGGCAGCCTTTCTCTTTGCTAATCATCGCCTCCGGCTTCCTCCGTTGTCTAACGGCACTCCGGCTCCGCCTCTATGCCGTGGAGAGCGGTCAGACCCTCCGCAAAATTGAGTGCTCCGGGCAGGTGCCTGTCGGCCATCCGAGCTGACCGCTCATTTCCTACAAAATCCCGCAGCGGCAAGTTGACTTCCGGCAGGTCGGCCTCCAGTCGGTTCGCTCCCGCGACATCCGAGAACTTGCCGAACTCATCCGGCGCAGATTTTAGACCTTTAGCCTTGAGGCCGCCGGTCGGTCCTCTGCCGAGGCATCCGAGTAAAATCTGAAAACATGGCCGATGCGGCAATCAGGCCGTAAGCCGTAGGGGCTTCTGGCCGGTCCGCCTCGCGGCGGCATCCGAGTGATTGGCCGCAGACGCAGAAAGGCTCGTGGTTCTTGCACTACCGCGACAAAATGGACGTGGAGCTTATCAAAACCATTGAGGCCACAGTCTATGAGATATGGCGCACAAAGGAGCGCATACGCGCCCTTAACGCAAAGGGCGAAAGTGTGCCTCCATATCTCAAAGGCTACCTGCGTCGCCTTGACCGCGACCTCAATAAGATGCGCTCCGTTGCGGTCTACTACCGCGAATACAGCAGCATCGAAAATTTGCAGCTTCTCGGCGAGAACTACATAAAACAGATGAAGCGCGACCTTACTCCATTGACTTTCCAAACCTCTATCCTTTGTCAGAGGATTGGAATTGCCAAAGACGGCTTCTATTCCTCGATGCGCGAGGGGCACAAGTACGATGCCAATGATAATCAATACCTCGACACCCTCGGTTTTGATTACGACTTCTCGGCTCTCGACTCTCGCGCCGACAAGGACGTTGACCCCGACGCTCCGATTTGCATTGGTATGGACTACAATGCAAATATCAACTGGATTGTAGCCGGACAGCCTCGCGACCGTCGGCTCAACGTCCTCAAATCGTTCTTCGTCAAGTTTGAGCGTAAGATACCGGCACTCGTCGAGGACTTCTGCCGATACTATGCCTCACACCGCAACAAGACGGTGGTCTTTTATTACGATGCAACGGCACTCGGCTCAAACTATGCCGTCAACGAACAGGATTTCCGGTGGGTAGTCGTCCACGAGTTCGAGCGGCAGGGCTGGCGTTGCGAGGCCGTGTACCTCGGGAACCCGATGCGACACGATGAAAAGTACCTGCTCATCAACCAGGGCTTCGCAGGTAAGCAACGCCTGATGCCGTTCTTCAACCGCTCCAACAACGAGGACCTGATACTCGCCATCCAGTCAGCCGGTGTCAGCCGCGGGCGCAACGGCTTCCGCAAGGACAAGTCAGGCGAAAAGCTCGCCGAGTCCGAAGAAGACCTCCTCGAACACCGCACCGACGGCACCGACGCTTTCGACACCCTCTACATCGGCGCGGAAAAGTTCCCGTTCCACGACACTTTTTCGCTGTCCGCCTCGGGTGTGTTGTAGAATATCTTTTTGATTGTATTTCAGAGAAATAAATCAAGATATTCTATTGGCTATGTCGCAGATTTTTTGTAATTTTGTATTCAGAAAACAACCTCAAAATCTGCTCATTATGTCTGTAAAAGTTTACGTCATAGACGACCCCATTTTAATAAGTTTCATCGAGGACGGAGACCTCGAAGGCTTCAAAGAGTATCTTGACTCCGACGATACAATCATCTTCCCCGAACCCGAAACCTTCGACACAGAGGAACAAGCTCTCGCTTTCTGTTCCGGCATCGGCTACGGCCTCGACGAACGCGCCCCGGTAGAGCGCTTCCCCCTCCGCAGCACCGAGGAAGAAGACCTGCCGTTCATCGAAGCCATCGAAAATTATTAAAAAATCATCGAGCACAACTTCTTTTAACATCGTTGTGCGCGATTTTTGCCCATCTTAAAATTTATCTTTGCAGCGGATTACAAAGTTCCCAAAAATTTTTACTAACTTTGCGACCTAATCTGCGCTTGCGCTGACGAAGACCACTCATGTAAGAAACATTTCTTATTCAACATATTACGGAACTTCCTTGTAGCCGCATAAAGGTTTGGTCGCCTGTCAGCCTACATGGAAGTTCCTTGCATTTTGGAATGAGCGAAAAACGCTTTACGCATATAGACCTCTTTGCAGGTGCTGGCGGACTGTCCGAAGGACTGTCCGAAGCCGGATTTCACAGTCTCTTTGCTAATGAGGTCGTTCCTGTTTATGCAAGCACTTATGCCCGAAACCATATCGGAGCAAAAGTTTTGACAGATGATATTCGCTCTATTGATGCAGATAAAATTCGAGAAGACTTAGGCCTCATCAAAGGAGAACTTGATCTGCTTGCAGGTGGCCCTCCTTGTCAGGGCTTTTCAATCAACGCCCCTGTGCGAAGCAACGAAGACCACCGCAACCATCTTTTCAAGGATTATCTCAGATTTGTTTCAGCTTTCATGCCAAAAGTTGTACTGATTGAGAATGTTCCCGGTCTTGTTTCTTTTGAACATGGAGCAACGCTCCATGCCATTCTCGAAGCACTTGCCAATTTAGGTTATGGAGCGGACGTCAGGATACTCGGCGCCGCATATTATGGTGTACCTCAAATGAGGTGGAGGACTATCATAATAGGGTTCAGAGGCGCGGAATTGCCTGATTGTGCATTTCCCGCTCCTGTTTTTCATGCTCCTATCAGACCTAATTTCACCTCAACCTTTGACGGTCGTAATCTTGTATGTACCCCCTCCTCCAATATTGAAGCTCGATTTACCACTGTTGAAGAAGCCATTGGCGATTTGCCGGAATTGAAATGCGGAGAAAGAGGTGAAGCTGTGAAACCATATAAATGTGATCCGTTCTGCGATTTCCAACGATCTCTACGACAAGGTTCCACTGGAGTTTACAACCATGAATCTCCGTCATTGTCTAAACTCAATATTGAACGTATGTCGTTTATACCGCCAGGCGGTAACTGGACTGACATCCCGTTTGACATGCTTCCGAAAGGTATGCAGAAAGCCCGCCAGTCCGACCATACCAAAAGATACGGGCGTGTCACCAAAGATGGCTTGGCTTCCACGATACTTACCAAATGCGACCCACATTGGGGCGCCTTCATACATTACGACCAGAACCGTTCGTTTACTGTTCGTGAGGCCGCACGTATACAGTCGTTCCCCGACCATTATATTTTTAACGGCTCTTTAGCAGAACAATTTGCACAAGTTGGCAACGCTGTGCCTCCTTTGCTTGCTAAAGCAATAGGAGAGTGTCTTCATAACATTGTAGAAAATTATTGATATGGCAGGATATATAGCAGAATTTTTTGGATATGCGGCCTCTGATAAATCAGAATCCGCTCTGTTGACTGCAGCTCGCAAGAATTGTCCTTTCCTCGGTAGCTTTTGCGTAAAAACGCTTGCTCGAGACAAGGTCATTTCCGGCGTTTGTGCGATTCGACAGAAAACTGCTGGCTCACCAAATGTTATTTGCTGTCCCATCAGACTATATGCCGAAGATTATAAAATGCTGAAGCTAATAGCCAATAAAGCGTTCAATCAAAGATTAAACTTATATGCCGGTCGTGTTGCGGTTGAAAAAGCAAAACACGAAGGAGGCGCCATAGCCGTATTCGGCAAAGGTTGGGGTGGAGAACTGAGATTACCTCAACGTAAAGGGTTAGGCTCATATTTTGTAGATTGGGTTCTTGCTCGTTTGGACGAACATGGAGAACTTGCAGAGCTTACTGCTATCGAGGTGCAGACCATTGACACAACTGGGAGCTATGGAAACGCGCAAAGAGAACTTGCAGAAACCCGCGAAGTGATAAGCGATACCGTTGGCCTTAATTGGGAAAATGTTTCCAAAAGAATTATCCCACAGATAATTTACAAAGGGCAGGTTCTACAACGAGAGGATCTTTGTCGTAGTGGTCTATATCTTGTCTGTCCGAAACCTGTTTATCAACGAATTATCGACCGTCTTGGAGGAACGGAAAAACTACCTAAATTTCCCAGTCAGCCAGCATCTATAAACTTCGTTGCCTATGATGCAGTTTCTGAACAAAAAGATGGAGAAATTACCTCTTTAGGAATTGTTGAAGAACATTGCACGACTGTTTATAAAGTTCAAGAAGCATTTTCTTCACTTAATCTGCCAGAGGGAAATGTCTATAAAGAAGCTATTTCACGGAATCTATATCCAGAACGTTATCAAGATTAAATGCTTTTGGGGCGTTGCGACAACATCGCCGCGCTTTCGTGAATCGAGCCTAAGGTCTCGATCAAAGGCTTCAATCGCTAACGCAAACTTAAGAAAATGAAAGCAATCGCAATACAGCAACCATGGGCGCAGCTTATAGTATCCGGCTACAAGCGTATTATACATACGAGCAACCTCCCTTTCGATGTGCCGGAAAGGGTGCTCATCTATGCAAGTGGTAATGATCCACTCGCAGATAATGACGGGGAGAATCTACCGCCCCTTGTCCGTATGCAGTTGGAGAATGCCAAGCTTCTCGGCTATCTCACAGATGACGAACTGCCTACGCGAGTACTTCTCGGCAGCGTTGAAGTCGTTGGCTGGAATGACCGCGAAGGGCAACCATGGGAGGGCGTAGACGAAGAAGGCGCAGATTCAAATGACTATCTCTGTCTGGGCCATGCTAATATCTTCTATGACCCCATCAAACTTGAAAACGTTACCGGAAGTCGCGTGTTTGATGTCCCCTCCATGACTGAAGACAGACTGCCTGATAGTTTTAAGCTGAATAAGATTTGCCGTAACGGAGAGATTTTAAGTTTGCCTTGCACTTATGATTTCCGTTACGACATCTGTGAGCTTAAAGAATATACCTATGCTTTGTATGTCCTCTATAATAATAAATTCTTGTTATGCGAGGATACCAAAGACGGTTTACTGCCTATTTCGACTTCATACATCGATTTCAAGTCGCAATGGACTACTTACCGATTCAAGGTCGATGAAACAATCTTGGAGGATTCTCCGTTTGACCCCGAAGTCAAACAGATAATCTACAAGCTGAAAGCTCTTGATTTTGCCGATTTCAATATGCTTCCTCAACCTTTGGAGGTAATGGCAAAAGCTGCTGTCCGTTCAAACTTTCCGGTTTATATCTCCCCGCGTGAAAACGGAGATTTTGTTCTCAGCAGCCGTATCATGGAGTTTTCCTGTGCGAAAGAAGCCCCAGACTTCATTTGCTTCTACCATAAAGACGTAGACCGAGTAGAACTTCTACTAACCGCCCAAATTGATTGCATCCTACCACAAGATGTTCAAGACTCTATCATCAAACGACATGTAGACGTACATACTCCTTTCAACGTAAGATGGGACGGTCGTTCCTTGTCTGTTTGTGGAATCGCTTTTTGTGAAGACGAACAATTATCCCTCCAAGTTGCCAATCAGCTATTTGGCATGATGACTTTCTACACATGTTCATTGTGCAATGATATAGTCGGAGCCAATGAAGATTTCAAGGCGAAAGTGAAATGACACCTGCATGGACGAGTACGACGATTTAGGCACTTACAACGGAGACACAGAACACGATATGTGGGTGGACTTCGACTATCACGAGAATACAGGCGAACTCCCCGAACTTTTCGAGGAGTCCGACCTTGATAACATTGTTGACAACCTTAACGACTGGGACTAACTCTAAACCAATTACAACATGAAAAAATTCATTCTTTTGCTCGTTCTCTGTTGTTTTGCCATCGTAGGCTTCGCACAGGATTCATCAGTTACTACTGCGGATATTCTAAGATATTACAGAATTGCTACTCCCTCAGAAAGAGCTGCGATAGACTCCATGTTTGTTGATATGGAACAGAAGCAACAAGCTATACAAATTAAATCCATTTGCGGTGTTAACTTTGGAATGTCAAAAGAAGCGGCATCTTCTATTCTACGCAATAAATATGGTTCGCCCATGTATAACCCCAATGATATGATGTTGTCATTTGAAAACATCAAATATGCAGGTGTAGATTTCGACAACGTACATTTCCTTTTTCAGTCTGATGGTCAAAGAAGTTATCTATATTCATGCATATTCATCAAGGCCGCAAAAAATAAACAAAGAGTTAACGAAATAATAGATTTGTATAAGACAGTCCTTTCTCGCAAATATGAGCTTTCTGAAGGCACTGATGACAATGGATTTAAAATTTATGGAGGTGGCGTATCACCACTTTGGGATGGTAAGTGGTATACCTTCATGGAGGCTTTAGATTCAGGAGAGTTTCTAACCGCATTTCATACTGATGTAATCGAATACGATAGAGATTTAGTTAACACGTTTGGAAATTTGTATGGTGTCAGATTGATATATGGCCCTTTTCAATATGTAAACGAGGAATTTTAATGGAGTTGCGGCACAGCCGCCGCGCTTTCGTAAATCGAGCCTTAGGTCTCGACCAAAAGGGCTTCAATCGCTAACTCATACAGCGAGCTTCGGCACCACTTTGTGGATCCGAGGCTCGCTTTTTTATGCGGCATTGTTCCGGCAATGGCTTTCATTTCCAGAATAGGCCGTTACCGTTCTTCATGGCCCTTTGAGGGAGATTTTACCAACTGAACCACTGAACCATCTGCTTCATCGACTCGTACTGAGGCGATTTCTTTTCCTGTGCTTCCTCGGCACGGGCTTCACGGTGTCTATGCTCCGCTTTGCCATCGAGTGATTACTTCACGGTGTAGATGTGTATTTTGAGCGGAGCGGTCGGCGCTCACCGCCAAATATGCCTTGCAGGTTACGTGGTTCGGGATTTTGTCGGGACGTTTCGCGAGGAACTTTACTTGTAAACTCGCACGAGGCACATTGAATTTACATCGCAAAGGTAGGGCTGACCGCACATCTGCGCCTGGTGGCTTGACCCTCCGGGCTTGCAATCAACATTTCATAAATTCTTCACCCTCCAGGACCCAAGATTTTACCGCGTGCGCTTGAAATAACGTTTGCAACTCCGCTTCCTCAGCTCTCCCAAATATTGCAACGTAAATCAAACGCGCCCCGGCGCACAGTAAAAACCCTTTAATACATCAACTATTATGACATACGTAGGGCTACTCAGAAAATAGCTAACTGATTATTTGTCAGTGTCATAGATTATTT
>ERZ825384.4220-NODE-4220-length-11653-cov-31.569840_pt1 | contig 11653 bp, 9 predicted proteins | sample MGYA00519931_ERZ825384 | MGnify/ENA primary metagenome ERZ825384 (study PRJEB31778, sample SAMEA3449200) | human gut metagenome | biome: human gut; feature: human-associated habitat; material: faeces | place: United Kingdom | collected 2010/2012 ...
CCACCATGCAGATGCGGCACGCGCCGATCTCGTTGATGTCCTTCAGATAGCACAGGGTGGGGATGCTGATCCGCAGGGTCTGGGCCGCCTCCAGAATGGTGGTGCCTTCCGGCACCGATACGGTCCGCCCGTCGATGGTCAGAGTTACCATTTTTCGTTCCTCCCTCCCCGGAAAATGCCGTAGCCGTAGTGGTCGCACCGCAGGCAGCGGGACGCCTCGGTTCGCGCGCCCTCCTCGGTGAGCCCGCACTCGATATCCTCAAAGTCGCACCGGCGCTCGCAGGCCTCGCGTTCCGTGGTGTTGATGCGTCCGTGGGGTGCGCGGTTGTTCAGCCGCGGTGCCGGGATGTCCAGTTCCACCTTGATCTCATGCCGGAAGCCCAGGTGCTCGTCGATGTTGGCTGCCGCCACCTTGCCGGCGGCAATGGCGCGGATAGCGGTGGCCGGCCCGGTGACGCAGTCACCACCGGCGAATACGTTATCCATGTCGCCCACCTGACCGGACAGTCCCGCTACGAACGTGCCGCGCTTGATGGGTACGCCCGCCTGCTCGAAGCCCTGGATCTCGATGCCCTGGCCGATGGCCACCACGATGATATCCGCCGGGATGCGTACCTCCGGCAGGTCGGCCTTGTTGGGCCGGGGCCGCCCGGACTTGTCCGCCTCGCCGATGATCTGGGGCTGCACCCACAGCGCGGCGGCATTGCCGTCCTCGTCGGCCTCGATGTGGGAGGGGGCCATCAGGGCGGCGATCTCCGCGCCCTCGGCCATGGCGCCCGTCACCTCGTCCGGCAGGGCGGTCATGTCCTCGATGCGGCGGCGGTACACACACGTCACCTTTTCCGCCCCCAGGCGGATGGAGCTGCGGGTCACATCCATGGCCACATTGCCGCCGCCGATGACAACTACCCGCTTGCCGGAGAAGTCCGGCATCACGTCATTACCGATGGAGCGCAGCATCTCCACCGCGGACATCACGTTCTTGCTGTCCTCGCCGGGGATGCCCACTTTCTTGTCCTGATGGGCGCCGATGGCGATGTACAGGCAGTCATACTCCTTCAGCAGGTCCTCTATCCACAGCTGGGTGCCCACGGTCACGCCGGTGTGTGCCTCAATGCCCAAAGAGAGGATGGAGGCGATCTCCGCATCCAGCAGGTGCCGGGGGAAGCGGTAGTTGGGGATGCCGTAGCGCAGCATACCGCCCAGCTTCTCCCGTTCCTCGAATACCGTCACCTTGTGACCCATCAGGGCCAGGTAATAGGCGCAGCTCAGGCCGCTGGGCCCGCCGCCGATAATGGCCACTTTCTTGCCGGTGGGCGGCGCGCAGGGCGGCTGGGGCACGTCTCCGGCAGTGTCCACGGCGTAGCGCTTCAGCCCGCGGATGTTGATGGCGTCGTCGATCATGTTCCGGCGGCACCGCGCCTCGCAGGGGTGCTCGCAGATATAGGCGCAGGCCACAGGGAAGGGATTGTCCTTACGGATCAGCCGCACCGCATCGGCGCAGCGTCCCTCGCCTATCAGGGCCATATAGCCGGGTACGTCCACACCGGCGGGACACAGGGCCACGCAGGGCACCGGCAGCTGCAAGCCCGCCAGACAGCGGTGGTGCAGGATGTGTTCCTCGTAGTCATCCCGGAAGCCCTCCAGCCCGTCCAGCACCAGTCGGGCGGCATCGCGCCCGATGGCGCAGTCGGCGGTGTTCACCACGGTCCGCGCCGTTTTCTCGATAATGGCCAGGGTGCCCATGTCGGCGGTGCCGTCCAGCACGGTGGCGATGAGCTTGCTCAGCTGCCCCAGACCGATACGGCAGGGCACGCACTTGCCGCAGGACTGGGCGTGGCACAGCTGCAAAAACGACAGGGACATATCCACCGGACAGAGGCCCGGAGGACTGGCGGCGATGCGGCGCTCCACGTCCCGGTAGAGATTATCCACCACGGTCTGGGCGCGGCTTGGGTTCTTGATGTCGAGTCTGCTCAAGGGGGTCACTCCTTCCGTCTGCACTGCGCGGAAGCGTGTCCGCGCGGCGCTTGGAAATTATAAGTTAAACAAAAGAATGACACAAAATCCACCAAAAGTCAACATAAGAAAAAAGATTGTTTTCATAAGAGGAAATTATTGTAAATTGCCTGGTTTTTAACGTTATTTGTGCAGCAAACAGTCCAATTTGATTGGCTGGTTTTTCCTAAAACGAAAAAATCCCCGGCACACTGTGCCGGGGATGAGAGGGCGGCTGTCACAGACGGCTGTGCCGCAAGTACCGGTAGTCGCTCTTGATGATGTTGCGGAAGAAGGGGATGCACAGCACCGTATCCGCCGCGATCCACGCCATGGGGTCGGCGGCGCAGAGGGCGTAGAAGGCCATGGCCGGTGCATCGGCGCTGACGGCGCCGCCGGCAAACAGCCCCGGCAGCACCAGACACACGGTGATACGCGCCACCAGCTCTGCCGCGCCTGCGCCCAGCACGAAGCCGCTGCGCCCGATGCCCTGCACGCAGTTGCGCACCACAAAGACGAAGCCCAGAAACAGGTACATGGAGAAGTCCACATACAGCAGCGAGTTGCCGTAGCGCACCGCGTCCGGCGTCACCTTGTCGGCGCTGAGGAACACATGGTAGCAGAAGTCGCCCCTTGTCAGCAGCAGACCCGTGCCCGCCGCCAGAATCGCCAGAATGGACACCATGCCCAGCGCCTGCAGCGTGCCCCGGCGAATGCGGTCGTACTGACCTGCGCCCAGATTCTGCGCCGTGAAGCTGGTCATGGCGCCGCCCAGCGCGTTCATGGGCGTGGCCACCAGATTGAACAGCCGGTTGGCTGCGCCAAAGCCATTCTGCGCCGCGTTGGACACCATCACACCGTCCCGCATATCGAATTGCACCACGCCGCCCTGCATGACGATGATACCGATGGCCAGCACGGAGAACTGCAGGCCCAGGGGGATGCCGCGGACCAGGTGGCGCTTCACGTCCATGAGGGTGATGCGCCAGTCCTCCCGGTGCAGGCGCAGCACCGGATAGCGCACAAAGGCGTAGATAAAGCAGCCGATGGTGCTGACCAGCTGCGCCAGCACCGTGGCAAGGGCTGCGCCCGCCACGCCCCAGCGGAACACCAGAATGAAAGCCAGATCCAGCCCCACGTTCAGCACCGTGGAGAACAGCAGGAACAGCAGCGGTGTCACGGAATCGCCCATGGCGCGCAGGAAGGAGCAGATGAAGTTGTAAAACAGCTGCGCGCCGATACCGGCGAAGATGATGGCGCAGTAGGTGTGCGCCGCGGTGTACACCTCGTGGTGGGCGGGCGTCACGTTGATCCACGCCAGCATGGGATCCAGCAGCACCAGCGCCAGCGCCGTCAGCACCACCGTCAGCGCGGCGGACAGCAGCAGCTGCGTGGCCAGCGAGCGGCGCACGCCCCGTTCGTCGTGCATGCCCACATAGTAGGACGTGATGACGCAGAAGCCCGCGCTGACGCCGAAGGCGAACTGCAAAAAGATGAACACCAGAGAATTGGTATCGTTGACACCGGCCACCTCGGCGGCGGTCAGCGTCTGACCAACGATGGCCGCGTCGCTGATGGAGTACACCTGCTGCAAAAGGTACGACAGGATCACCGGCAGAGAAAACAGGAGGATCACCTTCCAGCACGGCCCCTGGGTCAGGTCGATGGGCTCCCTTCTTTTATGTGCTGTTTTCACAGAAATCGCTCCCTTCTTTTGTGTAGTATAGACAATTATCTCTCTCAGAGCGCCGATTATAATACCTTGCGGCGCCATTGTCAAGAGCTCTTTTATAAAAAATCCGTCCACCGGTCATTCCCGGTACCGCGCCGCCGTTCTTCACGCATTTTGCGGCGCATTTCCGCTTTCCGCCAGTGGACACAGCCGGTATTTCGTTGCACTTTCTGTCACTTTGTGGTAAGATACCATTGACACAAATGAAACGGGGAGGTCACTTGATATGAGATCCGATGGCACAAAAAAGTCGCCTGTGCGTATGCTTGTCTACCTGCTGCTTCTCGCGGCGGTGGTGGCCCTGGGCTATTTCACCGACATCGTTGACTTCACGGAGCTGAAGGCTGTTTTTTCTCTGAAGCTCACCGCCCTGCTGAAGCTGGCTGTCATGGTCCTGCTGGTGCTGCTGGTGTCCAATCTGGTCATCTTCATTCTGCACGGTATCAAGCCCCGTACCCACCGCGGCGGGTCTGTGCTGTCGCTGCTGAGCAGCCTGGTCAAATATGTGGCCGGCATCATCATCGTCTGCCAGAGCCTGTCCCTGCTGGGCGTTAACGTGGGTACCATCATCGCCAGCGTCGGCGTGCTGGCCCTGGTGGTCGGCTTCAGCGCCGAGAGTCTCATCGCTGACGTGGTCATCGGCGCCTTCATGCTGCTGGAGAACCAGTACAACGTGGGCGACATCGTGGAGGTCAACGGTTTCCGGGGCGTGGTCACCAAGATCGGAATCCGCACCACCTCCATCACCGACGGCGGCGGCAATGTGAAGATCATCAACAACTCGGAGATGAAGAATATCCTCAACCGTTCCGATAACAACTCCTGGTCTGTCAGCGATATCTCCATCCCCTATGAGACAGACCTGGAGAAGCTGGAGGCGCAGCTGCCCACCCTGCTGGAGGAGATTTTCCGCGCCCGGGGCGACGTGATGCTGGATACGCCCCAGTACCTGGGCGTCCAGACGCTGGACGCCTCCGGCATCGTCCTGCGCTTCTGGGTGAAGGTGGCGGAGAAGAACATCTACGCCGGCGCCCGCGCGCTGAACCGCGAGCTGCTGCTGGGCTTCCGCCGTCTGGGTGTGGAGTGCCCCTTCCCTCAGATGGACGTACACATGAAATAAGCCATGGAAGAGAAGAACAAGGAGTTCACCCTGGCGCAGGAGCACGCCGCCCCTCCACCGGAGTGCGCTGCCCTCCCGCCGGAGGTCCTGCCGCCGGACACCGTCCTTCCCGGCGAGGCCTCCGCCGCGGAAAGTGCCGCCGCGCTGAAAAAGAAGACCGCCAAGTGGAAAAAGATCGCCATTATGCTGGTGGGCCTGTCGGCCATGACGGCGGTGGCCGTCACCGGCGGCGGCACAGCGGAGGACCCCGTCCCCGCAACGCCGGATGCCCCGCCGGCGCAGCAGGAGCCGTATGTTCCGCCGGAACCGGAGCCCCTTGCCGGTGTTCTGCACTATACCATATACAACGATACCTTCGACGACAGCGGCGTGCCCCTGATCCTGGCCGAGGGTACCGTGGACATGGCCGCGCTGTCCGATACGCCCCTGGCGCTGCCCCAGCCGGAGACGCCGTCCGATGGCAGCTATGCGTTCCTGGGCTGGGCGGGCCGGTATGACACCGCCGGCGGAAAGGTCTGGACGACGGTGCCGGACCCCCTGACAGTGGACTTCGCGGCATCCATCAGACCCGGAGATACGGGGGAGAGGTCGATCGTGCTCCGCGCCGCCTGGCGGCTGACGGAGCAGAGCCGCTACCCCTGGTCCCTGACGCTGGACGACGGCGTTAATGCCGTCACCTATGAGGCGGCGGTGCCTATGGCCTCCGGCGGCAACGTGTACCTGTGCGCCTACCCGCAGCCCACCCGCGACGGCTATCGCTTCACCGGCTGGCTGGACGCGGCAGGGGAGAGGGTGGAGCTTCTGCCCGCCTCCGCCTTCTTTGCCAAAACCGCCGACGGCGAAACGGACTGGCGTACCACCGTCTCTGTCACCCTCACCGCGGACTGGGAGAAAGCATAACAAAAAAGAACAGTCCTTCACGGACTGTTCTTTTTTGATTCTTCTTAATACGCCACGCCCCAGTAAATGTCCGTGGTGGCGGGCTTGCCGCACATGACGCACTTGCCCTCGGTACCGGACTGCTTCAGCGGCATGCAGCGGCTGGACACGCCGGCCTTTTCCTTCATGGCCAGCTCGCACTCCAGGCTGCCGCACCACTTGGTGCGGGCGAAGCCGCCCTTGCCCTGGGCCATCTCCTTGACCTCCTCCCAGGAGGTCATATCGAAGGTGTTGTCCTCCAGGTTCTTCTCCGCCATGGCGTACAGGTTGTCGTGCACATCCTGCAGCAGCTGCTTCACGGCGTTCTCCAGCTCCGTCAGGGGCACGAAGGTCTTTTCACCGGTGTCGCGGCGGGCGATGCAGCACTGCCCCTTCTCCATGTCCTTGGGGCCGATCTCCACACGCAGGGGCACGCCCTTCATCTCGTACTGGGCGAACTTCCAGCCGGCGGACTGGTCGCTGTCGTCCATGCTGACGCGGATACCGGCGGCGGTCAGACGGTCGCGCAGACCGGCGGCGGCCTCCAGCACTCCCTCCTTGTGCTGGGCGATGGGGATCACCACCACCTGAGTGGGAGCGATCACCGGGGGCAGTACCAGGCCGTGGTTGTCGCTGTGGGTCATAATGATGGCGCCGATCAGGCGGGTGGACGCGCCCCAGCTGGTCTGGAACGGGTATTGCAGGGTATTGTCCCGGCCGGTGAACGTCACGTCGTAGGCGCGGGAGAATTTGTCGCCGAAGAAGTGGCTGGTGCCGGACTGCAGGGCCTTGTGGTCCTTCATCATGCACTCGATGGTATAGGTGGCCTCGGCACCGGCGAATTTCTCCTTGTCGGTCTTGCGGCCCTTCACCACGGGCATGGCCAGCGCGTTTTTGCACACGTCGGCGTAGCAGTTCAACTGCTGCTCCGTCTCGGCCTCGGCCTCGGCGGCCGTCTCGTGGATGGTGTGGCCCTCCTGCCACCAGAACTCGCGGCTCCGCAGGAACGGACGGGTGGTCTTCTCCCAGCGGATGACGGAGCACCACTGGTTGTACAGCATGGGCAGCTCACGGTAGCTGTGCAGCACGTGGCTCCAGTGGTCGCAGAACATAGTCTCGGACGTGGGGCGGAAGGCCAGACGCTCCTCCAGCTGTTCGCTGCCGCCATGGGTGACCCAGGCCACCTCCGGGGCGAAGCCGGCCACCAGCTCGCCCTCTTTTTTCAGCAGGCTCTCGGGGATGAGTACCGGCATGGCCACGTTCACGTGGCCGGTCTTCTTGAACTCCGCGTCCATGTACTTCTGGATATTCTCCCAAATGGCATAGCCGTAAGGTCGAAGGATCAGAAAGCCCTTGACGCTGGCGTAGTCCACCAGCTCCGCCTTCAGGCAGATATCCGTATACCACTTGGCGAAATCCTCCTCCATGGGGGTGATCGCCTCTACATTTCTCTGATCCTTAGCCATAGCTTTATACCATTCCTTTGTTAGTATATAGGGTGTGTGCCAACTTCACATTTTACCCGCCGCCATGTGACTTGTCAAGTTGCCGCCGCAAAAAGGCCGCAAAAAAGCGCCCCGCAGGGCGCTTTTTCAGCAATCCCGGCCCAGCCGCCTGTCGCGGCGCCGGCCAACGATGACATACACGAACACATAGGCGATGGCGCCGGTCAGCAGTCCGGCCAGCACATCGATGGCCGCGTGCTGCTTGACGAACACGGTGGCCGCCATGATGAGGATAGCGTACAGCGTTACGCCCCAGCGCCAGCCGGGCTTCCGCAGTCCCGGCGTGTGCCACACCGCCGCCACAGCCGCCATGCAGCCCAGAATATGCACGCTGGGGAAGACGTTGGTGTTGGTGTCGATGGAATAGGTGTACTCCACCAGCCAGGTGGCGGCATTGTGGTGCGCCATCACCGCCGGACGCAGATCCTGCCCGTTGGGCACCAGAATGCAGAACACCACCGCCGTTGTGAACGTCACCATGATGAACCACATATACCGGCGGAAGCCCTCGGCGTCCTTCAGGATCAGATAGATGCCCAGCACCACCAGCAGCGGGCTCCAGGACACATAGGGGAAGATGAACCACTCGCAGAAGGGGATATAGGTGTCCAGCACCGTCTGTGTGGCCCAGTAGTTATCGGTAATAAAGTGCTCGATGGTAAAAAACATCGCCAGATAGACCGGCAGATACGCGCCCCACCAGGCGTGGGGATGGGTCTTGAAGAATTGCTTGATCGCCTGCATACGATCCCTCCGACAGACTTGATGATTTCGTATCCCGTATTGTACCAGAACCGCCCCGGAAAAGGCAACCCCCGCCCCGCAAATATCACAGAATTTTTACAACTCAGGCAAACCGCCGCAGGTGTTGAACGGACTGGACAAACCGGGGCGGCGTATAGTATACTGTCTCCAATACAGACACAGGAGGAACTGCCATGCAGATCATCAAGCGGGAGGAGCTTCCCGAACAGCGCCAGGTGCGCCTGACTATCGCCGTGGACAAGGACACCTGGCAGGCGTCCCTGGCCAAATGCTACCAGGGCGTCAAGTCCGTCTGCCCCGTGGCCGGCGAGCCTACCCGTGAAAACCTGGAACAGGCCTACGGCCCCGAGTTTTTGTACCAGGAGGCCGTCAACGACACCTATCCCCAGGCGCTGGTGGAGGCCATCAGCCAGAGCGATATCCAGATCGCCGGGACCCCCACCCTGTCGGTGGAGACCATCGGCCCCGACGGCTATACCTTCGCCGCCGTTATCGATCTGTACCCGGAGGTGGAGCTGGGCCAGTACAAGGGCCTGTCCGCCGTCTATCCCCAGGTGGAGCTGAGCAATGACGATACCGAGGCCGCCCTGGACGAGTACGCCCGGGCCAATCCCGAGGTGCAGCATCCGGAAAGAGCCGCCATGGGCGACGAGGTGACGCTGGACTTCGAGGGATTTGTGGACGGCGTGCCCTTTGAGGGCGGCAAGGGCGAGCAGTATCCCCTGCTGCTGGGCAGCGGCTACTTCATTCCCGGCTTTGAGGAGCAGGTGGCCGGCGCCGCCGTGGGCGAGGAGCGCGACGTAAAGGTCACCTTCCCCACGGAGTACGTCCCGGAGCTGGCCGGCAAGGACGCGGTGTTCCATATCAAGGTCCACCAGATCACCCGGCGGGCCATGCCGGAGTGGGACGATGATTTCGCCCGCCGGCAGGGCTTTGCCGATGTCTCTGCCCTGCGCCGGGCCGTCATGGAGACGGCGGTGCAGAAAAAGCAGGCCCAGGCGGCGGAGCAGTTCGCCAATGACCTGATCCGCCAGGTGACGGAGGCCATGACCGTTACCATTCCCGCTGCCATGGTGGAGAACCAGCTGGACGGGCTGATCGCCGCGCTGCGCGGCCACCTACAGGCCCAGGGCGTGTCCCTGGAGCAGTATCTGGAGATGGGAAACACCACGATGGAGCAGCTGCGTGACCACGCCCGCGAGCAGGCCGCCGCGGCGGCGCGCTATGAGCTGGCCATGACCGAGATCGCCCGCCGCGAGGGAATCGACATCACCGAGGCGGACGTGGACGCCAAGTACGCCGAGCTGTCCAAGCAGTACGGCCTGTCCGTGGAGCTGCTGCGCCAGCAGCTGCCGCCCCTGCGGCTGCGCCACGACCTGAAGCTGGCCGCCGCCCAGGCGGTGGTGGTGGACTCCGCCAAACGCAAATGACCGTCCCGCGGGCAGCAGCCTGCCCGCGTAGCAATCAATGAAAAGCAAGGGAAGGCCCGTACGGGCCTTCCCTTTTTGTATCCCGAAAACTACTCGCCCAGTGAGTGGCTTTCAGGATACAAAGGGCGGCGGACAGATACTGCCCGCCGCCAGATCGCTTTGTCGCTTATATGCCCTACCAGGGATAGAAGTAGATCACCGTGTCCGGCTCCAACTGAATGGGCAGATAGGAGCCGTGCTGTCCTTTGTCAACGGACAGATAGGTGTAGTCCTCAAAAGCCATGGGAACCTGCACGATGAAGCCATCGTGGATGATCCGTTCCGTCTCGCCGGACGTGTATCTCTTGCCGCCGGTGCGGGTCATATCCAGCATCAGTACGCCGGAGTATTCCCCGTTGGCGGTCAGCCCCCATTCGCCTTCATAGACCTCCTCCGGTGTGACGAAGTCACTTTCGTACCACCAGGTCAAGGTCGCCGCGCCCCAATAGTCCTCCTGACTGCTGTTGGCGTGCAGCTCCAGAGTGGCCAGAGCGGGCTTATCCGTATGACCCTGCCACGCCCATATCTCCTGCGTCAGCTGGGAGCCGGAGGGACACGTCCAGCCGATGTCGCTGCCGAAGCCGTCGTTCCCCTCCTGTGAGTAAAAGGTGAAGTCGTAGGCCAGCCTCCGTTCGTTCTCGGAGTCGTAGGACAGCGCCACGATTCCGGGGATGGGATACCAGCTCAGGGTATCGGGGTGGCTGTCGGTCAAGAGCAGCTCCGTGGTATCGGTGGGGACAGTCCCCAGATCGTTGGAGACGAACAGCAGGATCGGGTCGCCGCTCTCGCTGCGGTAGAGCACCTCAAGGGTCTCGTAAGACAAGAGGGTTTGTGTTTGAAGATCGAAGTGTAGAAATTAGACGGGGCGATGATGTTATTTGGAACGGAAGTATTCAGACAATAGAAAATACCTTGTTAGAAATTTGTGCGTTTTCATTGTTTAAGGTTGAACTGCTCAAAAATGAATGGAGGATGTGAGATGGCTAACCTTCAAGAACGCCGGGACAAATCCGGCAAGCTGATCTCCTACTCCATCCGCGTCCACCGTGGCCGTGGTGCTGACGGTAAGCAGCTCAAGCCGTGGACGGCGACTTTTGATGTCTCGCCCACATGGACGGAAAAGAGCGCAAGAAAAAAGGCCGAGGCTTTCGCCGCGACTTTTGAAAAAGAGTGCCGGGAGGGTGTGACCTCCGACAGCCGTCTGAGATTTGAAGAATACTGCAACTATGTGATCGGCCTAAAGGAGCAGCGGGGTATAAAGCACTCGACCATTGTCCGCTATAGAGAATTGACGGAGCGTCTATACCCGCTCCCGTTGGGGTCAGCGTTTGGGTCAGAAAAAATGGGAAGTAAGATATTAGACGCAAAAGTACGGGAAAAGTCCTGATTTCGCAAGAAATCAGGACTTTCTGGTTGCGGAGACAGGACTCGAACCTGCGACCTCCGGGTTATGAGAAATGCACCGTGAATTTCTTATAGTCCCATAGCGGCGCATATAATCCCAGGAAGTCAGTATTTTCAAGGGTTCCGAGGAATCTGCATGCCTCTTCTTTCCCACCCCGTACCATGAAATCCTGTAGCGGTTGGTGTCAGCGTTGGTGTCAACTCTGAAAACAGAGCCATAAGATGACCGATTTTGTTGGCCCAACCACGCAAGAACTGCACCTTTGGGTTTTTACCTCTAAGGAATTCAGTTCATCGGGGTTCAGACAGAACAAGAAACAGACCATCAGGCATACGAATCGTACCAACATCTAAATAGCGCAATAGCGCAGCATTACCAGCAGAACATCATTCCACATTTGGTAATGCTGCGCCGCTTTTCTCCATGCCAATTATAACACAAGGCTTCCCATTATGGAAGCGCATTTCAGGAGGTTTCCATGTCAGAATATACACTTGAGATCAAACAGATCGTAGACTATCCACGCTGCCGAATCTACCGGCAGTTCGTACAAGCCTTGATAGCAGACCGGAGCATTCGCGCAAGCGGAGGCTCCGGTCTTTTTTATTTTGTCGTGCTCTGCGCCTATGCCAACTTCCGCACCTCATACAAGCGCATTGATGGCATTAGTTACACCATCTACCCCGGCGAATGGATCATGTCTGTGGAGGAATTGTCCCGGTATTTCCGCACTCGCTTCCG
>ERZ825384.4225-NODE-4225-length-11643-cov-4.609855_pt1 | contig 11643 bp, 10 predicted proteins | sample MGYA00519931_ERZ825384 | MGnify/ENA primary metagenome ERZ825384 (study PRJEB31778, sample SAMEA3449200) | human gut metagenome | biome: human gut; feature: human-associated habitat; material: faeces | place: United Kingdom | collected 2010/2012 ...
GTAATTGAGGTCGCAGGAGACGGTGATATTGCGTTTCTTCGCTTCCTTGACGGACTCCAGGCTGAGTTCCATCGCGGACTCGCTGATGGCCGGGGTGATACCCGTGATATGGAACCAATCCACACCCTCGAACGCTCTGTCCCAGTCGATATCACCGGGCTTTGCAAGCGCAATGGAAGAATATGCGCGGTCATAGACGACCTTGCTCGGTAGTTGGTTCGCGCCGCCCTCTAAGTAATAAATGCCCATGCGTCCCTCGCCGCGGACGATCTTCTTTGTGTCCACGCCGAAATAGCGCAGCTCGCGGATGCAGGCGTCTGCAATATCGTTCTGTGGCAGAACGGTCAGGAATTCCGCGTCCATGCCGTAATTTGCAAGGGAGACTGCCACATTGGCCTCGCCGCCGCCGAAGGTCGCCTCAAGCATCGGGCTCTGGAAGAAGCGCTCGTGTCCCGGTGCTTTCAGGCGGAGCATGATCTCACCAAATGTCAAAATTTTCATGATTGCTCCTCCTCACTTTTGCAGCAGATGCACGGCAAAGCCGCCGAATTCGTCCTTCAGGTACACGGCGATCATCCGCTCACCCTTGTACTTGGCTGTCTCCATGTCGCATACGAAGCCCTTCTTCTCCAGCTCCGCAACGGCAAGCGGAACGGAATTCGTGCGGATGGCGATGTGACCGTTCTTGCCGAGGTACATGGATTTCATGACCTCAATACCGTTGGAGGCGAAGTTGGAGGAATTGCCCTCCTTCACGCCGAGCGAAAACGCCTCGTCCAGCTTCTTGCAGACAGCCAGCGAGTCCTCGCCGTTTTCGCAGTTGACGCCGATGTGTGCCACCTCAAAGCCGAGCGCGGCAGATCTTGCCTGTTTGCAAAGCGCGGTGATCTTCTCAAAATTGCCGGCTGCAATGTCCGCTTTCGGGCAGACCCAGCTGCCGCCGACCGCGTGGATGAACGGCGCGGCGATGAACTCGCCGATGTTCTGACCATTCACGCCGCCGGTCGGGATGAACTTGATCCCGCCGAACGGGCCTGACAGGGCCTTCATCGCGGACAGACCGCCATAGACGCCGGCCGGGAAGAACTTCACAACGTTCAAGCCAAGCTTCATCGCCGCCATGATTTCCGTCGGCGTTACGCAGCCGGGCGTCACGGCAACGCCGTTTTCCACGCACCAGCGGACGACTTCCTCGTCAAAGCCGGGGGCAACGATGAACTTCGCGCCGCACTCGACGGCCTTGCGGCACTGCTCGAGCGTGATGACCGTGCCTGCGCCAACTAACATGTCGGGGCAGTTTTCCGCGACCGCCTTGATCGAATCCGCAGCCGCCGCCGTGCGGAACGTGATTTCCATCACGTCCACGCCGCCGGCAAGCAAAGCCTTTGCCGTCGCGACCGCGTCCTTTGCATCGTCCAGCACCACGACCGGCACAACAGCCGATGCGGCCAGTCTTTCAGAAACATTCATTTTGTCGACTCCCTACTTTCATTTGCGATGATTCCAATAAACATCCCATGCGTTTTCTGCAAAGATCATCTCTCGTTCCTTCTCCGTGCAGTCGGACAAAAGGAATCTTCCGTGCGCCACCAACTGCTGATAGTTTGCCGTCCCCAGCAGCCATGGAACATCTGTCCCCCATAGCAATTTCTTTGCTCCCACGATCCCGCGTGCCAAGTCAAAATAGCGTTTCGTACTGGGAAATGGATATTCTTCTTCCTTCTGCACATGATACGGGAGCGCGGAAAGATCAAACCAGACGTTTGGGAGCGTCCCCAGTCGGATCTGCTCCAGCCATGCGGACCAGAGTTTTGGATCGCGCTCTGCAGTGCGTGAGGGCTGGCCCATGTGGCAAAGCACGATTTTCAATCCCGGATGACGCTTTGCGATGGACGCAATCTGATCTGTCTGATAAGAGCCGTCACCAGGCCGGCCGAGATCAAACGAAACTGTTTTCCCGCCTGCTTCCATAGCCTCCCAAAGCCATCGCAGCTCTGGCGCATCCAGCTGCACACCTGGATAGACTCCATACAGGCCGCCCGCCTCGGAAAATTCGATTTTGATGTTTTTCCAAAGTGGTCCTTCCAGTTTTTCGGTATAATACTGCCGTGCCGCCGGACGCCAAGGGTCAAAAAAAGCGGAGGCAGTAAACTGCTCCGGATAGTCCCGGCAGGCTTGGAGCACATACTCGCTCCAATCTCCATAGCACGGACAAAGGATCAAGACAGCTTTATCCACCCGTCCCTGCCGCATCTCATGCAGCAGCATCTGCAATGTATGGCTGGTGTTTTCGTTGATCGCCGGCAGCACATCCTGTGCAATGCCGTCTCCTGCATCGATCCGGCCATATCCCGCGCCATGGGTATGGCCTTTTGGGCCATACCCATTAACGTTTGGGAAAATATGAACATGCGCGTCAATCAGCATAGCTTTTCCCGCTCAGTTCATGCTGCCCTTTACGCCCTGAACCAGCTGATCGATCACGTTGATTTCTTCGATCGTCGGTCTGTATCCGTCCTCAAACATGACCGAACCGTCCTGCGCATAGATCGGGCCCTCAAACACAGCAATCTCCTTGTTAATCAACTGCTCGCGCACTTCACCAAGCTTCGCCACGATCTCATCAGAGACTGTATCGCCAAATGTTGCCTGCTTGATCAGGTTCAGTTCCATGCCGCCGCTGATGTTCACCGGTTCATATTCTCCGTCAACCGCCTGCTTCAGATACGGAATATAGCCGCTCCAATCCGTAATGCACGCAGACAGCCACGTCTGGGGATCCAGCTCATACGCATCAGAGTTGCAGCCGAAGCAGTGCACGCCACGGCTGCGGCAGATTTCCATCATCGTCTTGATGGAATCCTGGAACGGCGCAATGACATCACAACCGCTGTCGATCAACTGGTTCACAGATGTGGTCTGCAGGCCAGTATCCGCCCACGACCCGGTAAAGACCGCGGTAATATCAATCTCAGGCTTGATCGACTGCGCGCCAAGTGCAAACGCGTCGATGGCAACAATGACATCCGGGATCGGCAGAGAGCCAATGAAGCCGATCTTGTCCGTTGTCGAATACATGGCGGCCAGGACACCATTCAGATACCAGACATCCTGCACTTCTCCATGGATGATGGAAAAGTTTCCGCCGGCGTAATCCGTGATCGGGAGCGAATAGAACGCTACCTCAGGATGACGCAGCGCGACATTGTGCGAGTATTCGAGGAATCCAAACTGCGAGGGGAACAGAATGGTGCATCCCTGTGCAATCAGCTCCTCCATGACACCTTCGCTGTCAGAGGTTGTAGGGACGTTTTCCTTGATCACGACTTCAATGCCAAGCTCTTTCTCAACAAGTTCACCAAGCTGCACGAAATTCAGGTTGAAGCCATAGTCGTCTTTTGTTCCGCTCAGGATAATGCCAAGCTTCTTTGCCCCCGCACCGGGCTTGACGTCGCCCGTCTGTTCCGTCTGCGTCTGGGTGGTGTCTGCCTGTTCCTGCGATGCAGCCGGCTTTGCGCATGCCACCAGCGTTGCCGCGAGCAGAACCAGCACCAACATCATTGCAACTACTTTTTTCATTGTTTTTCCTCCGTCCTTTTTCTTTAAGTAATAATTTTCAGTTGTTCCGGCATCGACGGCTTTTTGGACGTCGAAATAATTGCCAGAGCGACCAATGTAAACAGGTAGGGCATCATCAATGTCACATACATGGAAATGGGCACTTCGTGGATCTGGAAGAATATCTGCAGCGCCTGTGCCAGGCCGAACAGATACGCCGCAAGGTATGCTCGCTGCGGCTTCCACGAGCAGAGGATCACCAGAGAGGAGGCAATAATTCCCCGTCCGTTGATCATGTTGTTTGCCCAACTCATCGCATAGATCACGCTCATATGTGCCCCGCCGATTCCAGCCAGAACACCTGCAAAAATAACCGCTCCGTATTGCAGAACCACCGGGTTATACCCGTACGCTCTTGTGACATCAGGCCGTTCCCCCACAGAGCAGAGCACCAGCCCCGTTCTTGTTTTTGTCAGGAACCACCAAGCCAACACCGGAAGTACATAAGCGATATACGTCAGAATATCCTGCTGAAAAAAGGCCGGCCCAATCACCGGAATCTTGCTCAGAACCGGAATGGCGAGGGAAAACGACTTTCCAAGGCTGACGCCGAGCTGCGATCTTCCAAAAAAGGTGGTCAGGCCCTGCGCAAAGAAAATCAGGATAAACCCGGTCGCCATCATGTTGCTTTTTCTGGAGATGGAAAGGAACGCCTGGATCAGCCCAATCAAGCCGCCTGCAATCGCTGCGCACAAAACAGCCAAAAACAGGCTTCCGCTCCCGGCTGCTACGGCAAAGCCTACACATGCGCCACAAAGCATGCTTCCTTCTACGCTCAGGCTGGTGATGCCGGTTCGTTGGCCAATCAAATCCCCAAGCAGCGCGTAAATGATGGGAGTTCCTGCGCTGACCATGCAAATGAGAATCGTTGTTAGTTCATTCATGCCTTTCTCTTTCCTCCCACCGTCATAATTGTCAGCAAAACAAGCATGATCAAAATCTGCATTGTCGCCGCCGGAAGCCCGGTGTTGATCTCCATGCCGTTACCGGCGACGGTCAAACCGCCGATCAGTAAGGCGGACAGGATCAGCAAAAGCGGGTTGTTTCCGGCCATTCCTGCAGCAAGGAAGCCCATAAAGCCCATGGTCTCGCCCGCACTGATCCGCATACGGCCCTCGACGCCGACGACCATGACCGCGCCTGCAAGGCCGGCAAGTGCACCCGCAAACAAGAACACCCAGGTCTGTATTTTTCTCACCTGTATGCCTGCGTAACGTGCAGCCATCTGGTTTCCGCCGATCGTACGCACCGCAAACCCCACTCTTGTATGATAGATGATATACCAGGTCAAGCCTGCCATGGCAATCGCGACAAAGATACCGGCGTTCATTCTTGTTCCAAAAAAGGTGTGAAAACGCAGCTGGGGCGCAATTTCTACCGTCTGCGGGTAATTCCATCCATTTGGATCGCGAAGGCTGCCAAACAGCATGGCAGAGATCAGGTAGGTCGCAACATAGTTCATAAGGATTGTCGTCAGGATCTCGTTCATTGCAAGCTTCTGCTTCAGAAAAACACCGATGCCTGCATACAAAGCCCCGCAGATCATACCAACCAGCAGCATCAGCGGGATTCCGATAACACCGGGCAGATTTGCCAGCACTGTGCTTCCGGCAACAGCGGTTCCGAGAGCGGCAATCGCCATCTGGCCTTCTCCGCCTGCGTTGGCCAGGCCAACACGGGCCGGAATGCTTGCCGCAAGACCCGTCAGGATCAGATACGACGCACGGACAATTACTTCGCCAAAGCCGTAAGCCGAACCAAAAATAGATGTAATGATGGTCTGATACGCCACAAGCGGCGATTTGCCCTGCGACAGGAGCAGCCCGGCAAACGCGATCAGAGGAAACAGGACGCAGATCAGGATCCGAACTGCCAAGCTGTCTTGAAGTTGCAGCGGCTTCTTTTGTGCCTTATTCATGTGCGTTCTCTCCTTGAAGCATAATTTTTCCGATCTCATTCGGCGTACACGCGTCTACACAGTACGGTCCAAACGCAGTGTGAGAAGACAGGACCAGGATCCGGTCGCACATCGTGAACAGCTCCGAGATATCTTCGGAAATCAGGATCGTACCCACGCCCTGTTTTTTCAGCCGGAACAGTGTCTTGTGGACTGCGTGTACTGTGGCGATGTCCAGTCCCCGGCTTGGATAACTGGCAATTAACAGGCGCGGTCTGGAGATAACGGCACGGGCAAACGCCATTCGCTGCAGATTGCCGCCAGAAAGTGTCCCGGCAATTCTTTCTGCCTGTGGGACCCGGAGGGTCTTGACCTCAGAATGTGTCTGCAGCTGACTGCGCATTGCCTGCCAGTCCATATCACCATGGCGGTAAATCGGATCCAGGCCGACCAGCGCCATGTTTTCCAGAATTGAAAACGTCGGAACAACGTTGTCGCGAATGGGGTCCTCAGTCACCATTCGCATCCCCAACCGGATTCTATGCGCAATATCTGTTGAGGAGATATCCTCTTCATTTGCGCTCAGGATACCGCTCTGCAGCTTCCGCGCTCCGTATATGGCCTCCGCCAGTTCTCTCTGCCCATTTCCGGATATGCCGGCAATGCCCAGGATCTCTGCTTTGTGCATTTCAAAGCTGACATCATGCAGAATCAACTGATCGTGGTCATCCTTTATGCTGACTCCGGAAAGCGACAGCTGCAGTGCCGCTGCTTCGTTTTCCTCACTGCATTCCGGGCGTTCCAGCTCAAAGTTGACCGGAACATTCCCCATCATTGCCGAGATGATCTGCTGCTGGCTGAAGCCATCTCTGCGTTCGAAGGTACAGACATGTTCGCCCTGACGCAGAATTGTGATTCGGTCAGCCACAGCAAGAATCTCGTCAATTTTGTGCGTGATCAGGAAGATCCCATACCCCTTATTGCGGAATCCGCTCAGCATCTGCAGAAAAGCCTGCACTTCGTGCGGTGCCAGCACGCTTGTGGGCTCATCGAAAATCATCACACGGGTCTGCGGATCCAGCAGAATCTTCAGGATCTCCACATGCTGCCGCTGTCCGAGGTCAAGCTTCCAAACCTCCGTGTCAGGATCCACGGAAAGGCGATACTCCGCAGAGATTCGATTAATTTCATCGCGAAGCTTCTTTTTATTGATCTTCCACCCGGCAGAATGGAGGGAAAGGAATACATTTTCCAGAACTGTGAAAGCAGGAACGAGCCGGAAATCCTGAAATACCATTCCGATGCCCTTCTCCCGGGCAATCGTCGGATTCCAGCGCTCCATTTTTTCTCCGTCAATATACAGATTTCCGGCAGTCGGCTGATAGACACCATAGAGCATCTTCATCAGCGTACTCTTTCCCGCACCGTTCTCGCCTGCTATTGCATGGATTTCACCGGCGTGGATTTCGATGTCAATCTCCCGGTTTGCCGTCAATTCTCCGAATCGTTTCGTGAGTTTTTCCGCCCGTAAAATCGGTTCCACTTGCCGTTCCTCCTGTTTTATCATCTCTGCTCACTATAGATCACAACATGATTTCCATGCGGATCAAGCAGGGTAAACGCCCGCGTTCCGTCCTTGCAGCCACAGGGTTCCTGCAAAACCTGAACCAGCGGCGCTGCCTTTTTCATGATTGCCTCAAAGCAACTGTCTGCATCCTGTGCTTCAAACATCAGCGTCTCGTTCCCCTGCGGCATCGGATCCTTTCTGCAAAGTACCTCCAGCGTTCCGTCCCCGGATCCGATTACAAATTTATGCCCCCGGTCCTTTGTTCCGTAGTCCCAGGTATAGCATGCACGGAGCCTGAGAATATCCCGGTAGAATGCCAGGCTCTGTTCATAGTCCGCCACATCTACATACGCCACTGCGCGGTATTCACCACGGAACATCCCCGGAACTGTCGGCTGCCAACCATGCTGGTACTCCATCACATCACGACTCCAGGAGAAGATCACAATCACGTTTTCATCTGGATCGAGCAGCTGGAACAGCCGGATTCCATACGGGCGGTCCGCGATATGTTCATAAACATGCAGCCCCGGTTTTCTTGCCAACCGCGAATAGCAGTCATCAACATTGTCCGCCTCCAGCATAATCGTCGTCGGCCCCTGCGGAAGATCGGCGCCGACCGGACGCAGCTCTACTGCACCGCCTGCTGCAGCAAAGCGGCAGCCCTCCATTCCGCCGTCCCAGACCGGAACCAGTTCCAATGTCTGCTGATAGAAGTTCCGGCTCCGCTCCAAGTCTCTGACGCAGAGGACCGTCCGTACCTCTTTTTCAAAATAATCCCTGTGCTGCATACTTCTCTTCCTTTCTTCCGTTTCGGATATCGACCCGAAATACATATATTTATATTTATACTTGTAAACTTCTTAATAAATGACTATAATCAGCAAAAAAGCTGGAGGTGCTTCTTCTATGCTCCGTCTATCCTCACAAACACAACAATCCAAGGTGCGCGCACAGCTTGAACTCCTGCTGCGCAATGCGGAACCCGGCGAGCGGCTGCCCTCAGAGCCTGCGCTTGCGAAGCACTTTGGCGTCAGCCGAACAACGATTCGGGAAGTCATGGGTCAACTTGAAGCAGAAGGTTTTATCCAGCGCAGGCAGGGGAGTGGCACCTACGTGAGCCGTCAACCGCTGCTGGAGGATGAAAGCCTGCTCCACTTTGTCGATTTTCCGACGCTGATCTCCAAGCAGGGACACACGCCCGCCATGCGGCAGCTCGGATTTGTGCAGCAGCGCGCAGGAGCTTTCTTTTCCACCCGTTTTCACATCGGTGAAGAAGATCGGATCCTCACCCGACGCTGCCTATACACGGCAGATGAACATTTTTGTGTACTGGCTGAAGACAGTTTCCCGCTGGCCTTCCTCTCGGAAGGTCAGTGTGTACAGCTGCTTGGGTCAAACAATACCGACCTGCGGCTTTTCCTTTTTCGCGCAACCGGCCGCGCCGCCTGTCAGGACGAAACCACAATCTCCGTTGCCCAACCGGAAGACTACCCGTTCCTTGAATCCCTGCTCGAGGACAAGCAGCATCCGCTGCTCTTTCTGAGCAGCATGTGTCTGGATAATCACAATGAACCGTTTATCAGTTCGCAGATTTACTCGGACACAGACTATATCAAGTATCAGCTGAACCGCAGGATCGTCTGAACTCAGTGATTGCTGTGATACAGGTTGATCCGGTTTCCACAGGGGTCTTCAACGGCAAAGTACCTTGTACCGTAGCTCTGTGTTACAGGCTTGCTCACAATCCGGATGCCTTCTGCAGCCGTAAGCTCCTGATAGGTCTGATCGACATCTTCGGTTTCCAGATTGACGATCACTGGGCCGGTCTTTCTGTCATGTGCCTGACAGAGTACGCTGATTGTACCGCGACCAGCCCGGAACTTTGCGCCGCAATCCTGCGCGCTTTCGTTCCAACTGTAATATGGCTTCTGTCCGAGCAGCGTTTGATAGAAGTCTCGGCAGACAGAAAAGTTTTCCTCTTCGGTGTATAGAAGGATTTGAATGTCTCCTGTAAATGCTGTCATCGTTTATTCTCCTTTTTTATAGACACAGGCACCATCAATGTATTTTGCACAGATATCCCGGTCGTCCGACCGTGTAATCAGGCGCTCCATCCGTTCATACGGTGTCCGCTGCACGCCGTCGCAGAAGCGGCTGTCATCCAGAATCACCGCATCAAAACAATATCCCGGCTCAAAACTTCCGCTTTTCCAGAGTGCGCCTCCGCCTTTTGTTGCAAGGTAAAATGCATTGGGCAGAGACAGAACTTTCCGCTGATCCATATTTCTCGCGCCGTTTTTGGAAGCCCAGAATACCTTGGAAGCCAAAATCGCCTCAAATATTGTCCGGAACATATTCAGTGTGTTGCCGCCGCCGACATCTGTACCCAATCCGACTGCAATTCCGGCGTCCAGATAGTCCATGATTGGCGCCGCGCAGCCGCAGCTGTTCATGTTCGACTGCGGACAATGGGCTACTATCACATTGCGTCTTTTCAGCGTTTCCACCTCTTCCGGAGAGGAGAATATGCAGTGTGCCATCACTGCCTGTGTCTGTGGTCCAAGCAGCCCCGCGCGGTCATAGGCCTGTGCATAATAGTCAAGATCCGGTGCAAGCTCCCGCACCCAGTCAATTTCATCCAGCCCCTCTGAAAGGTGCGACTGCACCGGGACATGGTATTCTTCTGCAAGCTGCCCTAACTGCTGCAGACAGCTTTCCGTACAGCTGGGAAAATATCGCGGCGTGAGAATCGGATAAATTGCACCAATTCCGTTCTTTGTCTCTTCCAGCCAAAGGCGGGTCTGCGCGATTGTCTCCCGTGTCGTTTCCAGCAGGCCCGGCAAAGAATTTCGGTCCATATTCACCTTTCCGACATAGCCTGCAAATCCGTATCTTGCCAGGACTTTCATGAGAATCTCTGTCGCTTCGCGGCTGGTCGTTGCATAGGCACACAGGCGCGTCGTCGGTGTAGCCAGAAGAGACTTAGCAAAACGGGTGTAGGCCTGTTCCGCGTATGCAATATCGTTGAATCTGGACTCATCGGGAAACGCATAGCGGTCAAACCATGTGTTCCACTGGCCGTTCTCAATATTCTGCCCGATTCCCTGAAAGGATGCCTGAGAGGCATGGACATGGATATCACAGGTACCGGGAATGACGAATTTACCGCCCATATCCAGTACATCGACCTGGCGATATCGATCTGGCAGCGTATCATAGGCCCCAGCGACCTTTTTCCCCTCACAAACCAGATACGCATCTTCCATGATGGTAAACTGATCCCGCTGTGCGGTAAAAACCAGCGTTCCCTTGATCGCAAAGCTCCGCTCTGCGCGATGTTCAACTTGGCTCATAGCATCCCCTACTTAGCATTTCATATAATTCCTGCCTGCATAATACCAGCGTATTTAGGCATCGTCAACACAAACCGGCTATCCCAAAAAATCTTTGGATAGATGCAAAAATGGGGGCTGTTTGCCCCACTTTCTTTTTTGTTAAAAGTGCAATTTGTACGACAACTTGCCAGTTTTTCAAAAGATGTCTGTCTGTAATCTGCTTGTTGCCGCCAGTCCAGCTTTTATCCAGCAGGAATCTGCGGCCGTCTTCCCCCCTGTTTTGAAAGCAGCATTCCGTCAACGCGCAGACTGCCGTTGGTTTTTTAATACGAAACCCAAGCAGAAAAAATCTGCTGCCGCTCGGAATGGGCGGCAGCTTGCCTTTTATCAAATCATGCTGACATGTTTCAGTGTCTCTGTGATTGCTTTTTCCGCCGCTGTCCCCTATAATTGAAAGGCAAACGGTATGCAAGCTGCAAACTCAGAAGCGAAAGGAGCGCAACGACATGCAGTGCTCGCCGCCAACTTCGAAGAACACGCTCTCGCAGCCCCTTCGAAAGTATTGGACGCCTTATGCCGAGCCGCAAAGGAGCAAAGCTGATGGACGGCAAGGTCGTCAGGGGCAGCGTCGGGCATCAGGAGCTTGCGGCATGGGTTGATGGACTTGGACTTTAAGGGACAGACAAATCGGGATTTATGGAGAATACTGACTTATGAAAATACATATTATTGGTTGCAGTGGTTCTGGAAAAACTTATTTAGCAAATGCGCTTTCAAAGAAGTATAATATTTCTCATTTTGACTTAGACGATATTCAATGGGATAATAACGCTAAAGAATATGGCAAAAAGAGAACGCTTGATGAACGAAAAGCGTTATTACAAGAAATATTATATAATAATGATGAGTGGATAGTTGAGGGGGTATATTATGCCTGGGTACAGCAATGTTTTGATGAAGCTGACAAAATCTATGTTTTAGATATGCCTGGTTATTTATATAAAAGTAGAATTATTATGCGCTCTATAAAAAGAAAATTGGGAATACTAAAAGGGAAAAAAGAAACTTTGAAATCGGTCTATAACCTTTTGAAATGGACGGAAACTTTTCAGAATAAAAATCTGAAAGAAATAAGAAGCATTTTAGATAGATATGACAATAAAGTTATATGGTTATCGAGAAAAAAGGATGTAGAGAAAATAATAAAAGCGGTATGCTTGACA
>ERZ825384.4232-NODE-4232-length-11627-cov-4.137746_pt1 | contig 11627 bp, 9 predicted proteins | sample MGYA00519931_ERZ825384 | MGnify/ENA primary metagenome ERZ825384 (study PRJEB31778, sample SAMEA3449200) | human gut metagenome | biome: human gut; feature: human-associated habitat; material: faeces | place: United Kingdom | collected 2010/2012 ...
TTCCAAATAAAGGACTTTTGCCATTTAATAAAACAGACCATCCTTTATAAGTATAATTCTGCATTAGTGAAAGATCATTATATCGCATACAATTTGACTTTAAATGTTGGGTTGGTATCAGTTATCCTATTCGTTATAGTATATGATATAATTCAGGATAGTGTAAGGTGCTTGTAATGTAAATTATATCATGATTCTGATTTTAAACTAATGTATTTATCTCGTAGCCTTGTAAATAATAACCCCAATATTTATAAGGTTATACAGGACAACATATCCAATAGAATAAGGTAAAAAATAACCAGCTATAGCAGTTGCTGCAAATATGAAATATATGCCTGTATCATCTTCATCTGGATCACAGATATAACTAATAATAGCCGCAATTGCACTTGGAATTGCCCATTCCCATTTTGAAATAGTCGAAATCAACGTTTCTCCTTCTATGAAAGAATATAAAATGGAACGTCCTATCCAACTGAACAAAAAGTATCCAATAATTCCTAAAATTATTTTCATATAACTAAATGTTATTTACCCCAGATTCCCCAGAAAGGTAAGTTAATAGCATAAAAAAGCGTGGGAACTGTTAGAATTATCGTAACTGAGGGTCTGGACTCCCTACTCTATTGATAAAACGACACCCCACGCTAAACCAGAATATATACGAAAAGTAAATATATGGCAAGCATGAACGTTTGTATCGTCTATCCTAATAGAGTTGAAATTGTCCAGATTCCAGTTACAGGATAAAACTAAACGCTTCTATTTAAAACAATATGTCCGTTGCTAAATTACTCTAACAACGGAACAAATGTAATCAATTTTTAGCATTTCACAAACGCTCATACGGGGTGTCGTAGGCCAAAAATAAATCTTTATTCACAAATCACCGCATTCATAAAATAATTCCTTCATCCGCAAAGCTGAAATAAGTATCCTCAGAAATAATCAGGTGATCCAGGAGCCTTATATCTAAAATCTTACCTGCTCCGACTATTTTCTTCGTCAACTCTTCATCCGGTTTACTGGGATGCAAAACACCTGTCGGATGATTATGTACCAAAATAAAACCTGTTGCGTGCGCCATCAGAGCCGTCTGGTATATAATCCTTACATCGACAAAAGCATGCTCCAAACCTCCCTTCGAGACCTGCGACGAACCGATTATTTGCATGCACGAATTTAATAAAATCATCCAAACTTCTTCATGATGGGACATAAAAGATTTAAAAAATTCTTCGATATAAAGAAAAGCATCACGGGAACACCTTATTTCAGACGATAATTCCAGGCTTTTACGGGGTTTATAAACCACCTCCACTTCCTGAAAAAATGGGTATTGGGTACGATTCCCGCTGTTACCGATCCGTCATAAAAGTTATTTTCCATCATTTTTGATTTAAATTTAATGATTAATGAAAGAGAGAAACTGTTTTCAATGGGGTAACCCCAGGGCGTAGGGAAGGGAATAATCTCCGTATATCTGAAATTATATTATAAAATTTTTTTTCTGATCAGGGATTTAAAAAAGTACTTTTACCCGGAGCTCCATATTGACAGGTATAAAAAAAGCCTCCCGTTCATTTTCGGACGGAAGGCAAAAAAGAGTATTACGAATATACAGGAAATGACGGATTTTTAGTAGTTAAATATAAAATGCCTGAATTTAAGACAATTACTATCCGGATATAAAAAAAGGATCCGATCTTTAACACAGATCAGATCCTCCATGAATCAGAGACAGATATGTATTTCTTCCCTCTCTTTATTCTTCAAATAATTATCCATCAACTTACATAAATTCTCCGCCATTCTTTTCAATTCGGCTTCATTGAAGTATTCCACCTCGGTGTGGTAAACTTCTGTGATTTTCCACGGCACAAATGTTGTGGATGTTTTTTTGGGTTTAAGTTCTCGTTTTTTCATAGGTTCATATTTAAAATGCAGAAATTATTTCATAACCCATTTTACGGGTATCGGAAAACTTGATTCTCTTAGTTTCAAATAATAAATTGAAATATTCCACTGCTGTATTATGTTTCTGATCAGGCAGACCGACCTCACGCCTCAAACTATTGATTTTCTGTTCGATTTCTTCACCGCTGATCCTCATTCCGATTTCAAAATTCTGGAGCAATAATTGTCTGTAAAGCCGCATCGTTACATCAGGACTGTATTTGACCATACAGATATCTCTGGTTCTGTTCATTTTTTCCGTATTTCCCATATTCTCTTCCAGAATATCCCGTATCTTTTCATCAGAAAGACCCAGGTATTTAAATTCTTCGTAATATTCCCGTATTTTCCGGTGTAACGCATTTTTGACTGGTGCATTGAATGCTTCAAAGTTTAATGTTTGAGGCTGGAGGAAGTAGGTATAGAATTGTTCTACAGCGATTTTGATATCCTCTTTTGTATATTTTATCATTTTTTCTTTTTTTAAGTTATTATTTATTACCAAATTAATTTTAACTCCCGAGGTATGTAAACCGATACTATATTCCGAGAGGACATGTTTCAGGTTAAAAAGATTCCCGTACAGTTCGTTATTGATCTTCTGATAAACGGTATAACTGATCAGGTGGTGGTTGATATAGTATTCAGTATAAATAAACTTCTGAAAAGCAGATGTTTCAAACCACTGATTGAATTTTAATTTCCTGTAGTCGGTATTCCGCATCTTCTCCATTAACTTCACTGTTTCCCGGGTATAGTTATCTGTAAGCGTTTTATTCACCTCCTGCAGCCCGAAGGGATGATCTTCCCCGCATTCACTGTTCACCAGAAAATAAGCTTTCATACCGGGAAGATCCCGGAAACGGTTCATCATTTGCACAATATCGGTATAGGAGTGCTTATTTTTCCCGGGAGCGATGATCAGCTCATAATTGTTCCCTTTTAAATCATAGCCCTGACGGTAAGTAGTGATGATCACTTCCGCATCCAATTCCCCGGTTTGCAAAAGCTGGTCATAATATCCGGTGCTTCCCTCTACCTCTATATCCGTTTCATCCGTTTCTTTTTTGTGTTGCTTAGTCATGGAATTTATAACGGCCAGCTTTACGATCCCTCTGTCACGCAGGCTTTTCTCAAGCAAAGGAAGCTTATCGGATTTATCAAGCAGGGAGATAACAACAGTTTTCCCGTTTTTTCTTAAACCCATGGTCAGCTCCGTTATTCCCCCGATCAGCTCCTTATAGTTTACGACAACTAAATTCCGGACCTGCGGCTCTTTCCGGACAGCCCTGAAAATAGTCATCCCTTCATAAAACGAATCCCGGGAATATAAAGGTGTTCCGGACAGCAATATCACTCTCTTATATCTGCAACCGAAGGTCAGCACCTGCTCAATCGCTTCTTTCTTCCAACTATAATCAGTTATCAGAGAATGGGCTTCATCAATTATCAGGGTTGTATCCCGGTGGATAAATTTAGGAATATGCTGATAAACCGTGATCAGTTGTTCCGCTTCATAACAGGTCCTGTCCTCGGCACAATAAAACGGGAGATCATGCCTCGCTGCCAATCTGCGGCCTAATAATAATGTATCTGTAGTAAATAAGAAAGGAATATTTTTCCTTTTCAGGTAATCTAAAAGATAGAATGATTTCCCGCCTCCTGCCGGACATTCTATGCTTACCTTAAACGAAGAATTGAAATCAAGTTCATCCAATAGCTTCGTTTCTGAAAGATTTTGACTAAAATCATAAATTCCTATATTCATATTAAAAATGAAATAAAACACACTTCCTGTGTCAATATTCACTGTCGCACTTCGGGGTATTTTTTATATATATAATTACCATGAAGTGCGCCAGGTTTTCAGGGAGCAGAATGGCTCAGGAAGTGTATATAAACCGATATCTTCCCCGAATGATCTGATAAGCTTTATTAATTATATTGTATCTGGGGGATTCTGAAAAGAAATGATCTGGTAAAGGTTACAGGAAAGAAAAACACTTCCCGTCTTTCATTATCTCTGAAATTTATAAGAGGTGAGTGTCGCAATTAAGAATCATATGAAATGTACCCTGACCGGCAAAATAAAATCCCATCGGATAAAACAATGAGATTCTATTTTGTTTGTGTCAAATGTATATATCTGGAATTATGATTTTAGTATGCGTTCCGGAAGGGGTTAATCCACCTCTGTTTTAATGACACAAAGTTAATTACAATTCAGGTCACATCCAAGTGATTTGAGAAATTTATTTTCATAATATTTTATTGTGTTAATGGGTGTTTTTACCGGATTATAGAGGAAACAGGAACGGTTTTCCGGGAATAATCCGGTAAATAAAGCAACGGGGTAATTATCTTCCAATGGTTGTGAAGTTATATATGTTTAATATTTAAATCCTGAAAGTCACCCCCCAGTTAGTGATCACTCATGGGGAAATATACCAAACCTTATATTGGTAACAACACAAGAAAGACAGGTTGAAAGAAGAACCCACTAAAAGCAGGCTCTTCCTTTACAGCTAAGCTACAAGCAAGGGAAGCATTGAATCTACCCGGTCTTTTAATATACTGAAAATGTTACAGACATTACGCGGATCTCCGAGAATATTTTCAACATCACGGGAGGTCAGATTATGTATTGCATTTATTACTTTTCCTATACCGTACTTATCTCCATCTTTACCGGACTTTGTTTTCATTAATTGAGCAATGGCGTCAATCAAATAAGGTCTCTTCAAACATTCTCCTAAATCCAGATTTTGTAATGTTTCTATAATAGTATCCCCAACACTTAAATCATACTTCACATTATCAACCACTTTTCCCTGCCAGGCTTTCACCCAGTCATCAGGAGTTAACAATTTCCCCTGGGTATAGTACTTTATTACAGTATTTACAGGTATTTTCAGATTTTTACTGACTTGATAAACTTTTTGCATAAACTCGTGGTAAGTAGCATAACTAGCAACTTTGATTTTTTCTTTACTTCTGAATCCTCTGTCCTGACTATAATTAACCGCCATATAGCGGGCAAAATCCTGTACAGAATTGAAGTCCTTTATTTGTACGTTAGTAAGTACATAAGGATCTTCGCCTTGAAGGACTGCTTGTTCGGACATCTTATATAACCCTATGATCAGGGCCTGGTTTTGAGCAGAACAGACTGGTACATAAACAGGAGTGCCTTTGGGGACAAGAGTTCCATTTAAATACTGTAACGGAATATCGGCTTGATGGAAAATATCTCCTGAAACAAAGTATTTTACAGAATCCTTCTCGTACATTTCATGTTGGTAAAGTTCTTGAACCTGTTTCACCATTTGGGGGACTATTTCAAAATTGACTGTGGAAATAGCAATTGGCAAATCTGTATGTTCAGAGTATTCAGAAGCAAATTGTAATTTTAGTGTCAAAGGATGGGCTCGTAATAGTTTTTTCAGAACCTTTTGGGATTTTTGATATTGTTTCAGATGTTTGTTGCCGTCTTTAGCTTCACCGTTATCTTGCCAGGCAGCTTTCAGGATTCGGATATTTTTTATCTCTTCATTCATATCTAATAATTTTATATCGGAAGATGCTTTCTTCAACATTTGTTTAGAATTACTTTCAGTTAAAATTGTGGTTTTTGTAAGATTTTTCATGGTATTCAATTTTACATCAGTATACAGATTTTTTTCGCTATCAGCTTTTAACTTGCAATCATTTAATATTTCCATATTATTTATAATAATGTTTTGTTAATAAATATCCCCTTCCGCTCCAACTGGCCAAGTTTTCCTTCCGGGGGTGATAACTTACGGCTTCTCAAATTGTTTTCTCCCATTTATTTTCTTGGAGTGTCCTACCTGGTAGGACTCAATTTGTAGCTGCCTTCGTCATCGGTTTGTCATTGATCAATGAACTATGTAACCATCAGAACTCCGGAGTTGCATTTGATTACGATGCAAAAATAAGGTGGGAAATAAAGGATTAAAAATAGGAAATTCCGGGAGTTGAAGGGGTATTTCCTATGTAATAAGAATCAATAGGTTAGATATAAAACAGAGAAGAAATTTTTATTTACCAATATTTGGGGAATAATTCACTGAGCGGGGTATCCAGAGTCACTCCTTCAGAATTATATTCCTTATAAGACTTATGGCTAAGAATTTCGTTGGTGACACTTTTAAATTTTCCGTTGACTTCTTCCCACTTCAGATTATCGGATATTTTTGTGCGGATGGTAGCGATCCAGTCTCTCAGGATCTTTGATTTCTTCCGTTCTTTCTGCCTGATATTAAATTCCTCTTCATCGGGGAGGATCGTGATATAGCCCATTAACGAAAGAAAGCGCGCGATGAACGTACAGATTTTATCCGTTTTCTTACCCTGAGGATCATGGTAAGGCGTCTCTTCCTGTAAGAAGTGGTAAAGCTGGGTGATGATCCGGTTGATGGTATGATCGGATTTTGCTCCCACCCTGTCTTTATATAGGGATAGTTCTGTATGTACCTCTTCAATGGTTTTCTCTTTTAAATAGGTATCGAGGTATTCTTTCAGGTGTTGAAAGAACCAGTTATCCTCATTATCCAGAGCTATTTCTTTATTACCGTATACGATTTTTATAGGCTTGGAGGAAACACCCAACTGATCGAAAGGTTTTTGGGCTGTAAATAATTCGTGCATGGATCTAAATAACCGGAGCATATCAGGCCGGACGAACTCCGAGAAATAATAAAACCCGGAATCATTGGTTGCCTCGAATAACTTACTGCTGGCAAAATTGTAGCTGTAGAAATCAGGTAATAACCAGATAATGGTATCCTGTCGGTCATCGGTAATCAGGTATTCATCGTTCCGGGTAAAGTCTTCCAATTTAGTGTATAAATCTATGGGATAGTCGATTATTATATCTTTATCCTTGAAAAATTCATATTGATCGGGATGGGGAGATGCTCCTTGTTTGATGTAATAATTCCTATTCGCCTGTATCAGTTCACTGAATTCCCAGCCCGAAGCATCGAAATAGGTACGTAAAAGGGTATCTATAGCTTTCAGGTCTTTTCCTTCAAAACCAGTTCGTTGATATTCTTCTTCCGCTGCCATGGAGTTTTGTTTTCCCAAAAATAAAAAAATGCCCCGAATCTAAAAAGACTCAGGGCTAAATTTAGACAAGATGCTGCATGGCTTGTTCTACTTGTTTTTCTTCGAAACCATCTAAATATATTTCCGTCGTTGCCAGATTGGCATGTCCCATTAGTTCACTGATAATGCCAATGTTGACTCCGGAACGTTTCAATACTGTGGCGAAGGAGTGACGGGCCACATAGGTCGTCAGATGATGTTTCAAATTCATTGCCTCACTGATGTATCCTAAACTTTTATTAATCCTTCCCCTCACTTTTTGAATCCGGTCAAATATTTGTTGTTCCGTAACGTGTATTTTTTTATCAAGGATTGGAAAAATATAATCATCCTCTTCTGCATCTGTTTTCGAATATTTATCCAATATCTTCCGAGCTTCCGGCAAAAGATTAAAAGTCAACATTTTCTTTGTCTTATGACGGACATAATAAATCCGGTTATTTTCAATATTTGCATATTTCAGAAAAGCAATATCCTTAAAATTTATTCCTGCCGTTAAATAAGAAAACATAAATATATCTCTGGCCAATTCCAGATAAGATTTAGGACATGCATTCACAACAGACAAATCTAACCGAGACAATTGGGAAATCGTTTCTTTATTTATCGCCCGTTTACGCGTTGAAGTCCACAAACTTCCAACTTTAAATTTTTTAAACGGATTCTTATTACATACGAATATTTCTTCCTCCAAGGCTTTATTGAAAACAGATTTCAGTGTACTAAACTTCGTGGCGATACTATTATCTGCCAAACCTGACTTTCGGAGAAACATTTCATAATCTTTCAAAAATTGAAAATCCATATCTGTGAAAGAAATCTTTGTTGATCTAAACTTATTCAGTGATGACAAAGTAAATTTGTATTTATCACGTGTATTGAGTCGTCCAAGATCGGATAATTCGTTAATGATTTTTTGAAAGTATTCTTCTACTGTCATTGCGGGTTTCTTTTTTATTCCGATAATATCATCGATCGAATAATTTTTCCCCTGAATTTTATATTCTAACTCCCGTTTTTTAAATTCCTGAATCTGTTTATCCAAAAGATATTGCAAATGTTCCTGATTAGGGATACCATTCTTCAAGCAGTTATTATCGAAATCCCAATAATCGACTTTAATTCGTAAACCAGAAGTAATTTTTCGGACAATGCCATTATGATATAAACGAATTATTATTGCCACCTCATTCTGTTTTGAAATTCTGTCTCTCCGACAAATAGCTGATATTTCCATAAAATAAAGCAAAAACGACTGACAGAGAATGGCCTAAATAATATGGAGGGCTATAAAAGTGGGTACAAATTGGTAACAAAACCCACTCTACGCCAAAATCGATATATTTGTATTATATTATATACCAACGAGTTACCAAAACCAAAATTGAAGAACAAAAAAAAGAACCGACTTCAGTCAGTTCTTTTGAGTGTAGCGCTAAGGGGAATCGAACCCCTGTTTTAAGAATGAGAATCTTACGTCCTAACCCCTAGACGATAGCGCCATTTCGAGTATTTTAAAAAAGCCTGCTTTTGCAGACTTTCCCCAGAGCTGTTAGTGAGATTTGAACTCACGACCTCTTCCTTACCAAGGAAGTGCTCTACCCCTGAGCTATAACAGCATTCACTTTTACTTTCGTTCAGACTACCCTTATTTGAAAGCGGTACAAAGGTAGTGGTTTTACAATAGAATACAAATTTTTTGTAGCATTTTTTTTAGATTTCGATCAGTTTTTATCAACAATTGAAATAAACTACTGAAAATCAATAATAAAATAAGGATAGTTTCCGGTATTCGTGTTCGGGTCCCTGAACACGAATACCGGAAACTGCTTTGCTTATCCTCCCTTAGCGTCTCGGAATATCGACCGAAGTTTCTTTTTGGCCTTTAAGATGCTCAGAAAAGAAATCTACCAGCCGCCAATAGAAATATTCGTCCATATCTCCGAAACTATGACGTTGTCCCGGAAGAATCAGCATTTCGAAACGCTTATTAGCCCGGATCAAGGCATTTACAACACGGATCGTATTCGCATCATGGACATTATTGTCGATATCACCATGTACAAGCATCAAATGCCCTTTCAATTGCTTAACAATTTCGGGATTCGTGGCTATTTTATAGACAAAGGTAGTATCTCCTTTTTCCGAAACGACCTCTTTCACGCCATGATGTGTCTCGCTCCACCAACGGTTATAAATCCGGTTGTCGTGGTTCCCGGCACAGGATACCGCAGCTTTATAAAAATCGGGATATTGACAAATTGCAGCTGTAGACATAAAGCCACCTCCCGAATGACCGTGTATGCCGACTCTGTCGATATCTATAAACTTATGGCGGGCAGCCAATTGTTCGACGGCCACCTTATGATCGGCCAAAGGATAATCACGCATATTCCCATAACCATAATTATGATACCATTTGGAGCGGGAAGGATGTCCACCCCGCTGTCCTACTGAAATCACAATGAATCCGGCCTGAGCCAAACGATCCGTCCTTACACTCATCCGGGTAAAAGGGTAATATACAGCTTCAACCTGAGGGCCCGGATAAACATAATCGATAATGGGATATACCTTGGTCGAATCGAAATCGTAAGGTTTATACATCACCCCGTATAAATCCGTCACCCCATCGGCAGCCTTGACGACAAAAGGTTCCGGAAACCGATAACCAGCCGCTTTCAATTGCGAAAAATCACTCTCCTGGATAGTCATCACTTTATTCCCCTCCCGGTCTAACAGATCGGCACAAGGAATCGTATTCACCCTCGAATAATTATCCACAACGAAACGGGCATCGTCATCTATTTTTACTTTATGAAAATACTCCCCTTTTGTTATCCGTTTCAGTCCACTCCCATTTACATTCACTTTATACAACTGTTCATAATACGGATTTTCTCCCTCTTCCTTACCATTCCCCACAAAATAGATCGTCCGTGTAGCTTCATCCACTTTCAGCACCTGCTCCACATGCCAGGGGCCTTTCGTGATCCGGTTTTTAAGATTTCCCTGATCATCGTATAAATATAAATGAGCCCATCCGTCACGTTCACTCCAATGAATCAACTCCTTACCCTTATTCAAGACAGCCAAAGGCCGCGTTTCCTGATAAGTATTCATCCGCTCCTGAATAATCGGCACAATCGAATCCTGCCCGATCGTATAAGAGCAGATATCGATACGATGAAGGTCCCGGCTACTACGAACCAGAAAAAAACGGTCGTTATCTCCCAGCCAAACCGGTGATACATACTCCATGTCCCGCTGTTTCTGTTCTGCAGGTTTATAGGATAAACTCAAATTTTGATTTTTAAACGCCGCTACTTTTATTTCCTTACGAACATTATTCTGCATATCGAATACATAAAGATGCTCCTCAGGGGCTTCCATCTCTCCAGGCATCTGATATTTATAAGTTTCCAACGTAGGACGTGGCTGAGCGATAGAATTGATCACCCACAATTCCTTTACTGCCCGGTCGTCGGATACCGTTACCGCAAAGTGTCTGGAATCGGGAGACCAACATCCCGATACCCGCCGGCGTTTACCGTTGCAAAGCGTATCGGTATTCAACATACTGTAAGGAATGCCATAACCGAAATCCTTCACTCCGTCTTGTGTCAATTGAATCTCGAGAATCGTACTGTCCTTCTCGTTTTTCCGGGCTTTCTCATAATCTTCCCGACTCATCCGGAAAAGGTTACAATCCTTAGCATATACCACCGTCTGGCCATCGGGAGAAAAATTTCCCCATCCCAATTTTTTCGGTTCCTTTTCCTGCCCTTTCAGATGAGTAAGTTTACGGGAAGGATAATCATAAGAGAAATAAAAGACTTCTTTTTCTCCTTTCTTCTTGTCTTTCTCCTCTTTTCTCGGTTTCACTTCTTGCGAAGATTCCACCTCAAAAGTAAATGTCCGGCCATCTTCTTTTGCCTTGAGATTACGTACCGGCAGATGACGGGCCTCGAAAGGATCATGAACGATCTCTGTCAGCTGAGCAGCCAGTTCATCCCGGTCGAACAGCAGATTTTTGGTACGCGCAGCCGGATCGACCACATACCAAAAAGTTCCTTCACTCGTTTTATACTCGAACCAGAAACGATTTCCTTTCTGAAACCAATGCGGATCGACCAAAGTAGAAAACAACATGTTCTTCAGCTTATCTCCGGTAAACTTTTCTGCCTGCAAATATTCAGGCAACCTCTCTTGCGAAAATACCTTACCGGCACAACAAAGGCCGATAAATAAAAAAATAATAATCCGATTTTTTTTCATATAATAACCATTTCAACGTTGTGTACAAAAATACACATTTTCGTAAAAAGTAATCCGCAAAAGACAAGGAGTAATGAATAATCCGTTGCCAAATCGGATTTATTAAAAATAAATACCAGACATACAAATTTTATGTAATAAATTTTACATGTTTTTGCAATAAAAATTATCTTTGTAATCAGTCACAAGAAGAATACTGTTAAATAGTAAAATATTTAATGTACACCAACAGGAATGCCATAGTATGCGGCTTGTCAGCG
>ERZ825384.4237-NODE-4237-length-11622-cov-10.721362_pt1 | contig 11622 bp, 8 predicted proteins | sample MGYA00519931_ERZ825384 | MGnify/ENA primary metagenome ERZ825384 (study PRJEB31778, sample SAMEA3449200) | human gut metagenome | biome: human gut; feature: human-associated habitat; material: faeces | place: United Kingdom | collected 2010/2012 ...
CCGCAACCCGACATTATCGAGCATTTTGGCAACGCAGATGCCGTGCCGCAGCTGCTGGAGCGGTGCTTAAGCCGCAAGGCGGGAATTGTGCGGTGTTGCCATAACACCAAAAAAGGGAACGCACCTGATTCACAGGGCACGTTCCCTTTTTATTTCTTAACTTATCCCGTTATGCGTTTCACAGCGGTGCCAAGTCAAACCGGTACAGAGTGGTTGCGCTGTAGGGGCGGTCGGGCAGGACGGTGGTATCCGGGAAATCGGGATGGTTGGGGGCATCAGGGAAATCCTGGGTTTCCAGGCAGACGGCGGAATACTGGCCGTAAGATGCGCCATCCTTGCAGGCGGTGGCGGACTTGAGGAAGTTGGAAGTATACAGCTGCACGCCGGGCTGGGTGGTCAGGGTCTCCATACGGATGCCCGTTTCGGGGCCGGTCAGCCATGCGGTGTGGCGCAGACCGCTGTCCGCAATAACATAGCAGTGGTCATAGCCGCTGCACTGCTTCAGGGCCGGGTAATCGGCGTTGATATCGCGGCCAATGGTCTTTTCCTCGGTAAAGTCCATCGGGGTGCCTGCCACAGCGATCTTGCGCCCGGTGGGGATGGAACCGGCATCCGTTTCCAGATAGGCCGGTGCAGCCAGAGACAGACGGTGCCCCAGCACGCTGCCGGAAGCATGGCCGTTCAGGTTAAAGTAGCTGTGGTTGGTAATGTTTGCCACAGTGGGGGCATCGGTGGTCAGGGTGTACTGAATCATCAGGCCGGTGCCTGCCAGGCTGTAGCGCACTTCCAGCTCGGCGTTGCCGGGGAAGCCATCGGTGCCGTCGGGGCTGGCTGCGGTCAGAACCAGGGTATCGTCCCCCTCAAAGCCCATGTCAAACACGGTCTTATCAAAGCCGTGCAGGCCGCTGTGCAGGCAGTTTTTGCCCTCGTTCGGGGTAACATGGTATTCTTCCTCATACAGGGTGAATTTGGAGCCGCCAATGCGGTTGGCGTAGCGGCCCACCACAGCGCCCAGAAAACAGGTGTTCAGCTCATAATCCTGCACGGTGGGGTAGCCCAGCACAACATCCACCTTGTTGCCCTTGCGGTCCGGCACAAGCAGCTGCTGGATGGTAGCGCCATAGCTTAAAATATGAACTTCGATGGTATCGTTCGCCAGAATACCGACCTTGACCGGCTGGCCTGCGGTGGTTTTTCCGAAATCTTTGATTTGAATGCTCATTCTGTGGTTCCTCCTTCAGAATTTTCGCCGTCCTGCTGTGCAGCAAGGTCATAGCGGACGCTTTTGCCCACGGCGCCGGTGCCATAGTTCAGCATCCGGTTCACCCGGCTGACCGTTGCGCTGGAAGCGCCCGTCAGCTGGCGGATTTCGCTGTACACCTTGCCTTGCAGCAGGCACCCTGCTACATCATAGCGCTGTTCCATGGTGCGGAGCTCCGTTACAGCGCAGAGATCCTCAAAAAATCGAATACAATCGTCCAGATTATCCAGCCGCAGGATGGCTTCATACAAAGCAGTGCTGCGGGGCTGCCCGTTGGGGGTGGTTCCAGCGCGCATAGGCGCCTCCTTATATATTGCATCATCGTGCATATTTGCCCTGCCAAAACAACCAAAATGTGGCAAGCTATCACTTATCAATTTTAGCAACTGCACTAACACAAGTCAAGGCTTTAATGCGCTGAATTCTATATTTAATTTTTATGAGGTCTGCCAGTTCCGCCCCGCCGGGCCAAAAGTTTTTCTTGCGCTCCGGCAGGCCCCGCGGTATGATAAAGACATTGAGCACCGGCGCGTGTCCGCCGCCCAATGGTTTTAGGGCAATACCGCATAATTCTAAGTGCCGATACGGTGAGCGAGGTGCGGCAGATGCCGTGCCGCAGCTGCCGGAGGCGGTGCTTAAGCCGCAAGGCGGGAATTGTGCGGTGTTGCCTTAGGAATCTTTTTTAATCACCACGGCCCGCCGCCCCAGCTGGCGGTAAATTTTCATGAATTGGACACGCGGTACCACACGGTTAAAATCCAGCGGGTCTGCCACCACAAAGTTCTGGTCATCCATGCCGCACAGCACCATGCAGTGCAGGGTGTGCAGCACCTCGTGCCGCCGCCCACCGGGCAGGTCGTATTCACCGCAGGGGTCGTGCTGGATATCGCCAAAGTGCAGCGTTGCCCAAAAGATGACCGGGTTCCCGGCCTGCAGCTGGGATGCCAGTTCGGCTTCCTCGGCACCGGTCAGATCATAAGCGCGGCAGCTGCTGCCCTGCACAGCCAGGTAGGCGTTCGCCGCCTGCATAATCGGCCCCGCAAAGCAGTAGTAGCCGGTTTCGGGGCTGCCATCGTCAAGGTGAGGATTGCCCATATAAACCTCGTCGGGGTCTGCGCCGTACCACTGGGCGCTGCGCGGCAGATAGTAGTCGGCCAGTTCGCACTTATCCGGGGCAAAGCCCAGGTAGTGCAGCACTTCGCAGCAGCTGGTAATTTCGCAGCCGTTGGGCAGCTCCGGGTTTTGCAGGATCTGGGGAACTGGCAGCAGGATGGATGCCATAAAAGCGCCTCGCAATCATACGATTATTTCCGTTTTGATTGTACCAGATTTCACCGGGAAAGAAAAGCCGCAGTATCTGCTCAGTCTGTTATAATTTATAGGGCAATACCGCATAATTCTAAGTGCCGATACGGCGAGCGAGGTGCGGCAGCTGCTAAGCCAAAAGCGCAGATAATACTGGATGTCTTATCGAGCATTTTGGCAACGCAGATGCCGTGCCGCAGCCGCCGAAGCGGTGCTTAAGCCGCTAGGCGGGAATTGTGCGGTGTTGCCATAGATAAATACAAAATGTATACCATGGAGGGGATTTTATGAAAGTATGGGATATGCACTGTGATACCCTGGCCGAGCTGCGCTATGCCCAGCAGGCAGGCAAGCCCAAGAGCTTTTTGCACAATGATTTAATGATGGATCTGGAACGCATGAAACAGGGCGACTATCTGCTGCAGTGCATGGCTTGCTTTGTTCACCTGGAACCGGAACGGGAAAAAAGCCCCCTGCTGGCCTGCCTGGAAGAAATCGACATTTTCTACCGCCTGCTGGAACAGTATCCAGATGACCTGATGCAGGTGCGCACTGCGGCGGACATCCAGACGCTACTCACCTCCGGCAAGCGCGGCATGATGCTGACCGTTGAAGAAGGTGGTGCCTGCCTGGACAGCCTGGGTGCGTTGCGGGATCTGTACCGCCTTGGCGTGCGGATGATGACCCTGACCTGGAACTTCAAGAACGGCTTGGCCGAGCCCAACATTGTACCCGGCACCGATGACATGTGGCCCCGCCCGGCCAACACCACCGGAGGCTTGACCGAAAAAGGCTTAGAATTTGTGGAGGAGATGCAGCGCCTGCATATGCTGGTGGATGTTTCTCACCTATCGGACGCCGGTATCTGGGATATTCTGCGGGTGGCAAAGCGGCCTTTTGTTGCCAGCCATTCCAACGCGCGCGCCTGCTGCCCCCATGTGCGCAACCTGACGGACGAGATGCTGACCGCCATGGGCGAAAAGGGCTGCCTGATTGGCCTGAACTACTGCGCTTCCTTCCTGGATACAAACCCCGACCGCAGCCAGGTCAGGAGCCGCATCACCGATATGGCCCGCCACGCCCGCTATATTATGGATAAGGCCGGTGAGGACTGCCTGGCCTTGGGCAGCGATTTTGACGGCATTGACGGCGACCTGGAAATTGCCGGTGCGCAGGACATGCCCAAGCTGGCCGAGGGACTGAAAAAAGAGGGGATCCCCGAGCGTGTGGTGGAAAAGATTTTTTACGGCAACGCCGTGCGCTTTTTCAGCGAGAACCTGTAACGCTACCAAAATAAAAGGAGAACCATTATGCCGCATCCTGAATTGACTTTGGAACGCCGCATTGATGCAGAGCTGTGCGGGCTGGACGCCAAAATGTGCGTATACGCAGATGACCTGCATGGCCATGTGGTGGAGCGTGGGGCTGATGATGAATTTGAATCGGCATCCACGATCAAGATTTATATTCTGGGCTGTCTGTACGCCCAGGCGGAAGCCGGCAAAGCCAGCCTGGATGCCGAACTGACCTATGAAGCCCGGCATTTTGTGGACGGCTCCGGCCTGATCCGGTCCTTAGGCGAAGGTGCCAGGCTGCGCGCCCGCGATGTTGCCACCCTGATGATCGTTGTCAGCGACAACATTGCCACCAACATGCTGATCGACTATCTGGGGTTGGATACCATCAATGCGTTTATCCGCAGCATTGGCTGCACCCACACCAAGCTGCACCGCAGCCTGCGCAGCGATAACTGGAGCGAAAAGCTGGGTACCATTACCCCGCGGGATATGGGCCGCTTTTTTGCCCTGTTGGCAAAGGGCGAGCTGGTCAGCCCCCAGGCCAGCGATGCCATGCGCAATGTGTTCCGCCAGCAGCACTACAACACCATGCTGGCGGGCAGCATCCCCCCGTATTACACCGACCCCGAAGAATCCCACGCGGATCCGGATCTGATCTATGTAGCCAGCAAAAGCGGCTCCATGGATGCCTGCCGCAATGACGGCGGCCTGATCCACACGCCTTACGGGGATTATGTTCTGGTAATGATGTGCACCGACTTTGCCAACAAGCTGGAAGTAAACGACCACCCCAGCGTGATTTACGGCAACCGTGTCAGCCGCATGCTGTTTGACCAGTACCTGGCGCTGGAGGGTAGTTTTGTAAAGTAAGTGGAGGGCGTATTCGAAAACGATTTTGACGTTCTTGGATACGGCTTGTACCAAGCAATATTATGGCCTATGCGGCAAAGTTGCGGAACAGTCGAGACCGTTCCCTACAGAGCATTTTGTTGTGCACGACCAACCAATAAACGCTCTGTAGGGCGCGATGCATCGTCCCGCACGCCGGGCCTTGCCCAATATTTCATTCAATCACCCGCCGCACACCCTGCGGGTGCATTTCACCCCAAAACCAAACCGACCGCAAAGGCGATGCTGCTCGCCCCTGCGGTCGGTTTTACTATTTATGGCAATACCGCATAATTCTAAGTGCCGATACGGCGAGCGAGGTGCGGCAGATGCTAAGCCAAAAGCGCAGATAATACTGGATGTCTTATCGAGCATTTTGGCAACGCAGATGCCGTGCCGCAGCCGCCGGAGCGGTGCTTAAGCCGTCAGGCGGGAATTGTGCGGTGTTGCCTTATATTTGTATCTGATTTACCCCTTCACGCCGGTGGTTTCATCAAAATGGTAGGTGGAACCCTCAATGGTGTGCCAGCCTTTGTACATGGCGCCGGTGGTCAGGTCGTAATACCAGGTTTTACCGTCCTGGGTGTACCAGCCCTTGATCATGTGGCCGTTGGCATCGTACCGCACCCATTTGCCGCCGTTGGAATCCTGGTATACTTCCTTGCTGGTAGCCTTGGCACCCTGCTGTACGTTGTCCAGCCAGTACCAGGCACCGCTGGCGGGGTCGTAAATCTCCTTGCCGCGGTAATTGCTGCTGCCCGGCTGCCAGCCCTGGCGCACCCAGCTTTCATACCAGAAGCTCTTGCCGTTGCCGTCTGTGACCCAGAAGTTGGTCAAAGCACCGCTTTTCATTGTGCCGTAAACCGGGTCAAAGTAATACAGCGAGCCATTGATGGACACATTGCCGTACTGCATAATGCCGGTGGTCAGGTCATAGTAGACCTTGCGGCCATCCGGCAGGGTCCACGGGCCGTGGATCATGGCACCGGTGACAGGCTCAAAGTAATACCAGTTGCCGTTCTGGCAGTTTTCGCCTTTGATCATGTGGCCGTTTTCATCATAGCGCACCCACTTGCCGCCGTCCGATTCCTGGTAGACATCTTTGTTCACAGCTTTTGCGCCGCCGTCCACGGCATCCAGCCAGTACCAGGCATCGCTGGAGGCATCATAGATTTCTTTGCCGCGGCCGGTGGTGCCCTGCTTTACGCCGTTCTCGTACCAGTAATCGCGGCCGTTTTCGCTGCGCCAGCCGGTATAGCCGCCGGTGCTGCCGTTCTGGTACTTGGGCCAGAAGGTATCGCGCGCCAGCGTTCCGCGGGAATCGCAGCGGGTGGTATCAGAGGTGTTGCCGCCCAGTTCATACACGCGGCACCATTCGTACCCAGCATGATAAGCACCGTTGGCATCATTGCTGATACCATACATGTAAGAGCGCAGGCTGGAAAGGCTGTTCAGCTCATATTCCAAAAAGCGCATCTGGCCGTACAGGGTATGCCAGTCCAGGCCGTTGTTGTTGCAGTAGTTCTGCAAATTGGTCCAGCGGTCGCCGTACCACTGGCACAGGCCGTATGCGGTGCCGTAGTCATTGGTAATGTCCACATAAAAACGGGATTCGCGGTACATGCTGGCCATCACGCCGCTGGCGGCGGCGCTGTTCATGCCCATGGTGCCGGTCAGGTAGTTGTAAACATCCCGCTCGTTGGCGGCAACATCCTCATTGGTGTTATAAGAAGCGTCATACGTTGCGGCGTCTTCCTGGACGATATCGCCGGAGTATTCGGCAATGCCGGTGTCAGCGGTATCAAACATGGGCATCAGCGGGGTCAGGCTGCCGGCAGTTTCCGGCGTGGCGGCTTCGGCACCCGCCGAAAGCGCCAGCGCCATGGCGGCAGCCACGGCGGCGATCAGGGTCAAAAACTTACGTTTCAATGCTGCACCTCCTTAGAATGGTAAACAACCTTGATGATGAACGATCTGCGGGCCTGATACCAAAACAGCTCCCGACTGGAAGCAATCGGGAGCTGTAAAGCTCGGTGGAACCGCGGAACGCTTAGTTGTAGCGGCGCTCCTTGATCTCGGTCACGATATTGTTGATGAAGGCATCCAGCTCCTGCGTGGTGGTTTCGCCCTTGCGATCACGCACACTGATGTTGCCAGCCTCGGCCTCCTTAGCGCCCAGCACCAGCATGTAGGGCACGCGGTCAACTTGCTGGGCCTCACGGATCTTGTAACCGATCTTCTCATTGGATTCATCCAGCACAACGCGCACACCGGCAGCGGTCAGCTTGTCGGCAACGGTGCGGGCGTAATCCAGCGTCTTTTCGCTGACGGGCAGAACCTTGACCTGGGTGGGAGCCAGCCAGGTGGGGAAGCGGCCCTTAGTCTCTTCGATCAGATAAGCCATGAAGCGGTCCAGAGAACCCAGGATGGCACGGTGCAGCACAACGGGGGTCTTCTCGCTGCCGTCCTTGTCGATGTAGGTCAGGTGGAACTTGGCAGGCAGGCAGAAGTCCAGCTGGCAGGTGGACAGGGTGTACTCTGCACCGACAGCGGGCTTAACGTTGACGTCCAGCTTCGGGCCATAGAAAGCAGCTTCGCCGATCTCCTCGGTAAAGTTGATGCCCAGCTCGGTCAGAACTTCGCGCAGAGCGTTCTCGGCATGGTTCCACATGGCGTCGTCGTCATGGTACTTCTTCTTGTCGGCGGGGTCACGCAGGGACAGCACGCAGCGGTAATCGGTGATGTTGAAATCCTTGTAGACGTCAAAGATCAGGCTGCAGACATTGGCAACTTCGCTCTTGATCTGCTCCGGGGTGCAGAACAGGTGGGCGTCGTTCTGGCAGAAATGACGGCCGCGCTCAATGCCTTTCAGGGTACCGCTGGACTCATAACGGAAGTCGTGGGCAATTTCGCCAATGCGGATGGGCAGCTGGCGGTAGCTGTGCGGGCGGTTGGCGTAGATCATCATGTGGTGGGGGCAGTTCATCGGGCGCAGAACATAGCTTTCACCCTCCATCTCCATGGCGGGGAACATGTTCTCACGGTAATGATCCCAGTGGCCGGAAGTCTTGTACAGGTTCACGGTGCCGATGCAGGGGGTCATAACGTGCAGGTAGCCGCGCTCGCGCTCCTTGCCCTTGATGTAATCTTCCAGCTGCTGCCAGATGATGTAGCCGTTGGGCAGGAACATGGGCAGGCCGCGGCCAACCAGGTCGTCGGTCATGAACAGGCGCATTTCCTTGCCGATCTTGCGGTGGTCGCGCTCGCGGGCTTCCTGCTGCTGCTTTTCCCAGGCTTCCAGCTCTTCCTGGTTGCGGAAAGCAACGCCGTTGATGCGGGTCAGCATCTTGTTCTCTTTGTCATTCTTCCAGTAAGCGCCGCTCTGCTGGGTGATCTTGAACGCCTTCAGAGCCTTGGTGTAGGTCAGGTGGGGTCCGATGCACATATCAACGTACTCGCCCTGCTGGTAGAAGCTGAACTCGGTCTCATCGGCCAGGTCGTCCATATGCTCCAGCTTATAGTGCTCCTGGCGCTCGGTCATCAGCTTCACAGCTTCATCGCGCGGCAGGATGAACGGCTTGATGGCAAGGTTTTCCTTGCAGATCTTCTTCATTTCCTTTTCAATGTTGGCAAGGTCTTCATCGCTCAGTTTGGTATCGCCCAGGTCAACATCATAGAAAAAGCCGTTTTCGGTAGCGGGGCCAAAGGCAAAGTCGGCCTGCGGATACAGGCGCTTGATGGCCTGTGCCATAATGTGGGCAGCCGTATGGCGCAGAACGTGCAGTTCTTCTTCTTTCGGGCATTCGGCAACAGTGCCGTCTTTGTAAATGATTTTCATTGGTAAACGCTCCTTTGGGTAAACAAAAATGCTCCATCCCATTCTTGACCATAAACGGGATGAAGCATACAAATTCATACTCCACGGTTCCACCCGAATTGGACGCGGCAAAGCATCCCACTCGTAAAACAAAGGCCCAAAGCCCTGTTTTGTAAGCGCCGGTAACGGGGCGCTACCCCGGCGAAGGTTCGCCTTCGCACTCGGCAGTGGTAACTGTGCTGCCCGCCTGCAAAACCGCTTGCACCACGCCAAATTCGGCGGCGGTTCTCTCTTTTGCGCGTTCCAGCATGTATTGTCTGCCTCAACGTTTTATTCAGGATGAAGTTGCCTTTACTATATACCACCCCGGCGGGGAAGTCAAGGGGGCGCGCAAAATTTTACACCGTAACAAAAGATGACCTTTGCCCAAAACTGTGATATGATGGAAAAAACGGGCCGCACCCGGCAGGGGCTCCCGGCCCGCTTTGCCATCGGCTACTCCCAATTCATCATAAGAATACAGACAGGGCCCCTGCTTTGAAGCTGGCAGGCGGTCCCGCAGGTGCATTTCTGCCAATTTTTGTGCCAGGTGGGAACGTTCACGGTGTTGTAACAATTCCTTGACAATTTCCTGCAATGTAGCTACAATATTAAATAGGACTTAAGGGTGTCGCCCATCGGGAACGCCGCTTTTCAGATATTTGTTTTACCGCCGCAAATTTGGCGTTTTTTCGTTTTATTTGTGTATATGGGGCTTGAGGTGTATCCGCTTTTGGGTATGCTTTGGATTATCGCCCCATTTTGTATAGAATATCGCAGGCAGTATTTGAACCGCAAAGGTCAGCCCCTTGCGCTGTAAGATGCTGGCAGTGTACCCATGGTAGCTGCCAGATAAAACAGGCGCGGGCTGCCCGGGCTTTTCAGGTATGCCAGAAATAAAAGCGTTCCGCTTGTGCTGCGCCCTCCTGCATTTGATTTGAGTTTTGTAAGGAGTGAAACTGCCATGCCCCCAATTTTGATGTGGGTGCTGGTTGTCGTTGCCGCTGCCGTGTGCGGGGCGCTTGGTTATTATTTTGGCGGGGAAAACCGGAAGCGTACCGCCGAAGCCAAGATCGGCTCTGCCGAAGAGGAAGCCAAACGCATCGTGAACGATGCCATCAAGGCTGCCGAGCAGAAGCGCAAGGAAACCATCATCGAGGCCAAAGACGAGGCGTTCAAGCTGAAAGCTGACGCCGACAAGGAAATCAAGGACCGCCGCGCGGAGATCAGCCGCCAGGAACGCCGCATGGACCAAAAGGAGGAAGCGCTGGATAAGCGCACCGCCGCCATGGAGCGCAAGGAAGAGGACCTGAAAAAGCGCGGCGAACTGGTGGAAGCCCGCTTGGATGAGCTGGAACAGCTCAAGCTGCGCCAGACCGAAAAGCTGGAAACCATCGCCGCCATGACCCAGGAAGATGCCCGCGCCGTGTTGTTGAAGAACATTGACGATGAGCTGACCCACGAAAAGGCCATGAAGATCAGCGCCTATCAGGCTAACATGAAGGACGAATGTGATGCCATCGCCCGTGAGCTGGTCGGCCAGGCCATTGCCCGCTGCGCAGCCGATGCCACCAGTGAAGCCACCGTCAGCGTGGTGCCGCTGCCCTCTGACGAGATGAAGGGCCGCATCATTGGCCGCGAGGGCCGCAACATCCGCGCTCTGGAAACTGCCACTGGCTGTGACCTCATTATTGACGATACGCCGGAAGCCATCACCCTTTCCAGCTTTGACCAGACCCGCCGTGAAGTGGCCCGCATGGCCCTGGAGCGCCTGATCGCCGATGGCCGTATCCACCCGGCCCGCATTGAGGAGACCGTGGATAAGTGCCGCCGCGAACTGGAAATTCAGATGAAGCGCGAGGGCGAAAAGGCTGTGATGGACCTTGGTATCCACAGCCTGCATCCCGATTTGGTCAAGCTGATCGGCCGCCTGAAGTATCGCACCAGCTATGGCCAGAATGTGCTGAGCCATTCTCTGGAAGTGGCATGGCTGGCCGGCCTGATGGCTGGCGAGCTTGGCGTGAACGTTCAGCTGGCACGCCGCGCAGGCTTGCTGCATGATATCGGCAAGGCCCTTGACCATGAGATCGAGGGCAGCCATGTGCAGATCGGTGTGGATATCTGCAAGAAGTACCGCGAGAACCCGCAGATTATTCATGCAATCGAAGCCCACCACGGCGATGTGGAGCCCAAGACGGTGCTGGCCTTCATTATTATGGCAGCGGATGCCATCAGCGCAGCCCGCCCCGGTGCCCGCCGTGAAAACATGGAAAGCTATATCAAGCGTTTGGAAACACTGGAAGCCCTGTGCAACGGCTTTGAGGGCGTTGAAAGCTCTTATGCCGTGCAGGCAGGCCGCGAGGTCCGCATCCTGGTCCAGCCGGATAAGGTTGGTGATGATCAGGTCATCCTGCTGGCCCGCCAGGTTGCCAAAAAGATCGAGGACGAGCTGGATTACCCCGGCCAGATCAAGGTCAACATGGTCCGCGAGACCCGCGCCATCGACTACGCAAAGTAAGATCTTATCCCCTCGTCTTAGACGAGGGGATTTTTTCGGTCGAAAAGAGGGGATTTCGAGGAGATTTCAACCGTTCACAAAAAATTTATTTGTTTATCCTTTATAATGTGGTATAATAAACCCGTATGAACGAATGGGGCAGCTATGCCCTTTTGAAAGGCTGAATACAAGTAATGGCAAACTTTTTTACCAAGATCTTCGGCACGCATTCCTCGCATGAGCTGAAGAAGATCTACCCCATTGCGGATAAGGTCGAAGCGCTGGAGGAGCAGTTCAGGAAGCTCTCCGATGAGGAGCTGCGCGCAAAGACCGATGAATTTAAGAAACGCTATCAGGACGGCGAGACGCTCGACCAGCTGCTGCCCGAGGCTTTTGCGACCTGCCGCGAGGCTTCGTGGCGCGTGCTCGGCATGCGTCACTACCGCGTCCAGATCATCGGCGGCATCGTCCTGCATCAGGGCCGTATCGCGGAGATGAAGACCGGCGAGGGCAAGAC
>ERZ825384.4247-NODE-4247-length-11603-cov-3.086249_pt1 | contig 11603 bp, 9 predicted proteins | sample MGYA00519931_ERZ825384 | MGnify/ENA primary metagenome ERZ825384 (study PRJEB31778, sample SAMEA3449200) | human gut metagenome | biome: human gut; feature: human-associated habitat; material: faeces | place: United Kingdom | collected 2010/2012 ...
TAACCACGCTCCCGCTGAAGACGTTCTACTTCTGCCGGTGACATAACAACAGTCCGGTCACTTCTCCGTCTGCCCCCAAGGACAACAAAATCGCCTTCCGGGTCAACCAGCGAGTGCTTCAGATCCTGTAACAGCTCATCGCAGCTCTGATATCGCATCGCCGGATTTTTCTGCGTACATTTCATAATGATACATTCCAGACTGTACGGGATATCCGGTACTTCTTCCGCCGGAGACTTGATTTCCTCCTGCAGGTGCTTCAACGCCACTGTCACAGTAGAATCCCCATCAAACGGAACATGACCGGTGATCATCTCATACATGGTAATGCCGGCAGAATAAAGATCACTCTTCTCATCGACAATTCCGCCTCTTGCCTGCTCCGGTGATGTATAGTGAACGGATCCCATTACACTGGTGCTGATCGTTTGCGTAGACGTAGTCGCCCGTGCAATACCGAAATCTGTTACCTTTACTTTTCCTTCTTTCGAAATAATAATATTCTGAGGCTTGATATCCCTGTGAATAATATGACAGTTATGTGCCGCCTGAATCCCCGTCACCATCTGAATTGCAATGCTGATGGTCTCCTTGGCTGAAAGCTTTCCTTTTTTCTCGATATAATCTTTCAGCGTAATTCCTTCAACCAGTTCCATGACCATATAATATAAGCCACGATCCTGTCCTACATCATAAACGTTCACCACATTCGGATGCATCAGTCCTGCAGCCGCCTGTGCTTCGCTCAAAAACTTCTTAATAAATGTCTCGTCCGAACGGTAATCGCTCTTGAGAACCTTAATCGCAACAAAACGGTTCAGCTTATGGTCTTTTCCTTTATATACATCTGCCATACCTCCGGAACCGATACGGCCGAGTATCTCGTACCGCTTTCCTAAGAAAACTCCTTCTTTAATCATATACTCACCTCATCTGCAAATGGTTCGATCAGAACGATTCCAATATTATCTGTACCGCCGTTCTCTTTGGCAGCATTCACAAGGTTCTGCCCTGCTTCTACAATGTCTCTTGCTCCCTGTACAATATGGAAAAGTTCTTCATCTTCCACCATATTGCTCAGACCGTCTGTACACATCAGTATAATATCTCCCCTTTTCAGACGATGCTCGTAAAAATCTACATCGACATCTGCTTTTGCCCCGATCGCCCTGGTAATAATATTCTTATCCGGGTGATGCTTTGCTTCTTCCGGTTTGATACCGCCCAGACGTACCATCTCTTCTACCAGTGAATGGTCTTTCGTCAACTGCTGTATTCCGTGATTGATCAGATAGAGACGACTGTCTCCCACATTCGCAAAATACATCATCTGATTCATGATCGTAGCTGCTACGACCGTTGTTCCCATCCCCTTGAGATGTTCGTCCTTCGATGCCTCCCGGATGATCTCCCGGTTTGCCGTCTTAATAGCATTTACAAGGACTCTCTCGATATCTTCGCCCTGGCTTTTCTCCAGCTCACGCTGCAATACTTCCACGGTATACTTGGAAGCATAGTCGCCTGCCTGATGTCCGCCCATTCCGTCTGCCACCACAAACAGATTCCGAAGGATACCAAGTGGTCTTCCTCCTTCAAAAACGTAATCCTGATTCACCTGTCGTACCATTCCGACATCCGTTATTGAAAATGTCCTCATACTTCTTCTCCTTCTGCCACATCCGCCTTTACATAGCTGCGTCTGAGCTGACCGCAGGCCCCATCAATATCAGAGCCCATTTCCCTTCTTATAGTAACATTTATTCCGCTTTTTTCAAGTTTATTTTTGAAATTCAGGGCATTTTTGCGGCTTGGGCGTACAAAATCACGCTCTCTTACCGGATTCACCGGGATCAGATTCAAATGACAGTTTCTCGGCTTTAAAAGTGCCGTCAGTTCCCTTGCATCTTCCTCTGTATCATTGACTCCATGTACCAGACTGTATTCAAAGGTCACTCTGCGTCCTGTCTCACGGAAATAGGTATCGCAGGCATCCAGCACTTCCGGGAGATGATATTTATTTGCTACCGGCATCAGCCTTTTTCTCTTTTCCTGCGTAGAACCATGCAGGGATAATGCAAGCGTGATCTGTAAATGTTCTTTTGCCAGTTCCAGGATTTTCGGAACGATCCCGCAGGTAGATACTGTCACATTTCTCTGACTGATATTCAAACCGTGTTCATCCGTAAGCAGATGTACAAAATTCAGGAAATTTTCGTAATTATCCAGTGGCTCTCCCGTTCCCATGACTACCACATTGGATACTCTTTCCTGCGTGATCTTCTGAATCTGATAGATCTGCCCCAGCATCTCCGAAGAAGACAGGTTTCTCTGCAGACCTCCGATCGTAGAAGCACAGAATGCACATCCCATCCGGCAGCCTGCCTGTGAAGAAATGCAGACGGAATTACCATGCTTATAACGCATCAGGACACTTTCGACTACATTTCCGTCATATAACTGGAATAAGAATTTATTCGTCCCGTCAATCTGCGAGATCTGACGCTCCAGCATTTTCACCGGAAGGATCACATACTCCTCTTTCAGCTTTTCCCGTAACGCTTTTGACAGATTCGTCATCTCATCAAAATCATCTGCCAGCTTTACATGAAGCCATTCATAAACCTGCTTTGCACGGAATGGTTTTTCCCCCAGTGCCTCCATCTCTTCTTTTAATCTGTCGTATCCATAAGCCCGGATATCCTTCTTCATATCAGTTCTCCCCGTTCTTTTTTAACCTTGCTATAAAAAATCCATCACTGCAATGTATACCCGGAAGTAACTGGATGCATCCTTCCTCTTCTACCGACTCTGCCAGTTGCGGGCAAAGCTTCTCTCTGATACTGTTCAGAGAAAACTGCGGGTACTTTTTCAAAAACCAGTGTACATTCTCCTCATTTTCCATGGGGTCGATGGTACAGGTACTATATAATAATGTACCTCCTTTTTTTACCATTGCCTGTGCATTTTCAAGAATCTTTCTCTGCAGTCCAGCCAGTTCTTTCAGGTCTTCCTCTTTCACCCGGTATTTCAGATCCGGTTTCTTTCCAAAGACTCCCAGCCCGGAACAGGGCAGATCTGCAAGGACAATATCTGCTTTTTCTTTCCATGCTTCATCCGGTACGGTTGCATCCCTGCAGACCGCATGAATATTTTCAAGTTCCATCCTGGCAATATTTTCTTCAATGAGTCCTACTTTATATTCCGTCAGATCCCTGGCTTCTACTTCGCCTTTTTTCGCTTCATTTCGGTCAGTTATCCACAGTTTCTCCGCAATATGTAAGGATTTTCCACCCGGAGCAGCACAGATATCCACAATTTTATTCCCTGCTTCCGGGGCTGCCAGCTCTGCCACCAGCATAGAACTTACATCCTGCACAGTAAACCAGCCTTTCCAGAAGCAGTCCAGGCTTTCAAGATAATCATATCCGCTGATGAAAAAGGCGTACGGCAGATAAGGATGCTCCTGCACAGTTACCCCTTCCTGTTCCAGTTCCTTTTTCAGTTGCTCCGGAGTTACTTTATTCTGACAGCACCGGATCGTGACCGGCCTTTCTTTCAGGAAATCGGCTGCCATGGTACGGGTGACTTCCTCCCCATAACTTTTTTCCCACAGCCTGAGAATCCATGTCGGAATAGAATATTGGATTGAAAATGCCTCAATTCCTTCCTGCGGATAGTCCAATGTATCCAGTCCTCTTGCCACACTCCGCAGCACTCCGTTCACATACCCCTTTAATCCTGAAAAGCCTTTTCTTACTGCCAGTTTGACTGCCTCGCTGCACACCGCATGATCCGGTACGCTGTCCATATATTTTAACTGGTAAACTCCGCTTCTTAAGATATTGCGGATCACCGGTTTCATCTTCTTCACTTTTACTTTCGAGAACTGATCCAGAATATAATCGATCTCAATCAGATGCTCCAGCGTTCCCTCGGTCACCCTGGTAATAAACGCACGCTCTTTCTTCTCAAGGTATTGATATTTCGACAGTACCTCTCCGAGAATTTTATGGCTGTATGCTCCATTTTCTGTTATTTCCATCAATACTGCGAGAACGATTTCCCGCTCATTGACCTGTCTGCCCATCTTTTTCCTCCAGCATTTCTGTTCTGCACTTTAATCGTCTCTGCGTCCTCTTGTAAGGATCAGAAGACGTAATAACTGTAAAATCTGTGCCGCTGCACTTGCCACATACGTCAGTGCCGCTGCTCCCAGTACTTTCTTCACACCGCTGATCTCTTCAGGATGCAACATTCCTGCCGTCTCCAGAACATTTACTGCCCGGTGTGACGCATTGAACTCTACCGGTAAAGTCACAATCTGAAAAAGGACTGCCAGTGAGAACAACAGGATTCCCAGATTGATCAGCATTGCGGACATCTGCCCGTTGAACATCAGTCCAATAATGATCAATGGCCACGAGATCATAGAACCAAAATTTGCCGCCGGCACTAAAGCAGAACGGACAGAAAGCGGTGCATACCCTACCTGATGCTGCACTGCATGACCACATTCATGTGCTGCGACACCGATTGCTGCAACGGAAGTCGAATGATAAACCGGATCTGATAATGCCAGTGTCTTGTTCGTTGGATTATAATGATCTGTCAGATTTCCTGAAATATGGATGATCTGTACATCATAAATGCCGTTCCGATGCAAAATCTTTTCTGCCGCATCCCTTCCCGTCATGCCTGAATAACTGCGTACATTAGAATATCTTGCAAACGTGCTTTTTACTTTTGCCGATGCCAAAAGGCTTAATACCACACCGATCAGTACTAATATATAAGTCCAGTCATAATAATAGTAGAACATCTTCTCTGCCTCCTGAATTTAAATTCTGTCCATTTTCCTGCTCTATGCTTCTGTTGTAAATACAGTTCCCGGCTTCAGGCTATATCCTCTTAAAAATGCATCCGCATCCATCCGCTTTTTCCCCGGAATCTGAAGCTGCAGCACCTTCAGTCGTCCTTCACCTGTCTGTACTGTAAAGCTGTCTTTTTCCACTGCAACGACAGTTCCTGCCGCTGTCTGTGATTCTCCCTGAAGCTTTTCTGTCTCTGTTCCGCCTGCCTGCACACCCGCTCCCGGCTCTGCTTTGGCTTTCCAGATCTTCATCACCTTTCCGTCCCAGTGAGTATAGGCACTTGGCCAGGAATTTAAACCACGAACCAGCCGTTCGATTTCAACGGCAGATCTGCTCCAGTCGATATTTCCAAGCTTTTTATCCAACATCCGTGCATAAGCGGTGGGACTTTCTCCCTGCTTTTCAAAGGTTGCTGTATGTGTTTCCACTGCTTTCAGCGTCTCCACGCATAATGCCGCACCTGCAGCTGCCAGTTTATCATGCAGTGACTCACCGGTCTCGTCCGGTGTGATCTCAACTTCCGTCTTCTGGATCATATCTCCTGTATCCAGTCCTTCATCCATCTGCATGGTCGTTACTCCGGTCACACTTTCTCCGTTGATGATCGCCCACTGGATCGGTGCTGCACCACGGTACTTTGGAAGAAGTGAGGCATGCACATTGATGCACCCATATGGTGTCATTTCCAGAATTGACTTTGGAAGGATCTGTCCAAATGCAATCACAACCATAACATCTGCCTGATATTTTCTTAATTCTTCCACACACTCAGGATCCCTGATCTTCTTCGGCTGATACACCGGGATTCCATGCTTCATTGCCGCTGCTTTCACCGGTGTGGGCTGCATTTCTTTGCCTCTCCCCTTCGGCTTGTCCGGCTGCGTTACCACCAGACACACTTCATGTCCTGCTTCGATCAGTGCCTCCAGCGTTCCCACTGAAAAATCCGGCGTTCCCATAAAGATAATCTTCATCATGATCCTCCCTTTTTTTATTCTTCTCTGCAATGTCTGTATTTCAGAGATTTTCAGTCTTCCGGTTCCTCCACCGGTTCTACATCATGCAGTCCGTCTTCCACCTTATCCACATAAAGATGCCCTGAAAGATGATCGATCTCATGGCAGAATGCTCTTGCAAGAAGTCCTTCTCCCTCGATTTCAAATTCTTCCATCTCTTCATTCAATGCCCGCACTTTCACATAATTCGGACGTGTCACAATGCCCCATTTTCCCGGAACACTCAGGCATCCTTCTTCTCCGGTCTGCTCACCGGAAGTCTCGATGATCTCCGGATTGATCAGTACGATCGGTCCCTCGCCTACATCGATCACCACGATCCGCTTGAGGATTCCTACCTGTGGTGCTGCCAGACCGACTCCCATCTTTTCATACATCGTATCCAGCATATCACCAATCAGAATCTTTGTCCTGATGGTCATTTTTTTTACTTCTTTACACTGCTTTCCGAGAATTTCATCCCCGATTTTTCTTACTTCTCTGATTGCCATAACCTTCTCCTTCTTAATCTTACCTTAATTTCTCTTTTATTCTCACAGGTTCATCGGATTAAAATCAAACTGGATCCTCAGCTTTGCAAAGCCTGAATTGATCTCAATATACTGCTCCATCAGATCTTTTACCCGGATCAGCGTTCTGTATTCCGGTGCTTTAATATAGATTACCCGGCGGTAAATATCTTTAATCTTATCTACTCCCGGACTTGCCGGACCGATCACTTCCAGTGGTGCTTTTCCTTTGATCCTTAAGACATATTCTTTCAAATATTTACACCCAGTCTCCAGAAGCCGTTCATCTTCTCCTGCTGCCAGCACAGCCATCAGTTCTTCTGCCGGAGGATACCCCAGCAGCTCCCTGTACCGGATCTCCTGCTCATAAAAAGCTTTATAATCCTGTGCCGCAGCAGCTTTGATTGCATAATGCTCCGGGGAATAAGTCTGAATGACCACTTCTCCCTCCCGCATCCCTCTTCCGGCACGTCCTGCTGCCTGCGTCAGCAACTGAAAGGTTCGTTCCCCTGAACGGTAATCATCGGTATACAATGACATATCTGCTGCCAGCACCCCCACCAGCGTCACATTCGGGAAATCATGTCCCTTTACGATCATCTGCGTTCCTACCAGCACATCCGCCTCTTCATTGGCAAATGCTGAAAGAATTTTTGTATGTGCATCTTTCTTTTTCGTCGTATCCATATCCATCCGCAGGACTTTTGCCTGTGGGAAACGTCGTCTCACCATCTCCTCGATCTGCTGCGTTCCGGCTTTAAATTCTCCGATAAAACCGGACCCGCACTCCGGGCAGACCCGAATCTTCGGCTGCTCATATCCACAGTAATGGCAGACCATTTTCCCTCCTTTATGAACGGAAAGGGATACATTGCAGTGTGGACACTGGATCACATGTCCACACTCCCTGCAGGACACAAATCCCGAATATCCACGCCGGTTCAAAAACAGTATGATCTGCTCTCCCCGCTCCAGCCGCTCTTCCATCAGACTTTGCAGCTTCCCGCTCAGGATCGTATGATTCCCGTTCTTCAGTTCTTCCCGCATATCTACAGTATACACCTTTGCCATCTGCTGCATTCTGGAACGATGCCGCATTTCATACAGAACATACTCACCCTTCCTCGCCCGGTACATCGCCTCCATCGAGGGCGTCGCACTTCCAAGGACAACGCTTGCATCCTCTTCTTTTGCTCTCTGGATCGCAGTTTCCCGTGCATGATACCTGGGAATCTGCTCACTTTTGTAAGTCGGCTCATGTTCCTCGTCGATCACCACCAGTCCAAGATTCGGAAATGGTGTAAACAGGGCAGAGCGGGGACCGATCATCACATCGATCTCTCCCCGCTTTGCACGCATCATCTGATCATAACGTTCCCCCGCAGAAAGCCTGGAATTCATAATTGAAACCCGGTCTCCGAACTTCCTGTAAAACCGCATGACAGTCTGATACGTCAGTGCGATCTCCGGGATCAGAACGATCGCCTGTCTGCCATGTTCCACAACCGTATGGATCATTTCCATATAAACTTCCGTCTTGCCGCTCCCTGTCACTCCATGGATGAGATATGTCTTTCGCTTTCCCGCCAGATAATCCTCACGGAATCCCCGGATTACCTGCTCCTGTTCTGAAGTAAAGGTGATGGTTCGCTCCTGCTGCGTTCCCTGCTGCACCGGATTACGGTAGATCTGCTCGGATTCGAGCTTCAGTACTCCCTGCTCTTCTAACGCACGGATCACCGGCAGGGTAATATTCAGCTTTCCGGTCACCAGTTCATAATCTAAAAGCCGGTCTGCAAGCAATGCTTCCAGCAGTCTTGCCCGTGCCTTCTGGTTCTTTTTTCTATAAAATGCAAGCTTTTCTTCTCCTTCTTTTTCCGAAAGGAGAAGCCGTAAATGCTTCTTTACCTTTGCATTCTCTTTCTGCCTGATCGGCAGAACGGTCTTGAGCGACTGGATCATTGTCCCGCCATAATGCTCTTTCATCCATGCCGCAAGAGCAATCAGCCTGGTCTCAATCTCCATTCCCTTTTCAGAAATAGACAGGATGGATTTCACTTTGGAAAGGTCGTATTCGCATTTTTCCGAAAAACCTGTCACGTATCCTTTGATCTGCCGGTTTCCTTTTCCGAATGGCACAACCACTTCCATTCCCGGTTGAAGTCTTGACTCCAGTTCTTCCGGGATGCGGTACTGAAAGATCTTATCCAGTTTTTCATGTTGAATATCTACTATTACATCTGCAAACACGCTTTTCCTGCCACACTTCCTGCTTATTTTCGGTTCTGACTTTTTATCCCGATTTTACTGCCCTGCTTTTATTCAGGACCTACTTATTCTGATCCTTCTCCTGCTTTTCTTCTTTCAGTTCCTCAAGAACTTCTGCAATCAGGACTCTCTCATCCATCGGATATTTCACACCCTTGATTTCCTGATAGTCCTCATGACCTTTTCCAGCAAGCACGATCACGTCCCCCACTTCACCGTGGCTGATGGCATACTTGATGGCCTCCTTACGGTCACAGATCTCCACGTATTTTCCATTGGTTCTTCCAATACCGGTCTTGATATCGTCAATGATCGCCTGCGGCTCTTCAAATCTTGGGTTATCCGAAGTAATGATCGTCAGGTCTGCCAGTCTTCCTGAAACTTCTCCCATTTCAAATCTTCTGTCTCTGGAACGGTTTCCCCCGCATCCAAATAAGCATACCAGACGCTTCGGATGATATTCCTTCAATGTGGTCAAAAGACTCTCCAGACTCATCGCATTATGAGCATAATCAATCATCAGCGTAAAATCATCCGACACCTTGACCATCTCAATTCTTCCCTTTACCTTTGCCTTTTTCAGGGCATCTTTGATCAGTTCTGCCGGCACTTCAAAATGTCTGCATACTGAGATCGCAGTCAGAGAATTGTAGACGCTGAACGTTCCAGGAATGTCGATTTCAACATCAAAATCCATCACCCCTGCTACATGATATGCCACTCCCAGATATCCCGGTCTGGATACCAACTGCACATTCTCTGCACGCAGATCTGCCTTTTCCGAAAATCCAAAGGTCTCCACTTTACAGGTTGCACCTGAGAAAACATCCTCAAAATATTTATCATCCACATTCGCAATTCCCAGTCTGCACTGCTTGAACAGAAGTCCCTTACATCTCTTATAATCTTCAAAATCTTTATGTTCATTCGGTCCGATATGATCTCTTCCCAAATTCGTAAAAATACCGATCTCAAACGGAATCCCTGCTGTCCTGTGGAGCATCAGTCCCTGCGAAGACACCTCCATGACCACACAGTCACATCCTTCTTTTACCATCTCTGCAAAATACTGATGGATCGTATAGGACTCCGGTGTCGTATTGGCCGCAGGGATCTTTTTCTCTCCGATGATCGCCTCGATCGTTCCGATCAGCCCGACCTTATGTCCTGTCTCCTCCAGAATAGACTTGATCATATAAGTGGTCGTCGTCTTTCCTTTTGTACCGGTAATTCCCACAATCTTCAGCTTCTCTGCCGGATACCCAAAATACGCTGCTGACATCAGTGCCAGTGCATATCTCGTATCTTCGACTTTAATGACCGTCACATCTGCCGGCACTTCCACATCTTTCTCCACAACTAATGCAGCCGCTCCTTTTTCTGCAACTTCTGCCGCATACTTATGACCGTCTGACACTGCACCGCTGATGCAGACAAAAACAGACCCGTTCTCTACTTTTCTTGAATCATTGATCAGGGTTGTCACTTCCGTTTCTGCACTTCCCTGAACCACTTTATATTCCAATCGCTCCAATAATGTATCTAATCTCACAACGCTTCCCTCCTTGCATAGACTTTCACTGCTATAGCATAACATAATTTTTCTGTATGTGCCACTCTTTCTCCTGCCCCTGCTGTCCACACCGCCTATACCAGACAATGCATTCTTCCGCCCTTACTTTTTCTTCGGACGGTACAGAGTTCCTTTTATAACAGTATCTTTCCCAAAACGGCTGTTCAATTCCTCCAGTGCCGCTTTCAGTTTCTTATGCTTTTCATCCGGTTCTTCCGGTGGCTTCAGGTCAAACAGGGTCAACTGCTCCGGTGCGGACTCTTCCACCAGCTTAGAAGTCCTGATCCCTAACAGTCTTACCGGCTCTCCGCTCCATAACTCCTGAAATAATTTCCCCGCCTTTTCAAGCAGTACCTCCGGCTGTGCGGACGGCTTTTCCAGCTGCATCTGATGCGATGCATTCCGAAAATCAAAATACCGGATCTCCACACTGAGCATTCCGGCTTTTTTCCCTGCTTTCCTCAATCTTGTACCAACACTCTCTGCCAGATTCCTCAGCACTTTTTCTGCTTCTTCATAGGTGACTGCATCTTCCGCCAGTGTCGTTGAATTTCCGATTCCTTTTGCCTCATCCGGTACAGACCGGACTTTATCATCTCCGATCCCGTTGGCGAACTCCCACAACATACGTCCATGACTTTTCAGATGAAGCTCGATCAGTGCCTCCTCTGACCTTGCCAGATCACCGATCGTATTGATCTCCAGCTTTTTCAGTATTTCCACACTGGATCTGCCTGCCATATACAGCTCACTGACCGGAAGCGGCCACATCTTCTGCCGGATCTCATCCGGGAAAAGGGTATGCGTCTTATCCGGTTTTTCAAAGTCTGAAGCCATCTTTGCCAGCAGCTTATTCTCTGAAATACCAATATTCACCGTAAAACCAAACTTCCTCTTCACACCCTCCCTGATCCATTCAGCTCCCTCCTGCGGAGATGGAAATCTGTCCGCGATCTCCGTAAAATCCATATAACACTCATCCACACTGACCTGCTCAATCTCTTCAGTAAATGTACGCAGATACTCCATCAGTCTCCGGCTCTTCTCACGATACATTTTATGATCCGGTGCTTTCATGATAAGATTCGGACATTTCCGGAATGCATTTACAACCGGTTCCCCCGTCCTGATCCCGTACTTTTTTGCTAATGGAGATTTTGCAAGGACAACTCCGTGGCGGGACTTCTGATCCCCACCAATGATCGCAGGAATCTGCCGGAGATCTACTTTTGCTCCTTTTTTCAATTCCTCTACTGCTGTCCAGCTTAAGTATGCAGAGTTGACATCAATATGAAAAATTATTTTCCGCATAAGATGCTCCCCTTCTTATATTCTAGTATAATCCACTTTAAATAACAAACTATTT
>ERZ825384.4261-NODE-4261-length-11569-cov-2.996613_pt1 | contig 11569 bp, 4 predicted proteins | sample MGYA00519931_ERZ825384 | MGnify/ENA primary metagenome ERZ825384 (study PRJEB31778, sample SAMEA3449200) | human gut metagenome | biome: human gut; feature: human-associated habitat; material: faeces | place: United Kingdom | collected 2010/2012 ...
AACTTTCAGTTGATAGTTTTTTCCTATTCCACGCAAAACTACAGTTTTTACATTAGGTTTTAATTTCTTAATCGCAACTTTTTTTTGTACTGTAACTTTGACTTTCGCACTAGCTCCACTCTTCATTATTACTGTGATATAACAAGTACCTTTAGATTTCGCAGTTATTTTTCCATTTCTATCCACTGTTATAACCTTCTTATTCGATGAAATCCATTTGGATATAGAATCTGAACTAATCTTTTTAACAACTGTTAATTTATATGTATTCTTAGCAATAAGCGTAAGAGTCTTTTTAGATAATGAAACCTCTGCTTTTTTTACCGTTACTACACAATTTAATTTCATATTGCTCTTTGTTGTTACTGTAATGACCACTTTTCCTGGTTTTTCTCCGTAAATCTCATTCCCCTTAACACGGACAATTCCATTCTTTGCTGCTTTTAAAGATTTTATATAATCATTGGGATAATTAGAATTTAAATCTATTTCTTTCCCTTCTGTAACATGGACAGTTAATTCCGTCTCTTCAAGAGATATATCTGGCGTAAGCCTTTCTATCATCTTTGCACGATTATCATTATAGAAATTTCCTTGGAATTTACATTTTGCTGTATATTCTTCTATTCCTTCTTCAATACAGTTGCTTTTCTTGATCACTATAGATGTTATTTCGCATTCAACCTTCTCTATATTTCCACACGATGAACAAACAAAAGAAGCTTCACAACTTTTCTTATCATCACTCCATATAAATTCCGGCTTCTTATAGTTATGTTCCAACGCATCAGAAACCACCTGATTGCAGAATGTACAACGATATTTTTTTACTTGAGAATCATAGATATAATGATGATCTACTTTATCATCTGTCACTTTGCAAGTTCTTTCTTTAATTCTTCCACAAACTTTGCAACGTTCTTCACTAAATCCTTTCCGTAAGCAAGTCGGATCTACTTTCACTGTCTCATACTCATGATCATCACCAATCAAATGCGTCATATCAATCATTTCTTTTGCATTCGCACATTTTTTAAATTGTGCATTATTACACATGAGTGTTTCTCCTAAAGATCCATAATAAGGAACATAATTTAACGCTTCCCTCTCATAAGAATACATACCACTCAAATTAGTTGCAAGAGATACATACATCTTCCCATCATCTTTAATCAAAAGACCTGCAATTGGATGTTCTACAAAATTGTAATTTGTATCATCTCCGGCTTTATCTGTCAAAAAAAAGCCTTCTCTGATTGGTGATATTGCATTATCTTTTTTAATATATAATTTATTATATTCCTTAATCTTTACTACACTTGCATCTTTCAGAGAATAAGCATAAATCTTATTTCCAAGATTAAAATACAAACTTCCATTATATAAGCTAGCACTATGCTGCAATGCTGGGTAAACCTTATTATAAACGATGTCTCTTTGATATTCTTCTTTGATTTCCTCATTCGTTTCCATCAAAGTACCATCTGTGTTATAAACCTGTCCTGATTCATAATCAATTAAAGTTTGCATTTTCCCATTCTCTCTCTGACGCATTACAAGTTGGTCTTTTTTATCAATATACTTATAATTTCCAATAACTCCAGACACTTGGCTTTCCGGAACCACCTGAGGTTTTACATAATACCAAGCTTGATCATCATGAGATATCTCTGAAGAAACATTCGTATACCATTCATTACTATAATTAGTATCTACACATTTTTCCTTGTATGCACCATCAATCTTATTTGAAGATAGGTTCAACCAAGTTTCCATATTATCTTCTGTATACAAGAAAAATCTATGGCTGCAATTTCCATCTGTTTGAGTTCTTAATCTAGCAACCTCATCAATCTTGCTATCATCAAAACTTGGGTCTAAATAATACCAATTATCATTTATTTTAACAACATTCATATAATGAGGATTTCCATTCGTGTACTTAGAATAATCTATAATGTAATCATCACCAACTTCTTCCTTTGTCTTCCATGTTCCATCTGCATGTTTATAAATCTCCGGATGCATATTTTGAACTAGATAAGCATATGCTGCAGCATACCCTAAACAAATCGCTTTCTTATTATTTAATGCACCAAAAACTGTACTGGATAAAAATCCACTACCACCATTTCCGTTTTCTTCTAAATAATCTGTATCAAACGAAGTACGATTTGCCAACGCATCATGTATAACAAGTAGTTTCTCAATTTCTGACATATCATCATCTGTCTTGGAAAGAATTTCATCTTTAATTTTCAAAAGATTCTCCCCATAATTCTTTACATACATTTCAAGACTATATTTTATGCCTAATATTGTCTGATCTAACTGATTCAAATTCAAATTATTTTCATCAAGTTCAGCCAATTCTATGATTGCCCCCAATGGAGTCTCTTCCGTATCTTTATCTGCAAAATACGGAACTGCAACACCAAAATAATCTGGATTCGCCTCATAATACTTCTGCAATTCGACATAGTCACTGATTACCTGTTGTTTTAGTTTCTCTTGTGAATCATCCGCATCTGTCTTTTCCTCTATCTCATTAATTTCACTGATCACAGATTTTAAACTTTCATCTGTCTGCACTTTGATTGTCTGTACAGAACCACTCTCATCTGTTTGATAAGTACATTCCATCAAGCCTATTGTTCCGTAATCTTTTTGAAGTTCCGTTACTATTTGCTTTGTTTCAGTTTTATTAAGCTGATATTGTGAAACATCTATCGACGTCTTTCCATCTTTTCCAAACAACTGTTGCTCGATTACTTCTTTCGCTTCAACACTTGCCTGTACATTCACATGAGTATTTGGAAAATTTAAAGATAAAAAGACAAACAATACCATCATAATCCCCTTTTTTATGATTTTACTTAGTTTCATCTATAAACCTCCACAAACAAACTCCGATCACAACAAATAAGTGTAATCGGAGCATGTTCATCTCATGTTATTTTTTAATTTTAACTGATTTTTGTTTGCTCCATGCACTATAATATGTTACATTAGAGACTTTCTTGTAAGATCTGATTCTTACTTTATACGTCTTACCTTTTTTCAATTTACTAATTGTCTTTGTCTTAGCTTTTGATGAAGCTTTAACTGTCTTAGCTTTTGATTTACCAGTTACATATTTAATCTGATATCCTGTAGACTTAGAATTCTTCGTCCATTTAATGTAAGCCTTCTTACCTTTTTTATTTGTAAGACTTGAGACTTTCATTGTACTTAAACGATATCCTATCTTAACAGATGAATCTGCACTTGATACTGTCTGGTTTCCATTATAATATGTTACAACTTTGTATACATATTTCTGACCATTCTTTGTTGCTTTCTTATCACTGTATTTTGCTGCATTTGCAGATTTTACAGTTGCAATCTTCGTGAACTTCTTACCATTAGTACTGCGGTATACATAATATCCACTTGCTTTGTTAACTTTGTTCCAAGATACTGTCATGTAACTTGTTGCATTTGCAACAGTTGTTATCTTAGTAGTCTGTGGAACGATCGTAAGTGTTGCTATGTTACTTGTTACTCCTGCATCAGCAGTTACTTTTACATAGTATACACCTGGATCAGTTGGTTCACTGATTTCATTCTTACAAGCATTATCAGAATAGTAGCTATATTTTAAGTCTTTCACGTCTCCAACAACTTTTGGTGCATCAATTGAAATTGATTTTCCTGTGTAAACTTCTTTCTTTGATGTTAAAGTGATTGTTGGTCTCTTGTGTCCACATACTGTACAAACACCATTGTTGTCATATTTATGACCAGTTTTCTTCACTGTCTCAACTTTTGTTTCTGTATATGATTCACCTTGGAATTTGACAATTGCTTTATATGTGTATGTTCCATCTTCTGTACATGTAGGTTCTACTTTTTCAGCTATGATCGTACCATTATCTGTTGTGGCGTTTTCTTTCACTGGCACAATTTCTACTTTTTTACATTTTTCACATGTAAATGTTGCTGCACAAATCATATTTCCTTTGTCATCTTTGCTCCAACTGTAAGATGGTTTTCCATATGTATGCTGGCCTGCTTTTACAGTCACTGATTTTGATACTTTATATTCTTTTCCATCGACTGTTGCAGTTGCTACATAAGTAACATTTCCGCCTTTTTCACAATCAAAACCATCTGGCTTCTCTACTTTGATATCTTTTGTCTTTGCAGTTTTTGTAAGTTCTTGTGTATCTTTGTTCTGATCATCTAATAAAGCGTCTAATTCTTTATCTTGACATACAGTACAAGAAACTGTTACATCTGCTTTTGTATTGTCATCATTCCATGTTGCTGTTGCATTTCCATATGTATGTTCTGCTGTTTCACCATCTGGAAGAGATGACTGTGCATCTAAACATTTTGTACATAAATAGTAGGTACCAGACTTTCTATTACCAGCATCATCTTTTGTATAATAAAGATCATTTGCTTTGATATAATGATGTCCTGTTGCTTTCTGATCTGTATCTTCCTTCGTGTCAGCTTTGACAATGCCACAATCTGCATCTGTACAACGTTCTTCTGTGAATCCGTTTGCATCACAAGTTGAATCGACTGTTACTTTATCAAAATGATGTGCCGATTCATCTGTTGAAGAAACTTTTGACATATCCAGTGTATCTACAAAATTTGCGCTCCACATAAATTCCTGGTTGTCGTTATCTCCGCCTCTTGAGATTGTCTGATTTCCCATCTTATAGTTCATGTATTCACTATTGTAGTTTGTTTCTTCATATTTATAATCAGATGCATAACAATAGTTTGTTGCAATAGATACATACATCTTTCCATCATCTTTGATCGCTAATGCAGCAATTGGATGATTCTTTACTGTATGAACCGTCTTGTCTTTGTCAGTTGTTACTGTAAATGACATTCCTGTGAATTCATTATCTTCATCTTGCTGTGCGGAAACTGTATTGTATTCTTTAACTTCTGTAATCTTGTCTGAGTCTAAATCATATTTGAAAATCTTATTATTAACATTAAAGTATAATGCATTATTATAATAACCTACAGAATGTGTAATTCCAGCATATTTTTTTGAATTCACATCATTATCTACTACAAATTCTTTTTTAACAAGTTCTGCAGCTTCTTTATTATCACTCTTTGTGTCTCCTGTAGATAAGTTAAGAAGAACTTCTTCTCCATCACTTGAAGTTAATCCAGATTTGCGAGGAACTCGAACAATCTGTTCTTCTCCCTTTTTATATCCACCTGACTGGCTGTAGCTAGATGTATTCTTTATATAATAATAATATGTATCATCATAAGAAACCGGTCCCTGTGCATTGTTTACCCATGAATTTTCATATGTAGTATCTGTCGCAACATTTTCATATAATGTATCAATGTAATCAAAGTTTCCATCAAACTGTTTTCTTAAAGTTGTATCACTTACTAAGAAATAAGAATGAGTCATATTACCATCAGTCTCAACTCTATTACGCTGCATACATTCTACATAAATGTCATTGTAGCAAGAATCTACATAGTACCATTTTCCATCAACTTTTGCTGCACTAAAAAAATGAGGGTTATTGAACTCAGATTTCTCTCCTAACATTTCTACTTCAGATTTCCACTGAATTCTAACAAAATCTACCATATAATCAGGTGTTCCACCTTCTTCATAGATTTCGTTTCCCTGATCGTCTTTAACCGGATTTCCATCTTCATCTTTCTTCAGTACTTTTGTTATATACTGTTTGTTTCCATCACTATCTAAGATAGCGTTACCATCAGCATCTGTCTTCAGTTCTAATTTACCGTTAACTTCATCTTTTGTCTTCCATGTTCCATCAGAGTTTTTGTAAACTTCTGGGAATGCACATTGTACAAGATAGTTATATGCTGCTGTATATGACATACATACAGATTTTCTATTTGTAAGAGTTCCAAATGCTGTTGATTTATATAATTCTGCAAATGGATCATCTGCTGCTTTCTGAACTTTTGCTTCAACTGCCTGTTTGCTCGTATCTTCTGAACTAGAATCCTTTTTCTGATTCTTCATGATATCAGCCATATCAAAATTGCTGTAATTACCTAACCAGTCATTCAGTACTAGTAATTTCTCAGCTGTTGTCATGCCATCTTTAATATGAGACAGCGCCTGTTTTCTAGCAGCTAACAGCTCATCTCCATGAACCTGAATCAATCCTGGCAATGCCTGTTTAAATCCATCAACTAACTGTTGAACATTGTCGATGGTTACTCCACCTTCAACTCCGATCGCTGCTCTTGGAATATCAGCAACAGAAAGTAAGGCACTGATTGGTCCTTCTTTTGCATCTTTTGATGTGAAGTATGGTACTGCAATACCGAAGTACTCTGGCTGAGATTCATAGTATGACTGAAGTTCAGCATAACTTTTCTCTACTTCTTCCATTGTAGTTTCTGAAGCCTTATCCTCATCACTAGCAGCATCGTTGATTGCTTCTAATTCATCAACCGCCATTAAATAAGTTGCATCCGTCTCAACATTTACAGTTTCGACTTTTCCTTCAGAATTTGTATCATAAGTAACATCTGTTAATTTAGACAGACTATTATCTTTTAATACTTTGTTTGTAGCTTTCTTTACTTCTGCTTTTGACGCATCATAATCAGATACATCGATCTTTGTCTGGTCACGATCTTTGACGATTCCTTCTTCAATCGTATCCTGTAAACTCTGTGTTGAAGCTACAGATTTTGATTTGCTCTCTGCTTTCTTCGTTTCTGTTGTTACTTTCTTTGCTGTTGTCGTAGCTGCTGCTTTTGTTGCGCTTTCTACAGCTTTCTTTGCTACTTCTTGCGCCTGTGTTGCTTCTTTAGTTGCATCAGAAGTTGTTGTCTCTTCATTTGATGCTGTAGAAGCGTCTGTAGCAATAGCAGCTGCTACTGTTGGCATAGGCATCATGCTGACATTAACTGTCAAGACTGTTAACCATGCCAGAATCTTCTTCATCTTCCTCATAGTTCCTCCTTCTCATGAACTCATGTGTTAATTATTTTGTTCTATGGTTATATAACTCATCGAGTCCTATAACCCCCCTATAATACAAATGTCAAAAATATATGCGATATCTTCCTGACCTAAGGAAAATATCGCAAACAAATTGCGATCATTTGTATTCATCATCACATGTATATTATACATTTATTGGTACTTTTCGTCAATTACTTCTTCTGTTTTAAATACACTTTCTTTTTAATAGGTAAATTCATTTCATTCACATAAACTTATTAAGTTTTTATAAAATACCACGTTCTTATTTGACTTCATAGATATTCCGTGTTAAAATCACTAACGTTAAAAACTTTGGGTTTTGAGTTTTTGACAAAATATGTTCGAAGGGAGTTTTACAGAATTTAAGCGCCATGCACCTTTCTGATACGGAAACAGACCGATAAGTGTCTGATAGGAAGGTTAACGAGGAGGAAAGTGATCGAAAGATTCGGCGGATGCTTTCCCGCAGCTCCAGACTACGTGATATACTGAGTAAACCCATGAGTGATCATGAAACAGAGGCAGTATAATCTGGACAAAACCGCATATGATTTAGAAAAAGAAAACAAAAGATTTATTTGGAAATTTTTTACATATCTATACTTCCTTTTATTTTCTTTGCGCAATTTTAAGGAGATTTATATTATGTGTGGAATTATTGGATTTACTGGAAATTTACAGGCACCTGGAATTTTAGTTGATGGATTACAGCAGTTAGAATACAGAGGATATGACAGTGCCGGAATCGCAGTAAATAATGGATCAGAAACTAAGATCGTAAAAACAACTGGAAAAGTTGCAACACTTCGTGAGAAAGTTGAAGCTACTGCTGACCTTGCTGGAACATGCGGTATCGGACATACTCGCTGGGCAACTCATGGTGGTGTTACAGAAGTTAACGCACATCCTCATGTATCTGGAAATGTAACTCTGATCCATAACGGAATCATTGAAAACTACAAAGAATTAGCTGCTTCCTTAAAAACAAAAGGATTTACTGCTATTTCTGAAACAGATACCGAAGTTGCAGCAATGCTGATCGACTCTTTATATGATGGAGATCCATTTGCAGCATTAAAAGAAGCTAATAAAGCTTTAGAAGGAGCTTATGGTTTCTGCGTTATGTTCAAAGATCATCCAGGAGAGATCTATTGCATGAGAAATGCAAGTCCATTAGTAGCATCTCATACAGAAGATGGTTCTTTCATCGCTTCTGATATGGTTGCATTATTAAAATATACAAAAGATTATTTCGTAGTACCTGAAGAACATATCGTTGTCATGAAAGCTGACAGTATTACATTATACACAATGGATGGTGGGGTTGAAGAACCTAAGATGCTTCATGTTGACTGGGATACAACAGCTGCCCAGAAAGGCGGATATGATTTCTTTATGCAGAAAGAGATCTATGATCAGCCAGAGGCTCTTCATAATACAATCATGCCTCGTATCCATAATGGTCACGCTGACTTTAGTGCAGATAACATCTCTGATGATATCTTTAAAGGTGTAAACCGTGTGATCGTAACAGCTTGTGGTACTGCATGGCATGCAGGATTAGTTGGAAGACATCTGATCGAAGCTATGATCCGTATTCCTGTAACTGTTGAATTAGCTTCTGAATTCCGTTACATGAATCCGATCTTAGATGAACATACTTTAGTTGTTGTCATCACACAGTCTGGTGAAACAGCTGATTCCCTTGCTGCACTTCGTCTTGCAAATGAACGTGGAGCAAAAACGATCTCTATCGTTAACGTAAAAGGATCAAGTATCGCTCGTGAAAGTGATTATGTATTATATACACATGCAGGTCCAGAGATCGCTGTTGCAAGTACAAAAGCGTTCTCTGTACAGTGTGCAGGTATGTATCTGATCGCATTAAAACTTGCAGAAGTTAACAACTTAATGACAGATGAACAGATGAAAGATTTCTGTGATAAATTTGAACAGGCGATCGGAACTGTTGAAGAAGTCTTAAAGATGGATGATTATATCAAAGGAATCTCAGAAAAGATCAAAGATACATTCTCTGCTTTCTATCTTGGAAGAGGATTAGATTACGGTATTGCTTGTGAAGCCTGCTTAAAATTAAAAGAAATCTCTTATGTAAATGCAGAAGCATACTGTGCCGGAGAATTGAAACATGGAACAATTTCTCTGATTACAGAAGGTGTACCTATTATTGCGATCGCTACACAGGAAAATGTCTTACCAAAATTAATGGCAAACGTTGAAGAAGTAAAAGCTCGTGGTGCTCATGTGATCGTAGTAACAGATAAAGATATGAGTAATTACGAAGGAATCTATGATGATTTGATTCAGGTTCCTGCAACAGACGACCTGTTTGCAACATTTGCTTCTACCGTTGCATTACAGTTACTTGCTTATCATGTCACAGTATTTAGAGGATATGATGTAGACCAGCCAAGAAACCTGGCGAAGTCTGTAACTGTAGAATAGGCAGACATTAAAAAAAGATGCGAAGGAATTAATCCATTCCCTCGCATCTTTTATTTTCTTTCCAGTCAAAATAAATATCGATTAAATTTCTAAATATTTTGATCACCAATGTCACCATAAAAGCATCTATAATTTCTACTAAAAAAACTAACATCATATAATGATTAAACTTTCCAGTCAAAACAGATACATAAATCCAAAACGAAATCACTGCCATTACAAACATAACAATACACTGTAAAATTTTTATACTATTTTTTCTTTCTTTTATCTTTTTAACTTTATATTTTCTTTCTATAAACATTATTACAATCCATAAAATAATCCAAATAATGCTCCATACCCCAAATTGTTTAAAAAAGTTATTCGGAAAAAATATTCCTATTTCAGCGCCTTTCATATACTTCAAAGACATTTTTATAAAATACCAGATTCCAGCCACTGGCATCAACAACATTACTATTAACACTATTAATTTCTTTTTTTCTTTCAAAATGTTTCTCCTTAAATTAATCTTCCAATAACTATTATTTTGATATCATCACAAATCTAGTGCCAACTTTCTTTTCAGATTCTGACCTCTCATTTCCAAATCCTATTCCTGTACCCCATTTGCTGCCATCCATTCTGGTAACAATAATTTTTCCGCTTCCTATATGAACAGCTGCCACATCTCCCATTACTTTTTTAGGTTTAAACCAACATTCTTTATTAGAATCTCCAAAATACCAACCAGCCTTCTTTCCGTTACCCAATTATCCATAGGTATTATCTCCCCACAAATATAGATTATTTTTTTCCGTAATCACAGCCATATTATATCCACCTGCTGCAATATATTTTACATTTTCAAATATTTTCTTAGGTTTACAGGAAATTAAATCCGTATTTTTATCATATCCTAACATTCCGCCTGCATTACTTCCCCATGTCCATACAGAATGATCTTTTTTCATAGCAATGACCGCTCCTCCTTCATTGATGGAAGCATAAATAATATTATTCATAATAAAAACAGGTTGACGAAAAACTGCTGTACTTACATTATTTCTTTTATCTTCTGGCATTTTAATCTGAAATTCTTCATCACTATTCCACCCCATTCCATATAATCTGTTTTTATAATCAAGATACAACAGACTTCCTCTTCCTCCAAAACTAATATGTTTTACATTATGCGCAATCGTATCTTTCATTACATGCCCATATTTTTTCAGTGGATACCCATATTCATCGATTAGTGTTCCATACAATTTCCCATTCTTTTTAATTTGATACTCGTACGGCATTCCTTTAATTCCAGAAGAACAAAGAATCTTTTTGTTATAATGATCTTCTAGTTTATAAGATAGATATTTCAGTTTTTTATATCTTACAGACTTTTTATAATCTTTTTGTATCATTGCACCAGATTTAAACAACCCAATAATTCCAAGAGCTACTATGATACTAATCACTATTACAATGAACACAATCCTATTTCTCTTGCTTTGTCTCATTTACTTTCCCCTCTTTCATATGTTTTCTCTTAATATAATACCACCCTTTCATACAAATAAAAATCCACCTTGCGTATCTAGTCGTTTTTTATGCTCAAATGGTTATATTAAAGCCTTTACAAAATATAATTTTGTATTAAAATATATTATTAGAGAAATTTGATAAAAGGAGATCAACTTATGACACTTACTATATTACTAACCCTTCTTGGAACCTCTATTGACACGATTTTATTATGCTATTGTACAAAATATTTTAATTTTCGATATTCGTACATAAAATCAGGTATCCTTTACACATTATGGAGTCTTTCTATTGTTCTTTTAAATTTACTTTCTTGCCCATTTATTTTTAAATTAATCTATGAATTGTTTTCCATCATATTTTTAAATCGTTACTTATATTTGGATTTCCAATTGAAATCTACTTTAAAAATGATCGTTGTATTTTATATTGTTTTATGTTTATGTGAATTATTAACTGTTGGAATTTGTTTTAGTGTTTTACATTGCATATCTTTATCCGATATTTTTGATAATCAGGTTCTTTCATTGGAAATGATCATTTTTTCAAAAATTTTATCCCTCT
>ERZ825384.4300-NODE-4300-length-11437-cov-7.640749_pt1 | contig 11437 bp, 14 predicted proteins | sample MGYA00519931_ERZ825384 | MGnify/ENA primary metagenome ERZ825384 (study PRJEB31778, sample SAMEA3449200) | human gut metagenome | biome: human gut; feature: human-associated habitat; material: faeces | place: United Kingdom | collected 2010/2012 ...
CGCCCTTTATTCTATTTACAACACTTTCTACCGTTTTATGTTCATTAAATTTATGGTGAGACTGCATCGCATTCTTTATCTCAAAATGCTTCAGTAATATTCCGGAAGTCCGTGTATCTTCGGCCAGTACCAAATCCGCTTCTTTCAGAATGCGAATCGCACGGAAAGTCATATCTTCCAAATTTCCTACCGGTGTAGGCACCACATAAAGTTTTCCCATATCCGCTACTTTTTAACTGAAATACTTCTTGAGAAGTTCCACAAAATCCGCCGTCGCCTCATTCTCCTCGTCCGACCGAACCGTTGATATAAAAACAGCCATCGCCTCATCCAAAGAAGAAGCCTCACCCAACCGGCGTACCACTTCATTCATACGCGCCGTATCCCCGTTAAACAGTTCGCGGGTAAAGCGGAACGAATCATTCAGGCTGATAGCGTGGCGTAAGTCCTTAGCCGGTTTAATACGTTCGGCCAAAATCGGCGAAGCGGGAGCTGCGATATCCGAAACGGGAGCCGTTTCAACCGGGGTTTCTGCCACAGGTTCGGAAACAACGTCCGATTCGGTCATGCCCTGCACGGTATCAGGAGCGGTCTGTCCCGCCGGAGTTATCACAAAAGCGGCATCCAGCAATTTGGTCAGCGCATCCAGCCGTTCCTGCATTTGATGGATATTCCTTTTGGCAACTATCTTCAACACAGGATTTGCATCGGCGGATATCGACTGCATCAAACATTTCAATTCCTGAACATCCAGTTCTATATCATTCAATAATGCTTGCATATCCTTCTCCCGTCCGTATTAATGGTACAAATGTAGAAATAAATAATGAAAAAATACCTGGAAGCAAACAAAATCATTACTTTTGCGACTGAATATAACACTTAAAAACATGGTATTATTCTCGGAAGACCACATACAGGAAACCAAACGCAGAGGGAGAATCGAAGTGATATGCGGCTCTATGTTCTCCGGCAAGACTGAAGAGCTTATACGCCGTTTGAAACGTGCCAAGTTCGCCAAACAACGTGTCGAAATATATAAACCTGCAATAGACACGCGCTACTCGGAAGCAGATGTCGTATCGCACGACAGCCACACCATATCTTCCACTCCGATAGACTCATCGGCAAGTATTCTGTTATTCACGTCCGAGATAGACGTAGTGGGCATTGATGAAGCGCAATTCTTTGACGAGGGTCTGATCGATGTATGCAACCAGCTTGCCAACAACGGTATACGTGTCATCGTAGCCGGACTGGACATGGACTTCCGCGGCAACCCTTTCGGGCCCATGCCGGGACTGTGCGCCATTGCGGACGAGGTGTCCAAAGTACATGCCATTTGTGTAAAATGCGGCCAACTCGCCTCATTCTCCCACCGTACCGTGAAAAACGACAAGCAAGTACTGCTGGGTGAAACAGCCGAATACGAGCCTTTGTGCCGCGAGTGCTATTTACAAGCGATAAAGGAAGACCGACAAGCAGCAAGCGATTAGTAAATTAACACAGAAGTCTATGGAACGTAAAAAGATTACATTCGACAGTTTTATCCGCAGTGCCATTTTAGGAGTTATCATTATCGGCATATTGATGCTTCTGAAGCGTTTAAGCAGCGTTCTATTGCCTTTCTTTATCGCCTGGCTTATTGCCTATCTGATATATCCGCTGGTCACATTCTTCCAGTACAGGCTAAAGTTAAAGAACAGGATCGTATCCATATTCTGCGCATTATTGGCGCTCCTGATTGTAGGTGCCGGAGCTTTCTATCTGTTAGTTCCCCCCATGATACAGGAGTGTGGCAGAGTACAGGCCTTATTGGTTCAATACTTTTCGCACGGAACATACAACAGCAATGTGCCAACCTCTCTTTCCGAATTCTTACGGGATAATATCGATGTCAAATTCATAACCGAACTATTCAATAAAGAGAACCTGCTGGATGCGCTCAAAGAGGCCGTTCCCCGTCTATGGTCTTTACTATCGGATTCCATCGACCTATTATTCAGCGTATTCACGATATTCATCATTTTGCTATACATCATCTTCATTTTATTGGACTATGAAAGTATCGCTGAAGGCTGGACACATCTCGTGCCCCTGAAATACCGTTCTTTCGTAGTGGGCATACTGAACGACGTAAAAGTAGGTATGAACAGATACTTCCGCGGGCAAGCATTCGTAGCTTTATGCGTCGGTATTTTATTCAGTATAGGCTTCCTCATCATAGACTTCCCGCTGGCCATAGGTCTCGGGCTGTTCATCGGAGCATTGAATATGGTGCCTTATCTTCAAATCATAGGTTTTGTTCCTACCATCATACTGGCAATCCTGAAAGCGTCCGACACGGGTGGGAATTTCTGGATAATCATCGCCTCGGCCATGGCGGTATTCATTGTAGTGCAAGCTATTCAAGACGGATTCATCGTACCGCGCGTCATGGGAAAAATTACCGGACTAAATCCCGCTATCATTCTATTGTCACTTTCTATATGGGGCTCATTAATGGGAATGTTGGGAATGATTATCGCGCTCCCGCTTACAACGTTAATGCTTTCCTATTACCAACGTTTCATTATCAACAGAGAAAATATTCATAAGACAGAACCATCTGATAATCAAACACAAGAAAGCGAACAGCAAGAATAATGCAAACTTTTTTCGTCACAAGCCTTGCATATTCAATAAAAGTGCCTATCTTTGCACCCGCTTAACAGCAATAAGGATTGATTCGCTAGCTCAGCAGGTAGAGCACAACACTTTTAATGTTGGGGTCTTGGGTTCGAGCCCCAAGCGGATCACCAAAGAAGGTCTTCAGCAATGAAGACCTTTTCTTTTCAAAGATACTCACTGCCTCTGATGCTCAATCAGTTATCCATTCTTTTGAGGCAGTATATAAGGTGGTAGCACCATCAAAAAAAACGAGAAAAAGCGACACACTTGGACGTAAAAAGCCCCTTCGGGACGGTTTTTGTGTTACCGTAGCTGTGTTACCAATCTCACAAATGTGTTACCATTATGTAAGGGGGGCAAATCACTTTGTATGTAAATGGAGATAGACTGAATGTTGTTGAAATGCCTATGAATAAGGGGATTGACGCATATTTGGATATTCTAAGAAATCAAATCGAATTGTTACATTATGAGACACAAGTATTACATTTAAACCGGAAGTAAAAACGATTTAAACGGTCAAATGTTACATTGAGATAAAATAGGGGCTGGATTTATGTCTTTTGAGGCGTAATTCAGCCCTTTTCTGTGCGGTTTGGTGCGAGGTTACTCTTGGGTACTACGAATAAGGTGAGACTGCTTGATAATGGCTCTACGGGTTATCTTAACGCCACCATCAGTGAGACCAGCATGAAGCAAAGAGTTCTTTTTGATACCTATTTGAGCGTCATTTAGGACGGTGTAAATGGCGCTGATGCTGCCGAAATAATAGTCCTTCTTCTCGAAAATGAGATGTACGTGAATTACCTTAGTCATAAATTCATTATTTAGAGGTTTCTTTCTACAAATATATTCTAAATAATTATTATATAGAAGTATTTTAGTAGAAAAAATATACTGTTTAAAGTGTTTAGACAGAGTGACTATCTATTCAATAAAATTAAGGTAGATAGCGACAATAATAAGAGGAAATAATAGAGTGTCGAAATGTTAAATAGTGAGTTGGAGATACTGTTGGGGATACCGAGTTGGGGATACCTTTATGTCATATTTGTTTACTTATACAAAAGTTGGGGATACTTTTTACTGTGTTTTTGGGATATGTTTCTTATATGATGTTTCCTTTTAAGTTGTGTTTTTAAACGTTTAAATAAACATTTATAGGGGGATAGTATAGTTCTTTTAGTATGTGATACGGTTGTACATCTTTTATAAGTGATTGATTTTTAGTAGGTATTTATGAAATAAATGCTATTTTAGCGTCATAAACGCGTGCGCGTCACAAATAATTGGCAGTATAGCTCAGTTGGTAGAGCGCAGATATGCATACGTGATAATACATGTGTGCAGCTCTTTTGTCACAAGTTCGAGTCTTGTTGCTGCCACAATAGTTTTTGAAGGTAGAGACGAACGTTCCCACTATTCAGTGCTCCGTCTGAGGGAATTAAACGTACGGAGATTTTAAGGTAATTGATTGATTGTTGATGGAAACGCTCCCGGTGATTGTGCCGGGAGCTATTAAATGAATTATTATGGGACATTACAAAACGGGAAGCAATTCCATTGAAAAACTGGTTGTTCAAATTGGTCCAAAAGGTACATGTGAGCGTCTATCAGGCTACATTTCTGACATTTGTAAATCGGCTCCTTCCTCCAAAGAGGTAGATGAGATAATTAATCTACTTCTTTGTCTAAAGAATGATGTCTTGGAAGGTCGGTTTAATCCAGCAATAAAAAAAGAGAGATAATCCTCTCTTTTTTATTGCTGAATATCAAAATCTAATTGGCTAATTCCTTTAATATCTTTATAAATACCACAGCAGTTAAATCTCTTAATGAATTTACCCAATTCGCTGACGGGTATTGCTTGCTTTACTTTTTGGACTTTTATTCCTTTATCGGGAATACTGTCTATAACATCTTGCATTGTACTTCCATATTCCGGACTTGCGATTAGAACATAGAAACTTACGGTATCTAAAGAACATTCACCTTTGATTTCTCCGAATTCAAATCCAGTACCTACTATTACTCCTTTAGGTAAATCTAATGATTTCAACTGGGTAAAGAATTGGTCTTGGAAATCAATTGATACATTACCTTTATAATCCCCATACTTAGAATTTACAATTTCTATTAGTGTACTCATATTATTGTCATTTAAACAGTTATTAATTATTATTTAAAAGTCTCCGCAAATACTACTTTACATTGATGGCACGCAACAATTGCTGTATCTGTACCATTTGTCCTTTCATAACATCCATATCATCTTCCAACTGATTAACCTTATCGTAATATGTTTCGTTTAGATTCGGCATTTTAGCACTGAAATACCATTCAGCATGAAGTATGGTGTTTATTTCCTGAGCTTCTAAATTGAAATTAGGATAATTAATCTTATCTACATTATCTGACATACAAACGAGGAATCCATGTTGGCGAAATCTGTTTTTGATACGTTTGATATATGAACGCCCATCAGTGTCACTGATAACATAAATATGCTGGTCGGGCATGTCCTGCCATTCAGAACGGTCGAGCAATCTCACGATAACGTAGGAACTATCCAATAATGTAGGAGACATACTTTCCCCTTTAATACGAACGCAAAAGTATTTATTACCATTATGCACCATAGATACAGGCATCTTTATAGCATCTACTATTTCTAAATAATCAGGATTATCATAGCCACAGCATCCCGCAGCGACAGAAATATCTACCAATGGGATTGAGATAAAATTATTACTTATAGAGGATGGTGTAAAAGAGGACTTTTGTGATGGCTTTTCCATAGAACCGCGTCCCGTTAAAAGCCAATCTAAATTTATATCGATACTTCTTGCGATTTTTTCTAAAAAATCAAATTTAGGCATTGTGGACGTTCTATATCCACGAACATTTGCTTCATTACTTCCTATTAAAGAAGCGAATACAGTATTTTTTCCATTCCCATATTTATTAACTAACTGGGTTATTCTCTCGTGAATTGTTTCGTCCTTTTGCATAATTTTGATATATAAATCGTGAAATAATTCGATTTTTATTTGCTTGTATCGAAAGAAGTTTCGATATTTGCATCGTCATCCAAATGGAAAACGCTCCAAATATACAGAATTAACTTTATAAACAGAAATACAATGGCAGAAAAGGAAAGATTCATCAAGGCAGACGCTTCACAACAAGAAGCCATTGCCAAACAGTTTTTTACCACTACACGTACTGTGCGTTCGGCGCTGAATTTTGAAACGAACTCACCATTTGCGAAAACTCTTCGTGCTTATGCACTGAATCATGGATGTAAAATGTATGAAGTTACATTGATAGACAATCCGTATGAAAAAGTAATAACCCTATAAGTGGTATAGGATATGAAAACATTAAGAAAAATCCAAAAGGTCGCTATTGCCGTAGGTTTGATTTACGGTTTCTGGCTGGGTTGCAATGTGGATGCCACAGAGAGAGACAATACAAGTGCCTTTATCATGGTAGCATTGGCCGCAGTGATTGGTATTTCGATGAATATTCCCAATAAAGAGCAGGAAAAGAGCCTATAACGGGTGGCTTTCGCTCCGGTTCGATGCCGGGGCTTGCGCAAATAAAAGAGAAAAGTTTCTGATTATGGAAATGTTTGGAAAGATACTATGTGTAACATTTGATGAACTTGTAGGAGATGGAATTATGAGTCTCGCGAATTATAAAAAGTATGTTCGTGAGAAGAAGTTTCATTTTGTGCAGCATGGTGGCAATGGACGCAAGGCACTTATCATCTACGAACATCTGCCCGACAAACTTCGCAAACAGGTAGATGAACGAAACCCAAAAGCCAAAGAACAACTCAAAAAAGTACAAACCAACTCTATGAATATCCGCCTGAAAAGTGATGATAAGGCTGTGGAATTCTACAAAACCTATACTCCCAAGATTTCCATAGACCGTCAGAAGGAATATGTGCTCAACGCCAAAGTGATGAATGCCATGATAGTACAGGAAACGGGACTGCAGAACAAGCACAGCGAATACGGCTATACGCACAAAAGCCTTGTACGCAATACCGTCATTTCCTTATGTGAAGAGCTCCGCAGGTCTTTCGACCATACGCTACCGAAAAGCGAGTCCCGCCTGATGGAAAAGTTCAGGGACTACAAGAAGCGGGGCTATGTGGCGCTGGTAAGCGGTACTACCGGCAACCAGAGCGCCCGCAAGATCGGCCCTCGTGAGGGACGTATCCTGCTGCGGCTGAAACGGAGCAAATTTCCGGTATATGCCGACATGCAGATATTCGATGAGTTCAACCGGATCGTGGCGGAACGAAATGCGCGTGTCACCCGTGAGGAAGACAGGCTGAAACCGGTAGAATCCCCCCAGACGGTCATCAACTATCTTTACAAGACCAATATCAAACTGTGGTGGTATGGTGTGGTACATGGTGAAATCGCCTTCAAGAACGAGTTCATGCCGCAGTTTGACACAAAACTTCCGCAGATGCCCAATACATTATGGTACGGTGACGGTACTAAACTGAATCTCTATTACAAGGACTACGACAAAAAGAACAAACGTATGGTGGCACGTACCATCGATGTGTACGAGGTGATGGACGCCTGTTCGGAAATGTTTCTGGGCTACTCCTTTGGTGCGGAGAACTTCCTCACACAATATGAGGCCTACCGTATGGCGCTGGAAACGTGGAAAGTTAAACCTTATGAGATAGTTACCGATAACCAGGGCGGGCACAAAAAGCCGGAAGCACAGGCCTTTTTCAAGAAGATATGCCACCTGCACAAAACCACCATGCCTCACAACGGTCAGAGTAAGACCATCGAAAGCGCTTTCGGACGTTTCCAGCAACAAGTGATGCACAAGCTCTACAACTATACCGGCCAAAACGTGACCGCTACCAAGGAGAGCAGTCATGTCAACATCGACCTGATAATGAAAAACATCTCGCAGCTCCCTACTTTGGAAGAGATGAAAGAGCAATACCTGGAATGCCGTCGTGAATGGAACAGTATGCCGCATCCCACCAGTGAGACGGGGATGACCCGCATGGAAATGTACACGACCCTCAACAGCCCGAAAGCCGAACAGCTGGACGAATACGAGGTGCGGGAACTCTTCAAGCTCCTCAGCAAGGACAGCGTGAAGTACGGTAAACAAGGATTCGTATTCAGCCGTAACAACAAGGAGTACCGTTACATGGTCTACGACGAATCCGGACAGGTGGATATGGGCTTCCACATGCAAAATGTGGGCGTCAGTTTCCGCTACAAGTACGATCCCATGGACATGACCTCCGTAGAACTGTGGGAAGTCTGTGCGGGCGACAGGCTGAAGTATGCCGCTACCGCCACTCCGAAAGTCGTCTTCCATCGTGCTACCGCAGAACGCAGTACGGAGGAGAGCGAACGACTCTATGCCCAGATACGCGCCCAAAAGCGTGCTCTTGCCGGGCACTATATCGCCAGCGAGGAACTGCTGCTTGAGGAAAGCATAGGTGAAGCCTATACCAAGCTTGTGATGCCTCTCCCTGTGGGTGAATCACGGAAGAACATGGAACGGCAACGCAAACAGTACGCCAACGAGGAGCTGAAAGCTCCGGTTGCCTATCCCGAAGGTGTCGGACCGGGAACTTATGAAGCCGAACCGGAGGAAGAACCTGCGGGCATCGCCTCCCCGGGTGAATACACCAAGCTGGTTTCCGGAATGACCGAAGCCGAGATGTACCTGTCGTTCCTCAGCGATAATTAACCAGTATTCAATAATCAATTAAATACCATTCAAAAATGAAAGAACTTAGTAAACAAGACAAGGACGCCATACGTGACGCACTGTTGGAATATTGCGGCAACTATCCCAGCCAGAACCGTGCCAGCGAAAGCCTGAACGGTGTCAGTGCCGCAACCGTATCACAAATCTGCAATCAGAAGTACACCAGTATCAGTGATGACATGTTCAGCCGTATAGCCGCACAGATCGGTTTCAGCCTGGACCGTTGGACATTGACTGAAAGCAATGCCTTCCAGCGGATCACTTTCGCGATGTCAGACGCACAGGCCTACAAAAATACCACCTGGGTAGTGGGTGATGCAGGTTGCGGCAAGACGACCGCCGCCATCGAGTACCGCCGCACACACCGCAATGTGTTCTATATCCTTTGCTCTGAAGATATGAGAAAGAGCGATTTTGTTCGGGAAATCGCCAAACAGGTCGGTGCTCCGGTGGACGGAACCAACCTGCGTGACATTCTGGAATATGCCATTTCCATGATATCCTTTCTCCAGAACCCGCTTATTATTTTTGACGAAGGCGACAAACTGACGGACAGTGTATTCTCCTACTTCATCAGCATATACAACCGCCTGGAGAATAAAGCGGGGATCATCTTTCTTTCCACCGACTACATCAAGCGCCGGGTAGAAAATGGCCTGCGCTATAACAAGAAAGGATACAAGGAGATAAACAGCCGTATCGGTCGCAAGTTCTTTGATGTCAGCGTCGCAACGGAACAGGATGTGTATGCCATCTGCCAGGCCAACGGGTTGACAGAACCGGCTGAAATAAAGCGCGTACTGCGTGAGGCACAACAGGGGGAATATGATCTCCGCCGAGTGAAACGGGTCGTACATGCCTGCAAACGCATATTGGAAGCCAGACGGATGAAAGGAGGTACGGAACAATGAGTGAGGCGGTGAATGATGCCAGGACCTTTGCCCGTAATGCCAAAGGGGTACGTGAACTGCTGTCCATGAAATTTGACACGCTCCCATTCGAAGGTGAATGGTACGACGCTTTCGGTACTCCTGAAAGCCGCGGGGTATGGATAGTCTGGGGAAAGTCAGGCAGCGGGAAAACCTCTTTTGTAATGAAGCTTTGCAAGGAATTGTGCAAATATGGTCGTGTAGTTTACAACAGTTTGGAGGAAGGTATCAGCCTGACCATGCAGAATACCGTACGACGTAGCAACATGCTGGAGACAAACCGCCGTTTTTTATTGGTCTGTGAATCGATGGACGAGCTCAGTCTGCGACTGAAACGCCAGAAATCACCGGACTTTGTGGTAATAGACAGTTTCCAATATACGTACATGAGTTTCCCCCAGTTCCTTAAATTCAAAGAGCAGCACAGAAACAAGCTGCTAATCTTCATCAGCCATGCCAGCGGTCAGAATCCGGACGGGCGTACAGCCAAGAAGGTTTTGTACAACGCTTCACTGAAAATTTACGTAGAGGGTAAACGTGCTTTTTCCCATGGCCGTTTCATAGGCCCGAAAGGATACTATGATATCTGGCCGGAAGAAGCGGAGATTTATTTCGGAGGAAAACCGATTTTGAATGATGAGAACGAATAAAGACAAACCGGTCAGTGTCCAGCAGCTCAAAGCCCTGCACGCCACTTTCCACCGCATCGGTATGGATGACGATGCCAGACACGGATGTATCTATGAGTTCACTTCCGGACGTACGGCAAGCAGCCGGGAACTGACGATGCACGAGGCGCGGCAGCTGTTGGAAAGGCTGAACCCACCGGATGAAAAAACAAGGGCGATGCAACTGGCGGAAGCGAAAAGCGTGTTCCGCGACATCTACCGCCTTTCTTTCATGATACCGCAGCTCAATCAGGGTTTCACCGGTGACAATGAAGACGAATACCGTATGAACGTGGCGAAGCTCAACATGTGGGCACGGAAATACAGCAAAGCGCGCAAGGATGTTACCGCCATGAAACTGTGGGAGTTACAAGATACCAAGAAGCAGCTGGAGGCATGGATGCGACGTGAGGAAAAGAAACAAAAAAATGAAACGATATGAGAACGAAAAATGAAATCAAACAGGCAGTGGCGATATTGACCCATAAAGCCGACCGGCTCAGTCTCGTACAGGCCGAGGTATTGCAGGGTGGCATGACCGAACAGCAGGTATTCCAGAAATACGTCATGGAAGTGACGGAAGAACACCGTGACGAAGAGGTGTTCTTCGCCGCCCGCGATGCCTCCCGGTTTTCTGCCGGACATATCGGTTTGGAAGAACTGATACCGGATGTACAGAGCATGACGGCGGCGGACTTTTCCGCAGCCGGGGCATTGGGTGTAGTTGACGAAGAGAGCGACACCATAACACTCTCACGCAAAGAGTTCAACCGTTTACTGGCCCGCATCGAACGCCTGGAACAGTGGACGGGACTACGCCGTAAGGCAGCTCCCGGTGACTGCACGCCTCTCCCGTTGCCTGCTGATGCCGATATGGATGACCTGATGAAACAGAACGAGGCCTGCCGTTATCTTTCGTGCAGCAAGAATACAATCAAGGGATACGCTTCCCGCGGACTGGTGCACAGCTACAAGAAAGGAAAGTTCACTTATTACAGCCGCCGGGAGCTGGATAAGAAAATCAGAAAACTTCGTAATACTTTATAGCCATGCCCGCCGCCTACAACACCACCGAACGTTACCGGGAATTGGAGAGCCGGCTTTCCGAATGCCGCGGACGCATCAATACCCTGGAAGAAAAACTGCTTGAAAGTCCCGTTTCCCTTTCAGTGGCCGAATTCGACCGGCTGCTTGACGAGTACAGGGCCGAGCAGGTACGCCTCGTTCATCTGGAACAGGAGCAGGACGGAAACAGCACCCCGGTCAAGACGGCAGCAGCCAAGGAACGCTGGCGCAAGCAGAACCGGGACAGAAGAAAGAAACTACATTATTAACCCTATAAAACATTTATTATGGCAAGAACAAAGAAAACAGTAGTCAGCGGTATCACCCGCG
>ERZ825384.4304-NODE-4304-length-11426-cov-2.256530_pt1 | contig 11426 bp, 9 predicted proteins | sample MGYA00519931_ERZ825384 | MGnify/ENA primary metagenome ERZ825384 (study PRJEB31778, sample SAMEA3449200) | human gut metagenome | biome: human gut; feature: human-associated habitat; material: faeces | place: United Kingdom | collected 2010/2012 ...
ACGCCGCGAGGCGTGCATGGCAACGGCGTGGTGATGTCTCCTCGGGCATGCAGCACAAGTTCGCCGAGATTATACGGATGCATCCCGTCGGCGTCCTTCTTGGGATCGATCAGATCGATGATGGCGTTCTCGTCGATTCCCCTTGGCAAGGGCAGCTGCACGATATATCCGGTACAGGCGGGATCCGCATTGAGCTGGCGGACCGCATCGGCGACCTGATCGAACGTCGCATTCTCAGGCAGCTCGCGCTTGATGGAATTCACGCCAATTTCGGCGCAATCGGCATGTTTGCCGGCGACATATTTCACGGAGCCGGGGTCTGATCCGACCAAAATGGTACCCAATCCAGGTTGGATTCCCCTCGCCTTCAGCAGTTCCACGCGTTTGGCGAGGTCCGCCTTGGTCCGTGCCGCCACCTTTTTGCCATCAATCCTTGTTCCCATGTGGTCCACTTCCTCGCTAAGTCGCTTGTCGTATTGGCATTTGCAAGTATCGTAGGCTATCTTGGTTTCAGTCGTAAGTCGCGCATGTGCTATATGAGATGGACGCGACCGAAACGACGGACGACCCAAGAGGAAGGCAATCGACATGCGCTCTCACCAGCGTCCATTTTTCCGCATCCTTGCCGCGGGAATCACATTGTGCACGGTGCTGGGCACCGCTTCCTGCTTTGGCGCTTCTTCGGAGCCCGATCAACCAACGGCACCCGACACACCAAAGGAGCAGACCACCCCGATCAACGTGGTGGCGTCGGTCAACCAGTGGGGGGCTTTGGCGGAGCAGATCGGCGGCGTGCACGTCAAAGTCACCTCGATTCTGTCCTCCACAACAGAGGACGCCCACACGTTCGAACCGAAGACCACTGCTGTCGACACCCTGCAGAAGGCACAGGTCGTCGTGTCCAACGGAGCGGGATACGACTCCTGGGCCACAAAAAACCTGGAAAGAGACACCGTTTCCGTTTCGGCCGCGCAAATGGTCGGAGCCGTTGAGGGAGACAATCCCCATCTCTGGTTCTCCAGCGACGCACGCAACGCCATGGCGAAGGAGCTTGCCGACACCTACAGCCGCATCATGCCCAAGCAAAGGAAATACTTCACAAACAAACTCAAGGCGTGGAACAGACGCGAGACGGTAATCGAGAGAAGCATGAAAGAGTTCTCCGATACACATAGGAACGTCTCCTACGCAGCCACCGAGCCGGTCGTATATTATCTGCTCAGCGACATGGGCCTATCCGATAAGACTCCCGAAAGCTACACGCAGTCCATCTCGGAAGGCTCGCAACCCTCGTCCAAGGAACTCCAGGACTTCCAGAAGATTCTGGAGGGGCATCAAGTGGATATGCTGATCAACAATGTTCAGAAGGCGGAGGATGCCACAAATATTCTGACCGGCACCGCACACAAATCCGATGTGCCGGTCATCGACGTCACGGAACAGATGCCGGCCGACAGCAAAAGCCTGATCTCATGGATCGCGCAGCTCATCAAGCAAATGAATGAGGCGGTTTCCTCCAAAGATGATGCGACATCATCAGATTCGGACGTCTCTCCCTCTGAATCGAATGGCAAGCAGCCGTCGAGCGACAATCCCGACTCCGATTCCGACGCCGCAACGCCGGACAACACAGGGCAGAAGGACCCCGGTAAATAAAGCCACGGTCATCCTCCCTCCCCCGATTCGCCGATGTCGAGCAATTCCCCGACATCGGCGAATTCTTTTTCCCAGCAACAGTTACGATCCAGGCGGATTCATCATGAGACTTTTCATCGTCCATGCATGCTTCTTATTGAGAATGATTGTCAACACCGTTTGTGAGAATACTATCGTTGACTTATCAAGGGAGCGAGCCATGCACGACAAGGCATCATTCTGTATCGAATTCGACGACGCAGGGGTCTCACGCGGCGGACACATCATCTGGCAGCATGGCACCTTCCGTATCCCGCAAGGCTCGGTGACAGCCATCGTCGGCACCAACGGAGCCGGGAAAACCACCATGATGAAGGCCGAACTCGGATTGATTCCCATCGCCCACGGCGGCATAACCGTACTCGGCAAGCCGGCCGGCGCCATGAATCACCGTATAGGGTATGTGCCGCAGAGCTACGCATCCGACATCGAATCGAACATCACCGCCGAACAGTCGGTGCTGCTTGGCCTGACCGGGGCAAGGTTCGGCATTCATCCCATCACCCGCCTGCAAAAAGACAAAGTACGCAATGCGCTGGAATTCGTCGACATGCAGGACAAGGCGAGATACCGGCTGTCGGAGCTCTCGGGAGGCCTGCGGCAACGCGTCGCCATCGCGCAGGCGCTGGTGTCGGACCCCCAACTGCTCATGTTGGATGAACCGCTCGCCAATCTTGATCTGGCCAGCCAACGTGCCACGGTGCACGTGCTCGCCAAACTCAACCGAGAACTCGGCATGTCCATTCAAGTAGTGGCGCACGATTTGAACATGCTTCTGCCGATTCTCACCGGTGCCGTATATCTGCTCGACGGGCATCCGCATTATGCGAAGATGAACGAGGTGCTGGATTCGAAGCTGCTCACCCATCTATATGGCACCACGGTGCAGGTGGTCACCACTCCCCAAGGAGATATGTTCGTCACTCCAAGCGAGGATGAGCCTGATGACATTGACGTCGACGCCCACGCGCCGGAGGAAATCGCAAGATTCCACCGACACAACCGCATTTCGCAGGAGGCATGATCATGAACGAAACCGCTTTCTCCTTCGATCCGGATTGGATGGGCACGCTGACCGCGCCATTCATGACAAACGCTTTCCTCGCCGGCCTGTGCATCGCCTTGGCCGCTGGAGTGATGGGTTACTTCACCATCGCCCGTCATTCCACGTTCGCCGCGCATGCGCTGGCGCACATCGGACTGCCAGGAGCGACCGGAGCCGTGCTGTTGGGTCTGCCGGTCAGTGCCGGTCTCGGCGTGTTCGCTCTCGGCGGAGCATTGGTGATCGGCGCATTGGGCAAAAAGGCATCGCAACGCGAAATCGCCACAGGAACCGTATTGGCGTTCGCCACAGGCATGGGTCTGTTTTTCGCACGCTTGTCCAGTTCCGCCTCGCAGCAGATGCAATCGATTCTTTTCGGCTCCATCCTGACGATCACGGACGGGCAGATCGTCGGGTTTGCGGTTTTCGACGTGTTGTTGCTGGCCGTTTTGGCCGTTATCTATCGACCGCTGCTGTTCAGCTCGCTTGATGAACAGGTGGCGCAGGCAAAAGGCGTGCCGGTGAATCTCATGAACATCTGCTTCATGGCCATTATGGCCGGTGTGATCACCATCGCGGTGCCCGCCGTGGGCACGTTGCTGATATTCGCTCTTGTGGTCACGCCCGCCGCGACTGCGAACATCATCTCACGGTCCCCGTTCGCCGCGATGGTCGTCTCCACCGTGATCTGTTTGATCTCCATTTGGGGTGGGCTGTTGGTTTCCGCCATGTTCCCCGCTCCCCCAAGCTTCATCATCGTGACGATTTCCACACTGTTCTGGATTGTCGCCAAAATAATCGAATCGGCACGCCGCAGGTAGCGAGAATATCAACCGATCGGTTCCACCAAGGCGTTGGCGATGGCTGCGATGCCCTCGCCCGAGCCGGTGAATCCCATGCCGTCGGTAGTGGTGGCCGTCAGCGACACTTCACAGCCGATGGCATGGCTCAACGCCTGTTGCGCCTCGTCACGGCGCTTGCCGATTTTCGGACGATTGGCCACGACGACCACGCTTGCGCTCACCCGCCTCATGCCATGCGCACGCAAATACGCAACCGTCGCGCGGAGCATCTCGTCGCCGTGTTTGCCGGCACCGGCGGAATCGGAACCGACTCCGAAAAGCATGCCTATATCACCCAATCCGGCTGCGGAAAGCAACGCGTCAATCAACGCATGGGCTGCGACATCACCGTCCGAATCACCTTCGATGCCGTCACCGTCCCAACGCAAACAGGCAAGCCATAACGGCTTGCCTGCATCATGGGACGCGAATCGATGGGCGTCAAATCCCTGGCCGATACGCATAGGAATTCCCTTACTTCTTCTTGGACTTCTTGTTCTCCGCCTCAACGCGCGCCAAAGTGTCCATGGCCGCCTCTTCAGGAGCTTCGGTGTGATGATCCTCGTCGCCAGGGCGCGGCGGTTCATAACCAAGGTTCACGTCAAGCAGACGCTGGGCCTCATTCTCATCAAGATGCTCCGACAACGCGATCTCGGAAGTCAGGATGCTGCGAGCCTTGGTGAGCATGCGCTTCTCACCGGCGGACAGCCCATGCTCGTCGACATCACGCTGGGCGAGATCTCGCACGACTTCGGCGATTTTGTTCACATCGCCGGTGGCGATCTTCTCGACGTTCAGCTTGTACCGGCGGGACCAGTTCATTTCCTTTTCGATGATCGGAGTACGCAGAATCTCGAAGACCTTCGCGACCTCCTTGGCGCCGACGATGTCTCGGACGCCCACTTTCTTGGCGTTCTCCACCGGAACATTGATGACCAGCCCGTCGGACGACAGCACCGACAGCTGCAGATATTCTCGGGTCACACCCTTGACCGTTCGCTCGGTGATGGCCTCCACCTTCGCTGCGCCGTGACGCGGATAGACGACCATGTCGCCGACCTTGTAACCCATGAATCCTCCGTGAAAAGCTTACACAAAACCCGAATTATTGTGCCATCAGGGTTGGACTTGCCTAAAAATCCGCCAAAAAACAAAAAAAGACGCGACACGGGCCAATTTTCAAGCATTTCATGCTTACACTTTTCCCATGGCTACAGAATCCAAGATCAAAGAAGATAGCGTTGCCGTTCCTGTTGCACAGGGCGACCTGGATGCAGTAAGCAACGGTACGTTCTACAATCCACACGAGGTGCTCGGCGGGCATCTCGGTCCCGACGAGCATGAGGATGTCGTCACGATCCGCGTGCTTCGTCCGTTGGCGAAATCCGTGACGATCATCACCGAAAATGCCCGAACCCAGGCGGTGCATGAACACAATGGCGTTTTCATGGCACTCATTCCGGCCATCAAGACCGATGACGGCTTCGGCGTGCCCGATTATCGCATCAGCACCGAATATGAAGACGGTTCCACCGTGGTGTCCGACGACCCGTACCGTTATCTGCCCACCATCGGCGATTTGGACATGTACCTGTTTGGCGAGGGACGCCATGAGCGCCTTTGGGAGGCTTTGGGAGCGCGCGTGCTGCGCTATGACGATCCGTTGGGCTCCAATGACGGCGTCAAGGGCGAACAGCTGGTGGGCACCGCATTCACCGTGTGGGCTCCGAATGCCCATGCGGTACGTGTGGTGGGAGATTTCAACGGCTGGAACGGACGCACCCACGCCATGCGTGAACTGGGCTCCTCTGGAGTCTGGGAGCTGTTCATTCCTGGTGTCGAAACGGGAACGATTTACAAGTACGAGATCCTCAACGCCAACAACGAATGGGTCATGAAGGCCGATCCGATGGAGCGTTCGCATGAGATTCCGCCGCGCACCGGTTCCATCGTCGTCGACTCCGTCCATGCGTGGCATGACGAGAACTGGATGGACCAGCGAGCCAAGACCGACCCGCACAACGGTCCGGTCAGCATCTACGAGGTCCATGCCTCTAGCTGGCGCAAGGATGTGAAGAACTATCGCGAACTGGCCGACAAGCTGGTCCCCTACGTCCAGAAGGAAGGTTTCACCCATGTGGAATTCATGCCGCTGGCCGAGCATCCCTTCTCCGGCTCGTGGGGTTATCAGGTAACCGGCTATTATGCGATTGATTCGCGCCTTGGCGGCCCTGACGACTTCAAGTATCTCGTCGAGAAGATGCACGAGGCCGGCATCGGCGTGATCATGGACTGGGTTCCGGCGCATTTCCCGAAGGACGCGTTCGCCCTTGGCAGATTCGATGGCACGCCTCTGTACGAGGATCCGGACCCGACCCGTGGCGAGCATCCGGATTGGGGCACCTACGTGTTCAATTTCGGACGCCGCGAAGTGCGCAACTTCCTGGTGGCCAACGCCTGCTTCTGGCTGGACGAGTACCATATCGACGCGCTGCGCGTGGACGCGGTCTCCTCGATGCTGTACTTGGATTACAGCCGCAAGCCGGGCCAGTGGCATCCGAACATCTACGGTGGACGAGAAAACCTCGAGGCCATCGACTTCCTCAAGGAAGCCACGGCGACCGCGTACAAGAACAATCCGGGCATCATGATGATCGCCGAGGAATCCACCGCGTATCCCGGCATCACCGCACCGACCGATGCCGGCGGTTTGGGCTTCGGCCTCAAGTGGAACATGGGTTGGATGCACGACACCCTGCAGTATCTGCACGAGGAGCCGATCAACCGTAAGTGGCACCACAACGAGATCACCTTCTCCATGGTGTACGCATACTCGGAGCATTATGTGCTGCCGATCAGCCACGACGAGGTCGTGTACGGCAAGGGCTCGCTGTTCGGCAAGATGCCGGGCGATGACTGGCAGCGCTATGCCGGCGTACGCGCGCTGTTCGCCTATCAGTGGGCCCATCCGGGCAAGAAGCTCTCCTTCATGGGCAATGAGGTGGCGCAGTACGGCGAATGGGATCATGACGGTTCGGTGGATTGGGATGTGCTCAATTGGCCTGACCACCGTGGCGTGCAGAAGCTCGTCGCCGACCTGAACACCCTGTACAAGGCGTCTCCCGCATTGTGGAGCCAGGACTTCGATCCTGCCGGATTCCAATGGCTGACCAGCGATGACGCCGACCATAACACGCTCAGCTTCGTGCGAATCGGCAAGGATGGCGAGCAGATGGTCGTTGTCGTGAACTTCTCGGGCGAGGCATGGGAGGATTACCAGGTTCCGCTCACCAAGGGCGGCAAGTGGACCGAAGTGCTGACCACGGACGATAAGAAGTACGGCGGTTCCGATATTCACAACGGCACCTTCAAGGCGGTCAAGGGTGAGTATCATTCCCGTGATTGGTCCGCGAAAATCACCGTTCCGGCACTGGGAGCAGTATTCTTGAAGCCGGAACTCTGAGAAAGGCGGAACGCTATGCTCAATTCATCAGCACAATCCACAGTAATTCCACGTACCGTTCTGGTGGTCGAAGATGAACCGACCTTGGCCACCGCCATCGCGCAGCGCATCACTGCGGAGGGTTGGACCGCGCGCGTGGCTTCCGACGGCGCCAGCGCCGTCCAGGCCGCTTCCACGCTCCGTCCGGATCTGGTCATCATGGATATCATGCTGCCCGTGATGGATGGTCTTGAGGCCACCAAACGCATCGTGGCTGAACGTCCTGTGCCTGTGCTGATTCTGACGGCGCGAGACGACGAGGCCGACAAGGTCATCGGTCTTGGTGCCGGAGCCGACGATTACATGACCAAGCCGTTCTCCATGCGCGAGCTCATCGCCCGGTGCAAGGCGCTGCTTCGTCGTGTGGACAGGGCGAAGGTCATCGCCAAGAACTCCGAAAACGAGAAACTGCTTGATTTCGGCTCTCTGGTCATCGATCCGGCCCAGCGTATCGTCACCGTCAATGGGGAGCAGGTGCATTTGACCCCAACGGAATTTGATTTGCTGGCCACTTTGGCCCGCAAACCGAAGTCCGTGCTCACTCGCGAGAAGCTGCTCGAGGAAGTGTGGGATTGGGTGGATGCGTCCGGCACCCGTACTGTGGATTCGCATGTCAAGGCGCTACGTCACAAGCTGGGTTCGAAGACCATTCGAACCGTGCATGGCGTAGGCTACACGTTCGAACCGCCGGAAGAATAGTATGATGCGCTAAGATTTGGTGGTATGCGTACCACTGATTCAAAACCAGGGCGTTCGGTCAATCCGTTGGATACCGAACGCCCTATTGGTTTGTTCTCTTCGCTCAAAATGGAATTGAGCGTGCTGATCACCATTTCCACCATCATCGCGTTCATCATGGCTTGGTTCCTGCTCAAAGTCGGATTGAGCCTGTGGATAGCCATGCCGATCACCCTTGCCGTGGCTTTGGGCATCACCTATTTCTTCTCTAGGGGACTCACCTCTCCCCTGCGCGAGATGCGGGATGCCGCGGAGGCTATGGCGGACGGCGACTACACCGTCCGGGTGCATGTCGATGCCAACAGCCGCGACGAGGTCGGACAGCTGGCTTTGTCTTTCAATGAGATGGCGGAGGAACTGCAGCATGCCGACCAGATGAGACGGGACATGGTGGCCAATGTGAGCCACGAGCTACGTACGCCTGTATCCGCGTTGCAGGCCATGGTCGAGAACATGGCCGACGGCGTTGTGGAACCGACCCCATCGAATCTGGAAAGCATTCTCAACCAAACGCACCGTTTGTCGGATCTGCTTGATTTGTCCCGCATGGAAGCCGGTGCGGCGAGCCTGCAGATCGATAAATTCAATTTCGCGGATTTCATCGACGAAACCGTGGAACCGTTGGAAATCGCCGATGCCGGGCATGCCCACAATATCGAAATCCACGTGCCCGACGACATCGAAATGGAAGGCGATCAGGATCGTCTGCGCCAGTTGTTCACCAATATCATCGCCAATGCGCTCAAACACTCCGCAGACAATACCGCGGTGCTCATCGAAGCGCATGAAAACAAGGATTTCGGCACGATTGTGACGAATGTCGTCAACTTCGGCTCGCAGATTCCCCAAGAAGCGCGGTCCGATATCTTCCGTCGATTCGTCAAAGGCAAGACGGGACCGGGTACCGAATCGGGAGGAACCGGTCTTGGACTGTCAATCGCCCGATGGGCGGCGCAGTTGCATGGCGGCACGGTACGAGTGGTGGATGATCCGCGCGGCGCCGATTTCGAAATCACTTTGCCGAAATATCACATTTCCGATGACGAGTGACGATTTACGCCGCCAAAGGTCTGCCGGCCGGAGTGTGTGCCAACGCCAGCACGGTAATGACCAAAGCTCCCTGTGAAGTTAGAGCGTCAACACAACGACGCATGGTGGCTCCAGAGGTGACGATGTCATCCACCAGAATCACCGCCTTGTTTTGAAGGGTGACGCCCGGACGAACCATGACATGCCCCTTAAGGCGTTGCGCCCTCTGTTCCGTGCCCTTGGTCTCGACGGATTTGCCTTTGATTCCTTTGTTCGTCAACGCATCGCATACCTGTACGCGGAAACCTGTCCGGCACCGTAGAAACGCCGACAACCGTTTTGCCAGCGGCATCATGTGCCGTCGTCCGCGCTGACGCATGGAAGCAATCGACGACGGCGCGGGAACGACCAGTATGGTATCGCAGATCTCACGAACGCCATCCATGGCATCAATCACACCGGCGCGTTCCGCAAGCCTGCACAACGCATCCGAGAACGGACGGTCGCATTCCTCGTCTCCGTGGTCTTTCCATGCCAGAATCGACTGTCTGGCGGCACCCCGATACCATCCGCACGCGAACCATCGACCCATCTCAGCCGTTTCCAATGGCTGGGACAGTTCGCAGTCGAATGACGCAAGACAGGCATCGCACAACACGTCATCAGGCTTGTCGCATCCCGCACAGCCTCGTGGGAACAACAGATTCGCCATATGCGCGAATGAGCCCGCCATCAGATTCACACCGGCTCCGTCATCGGGACAATCTGGCGATAATCTCGCCGCATAATTTCACGGTATCCGCGGGACCGTTCACTTTGACAGCCCTTGTGCCGGCCTTCGCCGCGGGATAATCATTGCCGTCGGGTTCCATCCGGTCTCCGATGAACACGATCTGACCGACCTCGATATCGAGAATATCCGCGAGTTCACGGACGGCGAACGACTTATCGACGCCACGCTGTGAGATATCAACACTGCTGGAGCCTCCAGGTCTTACTTCAAGATTCGGTAGTTCGGCAGCAACTGCACAGGCCAATCGGTTCTTCTTCTCGTTGGTGGGGTCCCAAGCCTCCTTGGCCTCGACGGGGGCAAGCTGCCCCAATGCGGAAAAGGTGATCTGACCGCCTCTGTCCTCGATGCGCTCGCCCCAGACATGAGTGGCCCAAATGCCTTGCTCACGAGCATTCCGTTCCAGCGATTCCTTCGCCTTGGCACGGTCCTCGTCGCTTAGATCGTGGGAGAACACTTTCCCCCACCGTTGCCCGTCCCACCGGTAGTAGCGGGTTCCGCTGGTCGGCATGAGGTGAAGTTTCGACTTGTCGGCATGGTCGGACAGCCTGTCCACCACCTGACTTTGCAGCAACGAGTATTTGCCGCCGGTGATCACCGCGACGTCAATCAATGATGTCAATGCAGAGAAGCATTCGGCCATGTCCGCTTTCATAGGTTTCTTGGACCGCGCCAACGTGTTGTCGAGGTCAAACCCAATCAGCCGCGCGCCTTCGCACAGCATGTTGACATCAACGATGTTCCAATAAGGTACGGAAATATCCGCCATGATCATTTCTCCCCTTGTCGAGCAGCCCATACCATGGTATCGCATGTTTCGAATAAGCCCTGATAAGGTAGAAACCATGCAACAGATGCCTTGGGAGACCCCGATATACCGCAACCGCCATGGACGTGGCACGCGTACGCCCATGTTTGGTACCAGACTGCCCCGGTACCGTACCAGAAGCGGTATGTTCGACGATATGCTGGTGGCGCAAATCCGCAGACTCAACGGGGCATGGCCTGAGCTCATAGCTCCGGTCCAATTCGCTGTGGAGGATGTTCCGCCATCCGATCCCGCGCCTTGGGAGGACGTTCCGCATCTTGGATCGCAGTCATTTCCCGCCGGGCACGGCATTCCACCCCGTATCGTGCTGTACCGCATGCCGCTGCAATCGCATGCCCGTAACCGTATGGACCTGCAATTCGCAATCAGGGACGAGGTGGTCTCACGTCTGGCGGAAATCTACGGACGCCGTCCGGAAGAAATAGATCCTGATTGGGGCATGTGACTTTCAACGGACAACAGTCATATCCTGATTCGCCCAGACCTGCTCTCTGGCCTCCTTCAAATCGACGGCGCCGATGATGGCAAGTCCGCACCGGACACATCTTTCTGTCCGACACGAAGATTCCAGACCACGGCTTGGGCGGGATCCTTCAAACGGATGGCGGCGACATCGCCATCATTAATATCGGCGATGCGCACCGACGTCGAGGCCGAGGGACGGATGGCGATTTCACGCCTGTCCACTTGTTTGCCGTCCGTGTCGTAAGCCGTCACGATCGCGGTCCGATCCCCATCCGCGGTGTTGACGAAGCCTACCGTCGCGGTGGATTGGTCAGGAACCGCGATGGCGGAGATCTTCGCCGGAGCGGACGCATTGACTAGGGCGAAATCGGACTGCCCATCGGGGCCATCGTCTGAAATCTTCGCCGTGGCAGACACCGGTTCGGAAGCGGCTATGGCGATGCCGGTAGCGGATTTTGGAACGTCTCCAAGATCGATGGCGGACGCGCGGTTCG
>ERZ825384.4312-NODE-4312-length-11411-cov-2.396707_pt1 | contig 11411 bp, 10 predicted proteins | sample MGYA00519931_ERZ825384 | MGnify/ENA primary metagenome ERZ825384 (study PRJEB31778, sample SAMEA3449200) | human gut metagenome | biome: human gut; feature: human-associated habitat; material: faeces | place: United Kingdom | collected 2010/2012 ...
TGTGTTAGGCACGCCGCCAGCGTTCGTCCTGAGCCAGGATCAAACTCTCTAAAATATTATATCTAAACACCTTCCGGCATTTAAATCTATCTTAGAGCATTCTCTGCTCATTCACAATACTGACGTATTGTCTTGTCCTTTTACTTTTGAAAAGTACTCTTTATTCTCTCAATTTCTCTCGAGAATTGTCGGGTCCTTATTATTGTCGTTGTTTAATTTTCAAGGTCCGTTTGCTGCCCTGTTTTTCAGAGCGCTAGATTATAATACCACAACCCCTCCCCTTTGTCAACACTTTTTTTATCTTTTTTTTAAAGTTTTTTTCAATAGTTGTTTGCCTGTCCGAGTTTCCCCAATATGTTGTGGAATCGGCGTCTTCTCTTCGTCTTTTTAAGATGCATTTTATTTTCGGCGGTATGGAAATTTCAATCGTGTACGGATATTTTTTGTATATACATATATATAATAGAGCCGTTTTTGAATTTCTCAAATCAAGAGCCGCGGAGAAATTTACCTGTTTTCCTTTCCCAAAAATGCAAGCACGCATTCCTTTTTCGCATGGATCGTGCTATACTAATCCAAAAAGGGGGTTTCTTTCACCATGAACATCGACCATCTCCGCTACTTCCTCGTCCTCACCCAGGAGATGCATTACGGCCGCGCCGCCCAGCGCCTGAATATCTCTCAGTCCGGCCTGAGCCACGCCATGACCGCCCTGGAGCAGGAGCTGGGCGCCCCCCTCTTCCAAAAAAGCGGCCGGGGCATCGCCCTGGGGCGCTATGGTGCCGCCCTTCTCCCCCAGGCCCAGCAGATCGTGACCCTGGCGGACAACTGTCTGCGCAGCTTCCAAATGCTCCGGGAGGGCATCGGCACCCTCCGCATCCAGACCATTCCCCTGCTCCTCGTCCCCCTGGTCACCCGCCTGTGCCGTCAGTTCAAAGCAGCGCACCCTGGCTGTGACTTCACCTTTTCCACCGGCATGTCCAGCCAGGTCTGCCAAAGCGTCTTGGAGGGTAAGGCCGACCTGGGCTTCTGCTCCAAGATCTTCTCCGACCCCCAGCTAGAGTATGTGTCCATCCAGAGCCGCCCCATGGTCGCCGCCGTCCCCCTGGATCATCCCTTGGCCCAGCAGGAGAGCGTCACCCTGGAGGAGACGCTCCCCTACCCCCACGTCACCTACTCCTGGCTCAGCGGCCAGCGGGACCCGGTGGACCGTCTCTTTGCCCCCGTCCGGGACCGGTGGCACATCGCCTACGAGGTGGAAGACGCCAATTTTATCCTAGAGCTGGTCGCCCAGGGCTTCGGGATCACCGTCCTGCCGGACACCCCCCCGGTCCACCGCCCCGGCGTAAAGCGCCTGCCCGTCACCGATCCCGTCCAGACCAGCGACTTCTACATCGTCCGCCAAAAGGCCCCTCATCTTTTGGCCGCCGCCGACCAATTCTTTGACTACTGCGTCGGCCAAGCAAACGGCATGGACCTGACAAACGAACAGCTGCCCCCGTCCGCTCGGTGAAACCCAAGCCAACGGGGGCAGTTGCTCATTTACATTTACATAAATACATAACATTCGATCCGATCACAGGTCACAGGCCACCAGGTCGGCAAAGGTCTGCCGCCGCACGGCCAGCCGCGCCTTGCCATTGCGGACCATCACCAGCGCCGGACGGCACAGGCGGTTGTAGTTGGAAGCCATGGTAAAGTTATACGCCCCCGTGGTCAGCACCGCCAGCAGATCGTCCCGCTGCATCTCCGGCAGCTGGATGTTCTCCTGAATGAGGTCGCCGCTCTCACAGCAGCGCCCGGCCACGGTGCAGGTAACCTCCCGTGCGTCGTTCATCCGGCTGGCGGGCACGACGGTGTAGGGTGCCTTGTACAGAGCATACCGGGGGTTGTCCGTCATGCCGCCGTTCACCGTGACATAGCTCCGGTAGCCCTCGATGGTCTTGATGCCGCCCACGCGGTACAGCGTCAGGCCCGCGTTGGCCACGATGCTCCGCCCCGGCTCCAGCAGGACCTTCGGCACGGGGTAGTCTTTCTCCGCGCACCCCTGCCGCAAATGCTCCGCCAGCGCCCGGATGTTCCCCGGAATGTCGACCACGGGGTCACTCTCCAGGTACCGCACGCCAAAGCCGCCGCCCAAATTCAGCGTTTCGGCCACAAAGCCGTGGGCCTGGCGCATGGCCTGGGCAAAGTCCAGCAAAATATCGACCGCATCGCAGAACGGCTCCGCCTCAAAGATCTGGGAACCGATGTGGCTGTGGAAGCCCTCGACGATCAGGTTCTTCCGGCTCAGCGCATCGGCGACGAACCGCGCCGCCTGCCCCGTCTCGATGGGCACACCGAACTGGCAGTCGATGCGTCCGGTGTTGATGGCCTGCAAGGTATGGGGGTCAATGCCCGGCGTCACCCGCAGCAACACCCTCTGGCGGATGCCCCGCGCCCCGGCGGCCTCGTCCAGCCGGGCCAGCTCCTGGTGGTTGTCCACGATGAAGCACCCCACGTGGCTGTCCAGGGCATAGGCAATGTCCTCGTCGGTCTTGTTGTTCCCGTGGAAGTAGAGCTTCTCCGCCGGGAACCCACCGGCCAGGGCCGTGTAGATCTCGCCCGGAGAGACCACATCTGCCCCCATTCCCTCCTCGTTCAGCACGGGGTAGAGACCCTTAAAGCACAGGGCCTTTCCGGCAAACAAGGGGTAAGAGCCCTCCGGCATATTCTCCCGGAGCGCCTGGACATAGGTCCGGCAGTTCTCCCGCAGCTTGTCCTCGTCCAGGACGTACAGGGGGGCGCCAAATTCCTCGGCCAAGGCCACGGTGTCCAGGCCGCCCACGGTCAGGTGGCCTTGTTCGTTCACAGCCAGGTTATCATACAGCATAGGTCAGTTCCCGTCTTTCTCGTTCTATATTTATATAAGGTATCTCAGTCGTCGTATCTCACGGACCCAGCAGATCGTCCATGTGGTAGAAGCCAGCCGGCTGGCCCACCAGGAAGCCCGCCGCCGTCAGCGCTCCCTCGGCAAACAGCGCCCGGTCATGGGCCTGGTGCTTCAGGGTGATGGTCTGGTTGTCGGTGGCAAAGATCACTTCATGCTCGCCGACCACGTTGCCCATTCTCAGGGAGTGGATGCCGATCTCGTTGGGCTGGCGCTTGTGCTGCCCGGAGCGGCCATAGACGTACTCGGCGTCGGGCCGCTGGCTCTTCACCGCGTCGGCCAGCATCAGGGCCGTGCCGCTGGGGGCGTCGGCCTTGCGGTTGTGGTGGGCCTCCACGATCTCCACGTCGCAGCCGCCGAAAATCGCCGCCGCCTGCTTCACCAGCCGGGCCAGCAACGCCACGCCCACGGACATGTTATAGGACTGGAAGATGGCGATCTTCTTGGCCCCCGCTTCGAGCTTGGCAAATTCCTCCGGCGTGTAGCCGGTGGTGGCGGCCACCAGAGGCAGTCCCCGGCTCACGCAGTAGTCTACCAGCTCCCCCACGCCGGCGTGGTTGGAAAAGTCGATGACCACGTCCGCGGGACCGGTGTACTCTGCCAGGCTGGACACAAAGCCCTCTCCGCCGCTGCGGTCCACGGCGGCGGCCAGCGTATGGCCCTCAGCCTCGACCAGGCGGCAGACCTGCTGACCCATACGCCCGGCGGCACCGTTTACGATGATATTCATAGTCGTTCCCTCTCTCCGCTGCAAAGCTTAGACGTTGATGCCCAGGGCACGCATGCGCTGGATCATGGTCTCGTAGTGGTCCTCTTCCATGGGGACCAAAGGCAGCCGCAGGAAGTTCTCGCAGTAGCCCATCGCAGCCATGGCGGCCTTCACGGGGATGGGGTTGCTCTCGCAGAACAGGGAGCGGATCAGGGGCATGTACTTGCACTGTAACTGGGCGGCCCCGGCCACGTCCCCGGCGAAGAACTTATCCGTGATGGCGACGGTCCCGGCGGGCACCACGTTGGACAGCACGGAGATGCAGCCCATGCCGCCCATGGACAGGATGGGCACGATCTGGTCGTCGTTGCCGGAGTAGATGTCCAGCTTGTCGCCCACCAGGGAGAAGGTCTCGACGATCTTGGAGATGTCGCTGTTGGCCTCCTTGATGGCGGCGATGTTGGGGTGCTCGGCCAGCTTCACATAAGTCTCAGGCTGGATGCCAATGCCGGTGCGGGAAGGGACGTTATAGAGGATCACCGGCTTGGTGCTGGCGTCGGCGATGGTGTTGTACATCGTCACCAGACCGCGCTGGGTGGTCTTGTTGTAGTAGGGGGTCACGACCAGAACGGCATCGGCACCGTCGGCGCAGGCGCTCTTGGTCAGCTCCACGGCGTAGTCGGTCTCGTTGGAGCCGGTGCCGGCGATGACAGGCACCCGGCCGTTGACCCGCTCGCAGGCGTAGGCGATGGCGCGGCGGTGCTCGGCGTCGGTCAGGGTGGAGCTTTCGCCGGTGGTGCCGCAGATGACCAGGGCGTTGATCCCCTGGGCGATCTGCCAGTCGATCAGGGTTCCGAAGCGGTCAAAATCAATGCCTTCGGGGGTGGTGGGGGTGACAAGGGCGGTAGCAATGCCTCTGAAAATAGGATTCTGGTTCTTCATGGTAAGTTCCTCCTGCATAATGAAATCTTTTTGTCGATTCCTGCCCGATCTTCCCGTCCCCCTCAAAAAAGGCAACAAAAAAATCAAGCAAGCTATGCGGGGATAGCTGCTTGATAACATCATATCCGCTTACGGCAAACTGCCGAAGCATCTCGGTATCAAGGATAGCCCTCCGCAAATACCCATTTGCGACAGTCGGGCAACTCTTAGTTTGCCCGCCCAGCACAGCCCCCTTTGCAGCAAGGACTGCCTTCGGCGTTTGCCCCTTTCCCCGGCCCTGCCCTGCAAGGCATCTGGTACCGGTTACTCTTGGCGAAACGCGCCTCTATCTCTGGTTGCTCCTGATTGTATGGCATTTTTCTTGGTTTGTCAAGGAATTTTTTTCGTCTTTTTCCACAAACCCAGTCATTCTTCTTGGTCTTTTCGCCCAAAATACCTTGCAGATCCCCAAGAAAGGGCAGACAAATGCCCCCGGATATGCTACACTAAGACAAACGACATGACCCACAGGAGGGACGTAAATTTTATGGATCACATCAAAGACGAGCTGTCCCATCTCGGCGGCATGAGCAGCAACGACGCCTTCGATCTGCTCACCCTAGGCCTGTTCCCCGACGAGGAGCCGGAGGAGGAAGCACCGGAAGAGGAGGACTTCGTCCAGCACGTCAGCCCCCTCACCGACATGGACAGCCTGGACTTCTACCTCTGGGTCGAGGAAGGCGCCCAGGCCGAGGCCGACCGCCGCCAGAATAAGCCCAGCAAGCCCCCCAAAGCTGAATAAGCAAATATGCGCCAGCCCACCCCCAAGATGATCCCGTGCTAGATCCCCCGCTTGGTGGTGGGCTGGCGCTTTCCGCAGCTGATTGGCAACGCAAGACGTGCAATTCCTCGCGTTGCCCCCAGCATAGCAGATTTTCTCGCGCACTTGCAACCTTTTTGCAAAATTAACACGTTTGGAAGCAAAATTAGCAACTTTCTTTCCCTTTACAAAGTTATACTTGAGATTATAATAATCTGCGGTATAATAATGGAAAGTATAACGGCGAGGTGATCTCATGCAGCATTTTGTAGACCGTGAGCAGGAGCTTCAAACCCTGCAAGCCGAATATGACCGCCCCGGCAGCGCCCTGGTCGTGCTGTACGGACGGCGCAGAGTGGGCAAGACCACCCTCATCTCCGAGTTCATCCGGGAGAAGCCCGCGCTCTTCTTCCTGGCCAGTGAGGAATCCGAACCCCAAAACCGGGCCGTCTTCAAGGAAAAAACCGCAGAGTTTTTGAACAACGACCTGCTCCGCAGTGCAGAGGTCAAAAGCTGGGACATCCTCTTCCGCACCATCCTGGATAAACCCTTTGACCGCAAGCCCGTCATCGTTCTGGACGAGTTTCAATATCTGGGCAAGTCCAACCCGGCCTTCCCCTCCATCTTCCAGCGCATCTGGGAAGAAATTCTCAAAGACAGGTCTGTCATGGTAATTTTATGCGGCTCCCTCATCTCCATGATGGAGTCTCAGACCCTCTCTTACAGCAGTCCCCTCTACGGCAGGCGGACAGCGCAGATTCGCCTGAAGCAGATCCCCTTTGCCTACTACCACGAATTCTTCCCCGAAAAGAGCCGCCGGGAGCTGATCGAGTGGTATGCCGTCACCGGCGGGGTCCCCAAATACATCGAGCTGTTCTCCGGCAGCCAGGACCTCTACCAGGCCATCCAAGCCAATATCCTCAACCGCTCCGGCTACCTCTACGACGAACCGCATTTTCTCTTGCAGCAGGAGGTCAGCGAGGTGGGCAGCTACTTCTCCATCATCAAGTCCATCGCCGCCGGAAACCAAAAGCTCTCCGCCATCGCCGCCACCTTGGAGGTCAAGTCCACCAGCCTGACCAAATACCTCAAGACCCTCATCGACCTGGATATTTTAGCGCGGGAGGTTCCCGTCACTGAACCCAACCCGGAGAGGAGCAAAAAGGGCCTCTACAAGATCATGGACAACTACCTGCGCTTCTGGTTCGCCTTCGTCTACCCCAATATGAGCTTCATCGAGAGCGGCCACAGCGCCCTCGTCCTAGAGAAAATTCGCAAGAGCCTGGTGAAAAATCACATCGCCTTCGTCTATGAAGACGTTTGCCAGGAGCGCATGTGGGACCTCAACGCCGCCAACGCCTGGCCCTTCCACTTCTCCAAGCTCGGCCGCTATTGGGACGCCAAGCACGAGATCGACCTGGCCGCCCTGGACCCAGATGGCAAAAACCTGATCCTCGGCGAGTGCAAATACTGGCAGGAGCCGGTCGGCCCCCGCGTCTTTTGGGACTTGGTCGCCAAGACCGACGCCGTCCCCTGGGAGCGGGACCACCGCACCGTCTGGTACGTCCTCTTCAGCGCCTCCGGCTTCACCGACGACCTAAAAGCCCTCGCCGCCCAGCGGACGGACCTGTTCCTCTTCGACGAAATGACATGACAAAAAGCGCACAGACTTTTTAAGTCCGCGCGCCTTTTGTCACTGAACAGGTTGCAATCAATTCACGATAAGCACATTGGTGCCATCTATATTTTTTACCTGGAGGTTCTCAAACTTATCCCGAATTACTGGGTCAGTGATTCCAAAGTAGTCCAAGAGTCCAAACATATTAAATATCGGTTGATAGCCAAACCAGATTTCCTCTTCATTAATTTGCTCTTGATAGGGCAACCAAATACGTTCTACTTTACACTTCACTCCCGTTTGTCGACAGATTGGGGCGCTCATCTCCCTTATCCTCTTAGGGATGTAAAAGCTCTGGTCTTCCTCCGTCTCAGTTAAAGAATACTTCATTTCTCTATTATTATATGATACGGTAACATCCGATTTGTAGTTGTTTAGTGACACTTCTTTTCGTTGCACATGGTATGTACATCCAATATTTCTCTGTGTCAACCAAACAGTACCAGATGCAAACTGACTAGTTCTAGTGTCAGATGCTCGTATCATTTTAGTATAGTCACCTGAAAACAGCGCATTTAATGCAGCAAACGTATCAATTGATAGATATGGCTCTCCCGTATAGTTGTCAAAGTATATATTTATATCAGTATCCATCCAACTTTCGTTGTAATATCTATCATAATCTTCATAGTCTTCAAACGTATATGTGTAAGCTGTTCCATCGCATAACCGATAGAATTTTTCTCCATCTTTTATATATTGAAATCTTGCGTTGCTATCATAATAAAAATTAGGAATGACATCAAGCCCTGACGCTTTAATTGTTTCTCTTGAAAGCACATTATCATTTAGCATTTCATCTAATATGGTAGTGTCATATTTATTCAAAACTGACAGTGCCTTTAGAGAAATCGTTGCAACATCCCCTCTAGTAATTGAGCTGTTCGAAGTATATTGTGCAGAGGTCAAACCAATTTCATCGGATAGTTTCCAGGCTTGATCCCACTGAAAGTCTGTCCCATCTTCGTAATGCAGAGCACGCAAAACAAAGGTAAGGTACTGTGTGGCGCTTACCTTCTGTTTTCCTCCAAACGTGGTTTCCGATGTTCCGGATGTTAAGTTATAGGTATAGGCATATCCTACATACGGTTTTGCCCAATTAGACACGTCCGTAAATGGCATTCTCCAGTCATCGCTTTTCGCTTCTTCTTCCCTTCCCAGCAGACGCACCAACATAGTGATCGCTTCTTCCCGTGTCGGAGCGCGGTCCAGGTCGTAAACCGGATTGCCGTTTGCATCGGTGCCAGTACCATTAAAGAGGCCCAGCGTATGGAGTGTATTTGCCGCCTGTAGCGCTTCATCACTGGCAGCAAATGCAGAGGGGACCAACGAGACTGCAAGAGTAAGTGCCAGGATGAAAGATAAAAACCGTTTCATATTACACCTTCCTATTCTTCATGAAATCGACTCTTTCCAGGAAACAATGTCCTCTAAATGCAGTATAACATTTTTCCGTGTTCATTTCAACGCATTTTAACATTTTTAAGAAGCAATCTTATAGACCCGGATACCATAAAATAGAGCGGTAGGAGGGTTGCCGCTATGGATGAACAGTTTTTGCGTGATCGCATTTCCCAGCTAAGGATGAAAAAAGGGGTATCTGAATATCAAATGAGCCTGGAGCTGGGACACAGCCGAGGATATATTCAAAATATCTCAAGCGGGAAAAGTCTGCCCTCCATCACAGGCTTGTTTGAAATTTGTGAGTATTTCAACATAACCCCCGCCCAATTTTTCGACGAGCAAACGGATGATCCTTCCTTGGTTTCCGGTCTACTGAAAAACATGAAAAATTTAAAGGAAGAGGATCGTCAACTCATTCTGTTGCTTTGTCAGAGATTATCAAAAGAATAGCTATATTGATTCAAAACGCAGAGAGCCACTCAACTCCCTGCGTTTTTGCTTTGCCCAAAGAAAAACCTTGACCAGAAAATATAGAAAAAGACCTGAAATCCGAAGATTTCAGGTCTTGGTGGAGATAAGCGGGATCGAACCGCTGACCTCTTGAATGCCATTCAAGCGCTCTCCCAGCTGAGCTATACCCCCGTATTCGTTTCGTCCTTGGCATTGGGCTGTTGCCCGGTCGCTTGGGACGAGTGTTATAATACCAGACGGGGGCCGCTTTGTCAACACTTTTTTGGGATTTTTTCAAAAAAAGTTTCAGCAGCGTTGGGACAGGTCATCCATGGCCTTTTCCAGGGTCCGGGCGGCGCGGCGCAGGGAGCGGCGGACTTCCTTTTCCTGGCTCTTCAGGCGCATACCGACGGCGACCCCCGCCGCCATGCCCAGGGCAATGCCGGCGCAGAAGGGATGGGTGCAGCACATAGGGCGTTCCTCCTTTTCGTGGTTTTGTCTGTTGCAGACGTGCTTAGTGTGCCCCGATTGGCGGAAAAATCCGTTGCTAAAATTTATGGGATTCGTTATAATGAAGTGTTATCATCTGATTTATTTTTTGAGTACCCGGAGGCATTCCATGACCACACTCTATCTCATTCGTCACGCCGAGGCGGAGGGCAATCTCTACCGCCGCATCCACGGCCAATATAATAGTCTCATCACCGACAACGGCTACCGCCAGATCGCAGCCCTGCGGGACCGGTTCGCTGACGTGCCCATCGACGCCGTCTATTCCAGCGACCTCTTCCGCACCATGACGACTGCCCGCGCCCTCTTCGTCCCCAAGGGCCTGCCCCTCGTCACCCGCCCGGACCTGCGGGAGATCAGCATGGGCCAGTGGGAGGACTACTCCTGGGCCGGGATCGACCGGCGGGAGCACGCCCGCATGGCCCTTTTCTCTGCCACCTCCCCGGACTTCCGCGCCCCCGGCGGCGAAAGCTTCCCGGAGATCCGGGTGCGAGGCTGCAAGGCCATCCTGGACATCGCCGCCCAGCACCCCGACCAGACCGTCGCCGCCTTCGCCCACGGCACCCTCATCCGCAACACCGTGGCCGAGTTCCTGGGGATCCCCCCTGAGGAGATGCGCAAAATGGGCCACAGCGACAACACCGCCGTGACCAAGCTGGAAATTGAAAACGGTCACGTCACCGTGGTCTATAAAGACGACAACTCCCACCTCTCCGAAGAAATTTCCACCCTGGCCAAGCAGCGCTGGTGGAACAAAAACGACCAGCGGCCCGACGTAAATTTCTGGTTCGACCACTTAGACCTGGACACCCAGGCCGACCGCGACTATTACTTAGCCTGCCGCCAGGATGCCTGGCAGACCATCTACGGCAACTTAGACCGCTATGACGGCGCGGGCTTCCTGGACGATGCCTATGACTCCTGGAAGGCCAACCCTAAGAGCCTGGTCGTCGCCATGGCGGGCAGCCGTCGGGCGGGCCTGCTCCAGCTGGACCCCCGCCGGGGCCAGGAGACGCACGAGGCCTACATCTCCTTCCTCTACCTGGCCCCCGAACAGCGGAACAACGGCGTCGGCATCCAGCTCATCGGCAAAGCCGTGAGCCTCAGCCGCCCCCTGGACTGTGACAAGCTGGGCCTGGTCTGCTCCGAGCAGAACGCCCACGCCTTGGCCTTCTATCAAAAGTACGGCTTCCACACCATCGGCACCGAGGCCGGGGCCTACGGCACCCTCTACCGGATGCAGAAAGACATCGGCTATACCGTCCGAGAGGACCTGATGTGAAAACCATCCACGATTTCCTCCCCATCTCCAAGGAGGACCTCTTAGACCGAGAGTGGTACTACTACGACTTCCTGCTCATCACCGGCGACGCCTACGTAGACCACCCCTCCTTCGGCACCGCCATCATCAGCCGCGTGTTAGAGGACCTGGGCTTCCGCGTGGCGATCCTGGCCCAGCCGGACTGGAAGAACGTAGATTCCTTCACCGCCCTGGGCAAGCCCCGCTACGGGGTCTTAGTCAACGGCGGCAACATCGACTCCATGGTTGCCCACTACACCGCTGCCCGGAAGCGCCGCCATGACGACGCCTACTCCCCCGGCCGCAAGGCCGGCCTGCGCCCCGACCGCGCCACCATCGTCTACAGCAACAAGGTCCGGGAGGTCTGGGGGGACATCCCCCTCATCATCGGCGGCTTAGAGGCCTCCCTCCGCCGCTTCGCCCATTACGACTACTGGGAGGATAAGGTCCGCCGCTCGATCCTGCTGGACGCCCAGGCCGACCTGCTCATCTACGGCATGGGCGAGCGGGCCGTGGCCGACATCGCCAAGGCCCTGGCCGCCGGAACGCCGGTGCGCGAGATCACCGACGTGAAGGGCACCTGCTTCCTGGCCAAGGACCCCGCGGCCTGCCACTACCCCTCTCTCACCGTCGCCTCCTATGAGGCCGTCTGCCAAAGCAAAAAAGCCTACGCCGAGGCCAATCTGGTGG
>ERZ825384.4323-NODE-4323-length-11370-cov-3.826160_pt1 | contig 11370 bp, 13 predicted proteins | sample MGYA00519931_ERZ825384 | MGnify/ENA primary metagenome ERZ825384 (study PRJEB31778, sample SAMEA3449200) | human gut metagenome | biome: human gut; feature: human-associated habitat; material: faeces | place: United Kingdom | collected 2010/2012 ...
GAGCTGGTGGTGCTGGTGGGCCGCGAGGACGCGATCTCTGCCATGGTGAATAACAACCATATCGCCCGCCGCTATACCGCCCTGTGCCAGCGGCTGGGGGAAATTCCCGCGGGGGAGTAAGCTTAGGCATTTTTTCACAAGCGCAATAACTAAAGGAGGCTCCTTCCATGCCCAAGCGTTTGCTGATCACCGGCTTTGACCCCTTCGGCGGGCAAAGCGTCAATCCTGCCTGGGAGGCGGTATCCCGCCTGCCTGCGCGCGTGGGCGATTGCGTCGTGCACGCTTTGCAGGTGCCCACGGTGTTTGGCCTGGCGGCGCAGCGTGTCATTGAGGAGGCGCAGGCCGTGCAGCCCGATATCATCCTGTGCGTGGGGCAGGCGGGCGGCCGTGCGGCGGTTACGCCTGAGATGGTGGCCATTAACCTGCGCTATGCCGCCATCCCGGACAACGCGGGCCTGCAGCCGCAGGATATCCCCTGCGCCGAGGACGGCCCGGCGGCGTACTTTGCCACCGTGCCTGTGCGGGAGATGGCACGCGCCATTGCGCAGGCCGGCCTGCCGGGCAGCGTGTCCTACACGGCGGGCACGTTTGTGTGCAACGATCTGCTCTATACCCTGCTGCATCACTACCATGATACTGCCGTGCGCGTGGGGTTCATCCATGTGCCCTTCCTGCCCGGGCAGGCGGGGCAGGGTCAGCCGTCGATGGCGCTGGACGATATCGTGCGGGCGCTGTGCGCAGCGATTGAAGCGCTGTAGCCTGCGCCGCAGCCTGTATGCTGAAAGGAGAATCCCCCCATGCTCAAAGCCGCGCTGTTTGATATGGATGGGCTGCTGTTCGACACCGAGGCCATGTATGCCCGCCTGGCCAACGAAGCCGCCCGCCCGCTGGGCTTTGCCTTTACGGAGCAGATGATTCTGGACACCCTGGGCGTGAACGAGACCGACTGCAACGCCTACTACGGCAGCCGCATCCCGGCCTACCGCGCCGAGACCTTCTGGCCGGCCTATCATGCCGCGGCCGATCGATATGTGGCCGAGCATGGCGCACCGCAAAAGCCCTATCTGCTTGAAACGCTGCAAAGGCTGCATGCCGCGGGCGTGCGCATGGCGGTGGTGTCGGCCAGCCCCAGGGCGGATGTACTGCGTAACCTGCGCAGCGCCGGGGCGGAAACGTACTTTGACGCCATCGTCTCGGGCGATATGGGGCTGCCGGGCAAGCCCAGACCCGATATGTATCTGCGCGGGGCGGCGCTGGTGGGCGTGCCCATCGGCCAGTGCGCCGTGCTGGAGGATTCGCCCCACGGCCTGCGCGCGGGGCGCGACGCGGGCGCGTATACCATCATGATTCCCGATCTGCGCCCGTATACCGATGAGCTTGCGCCCATCTGCGATTGCGTATGCCTCACGCTGCGCGAGGCGGGGGAGGCGATCCTGTGCCGATAGCCATTGTGTGCGCAGGCCGCCTGCGCGAAAGCTACTGGCGCGATGCGGCCGCTGAGTATCAAAAGCGCATGACTCGCTATAACAGGCTGGAGATCATCGAGGTGCCCGATCAGCCCGAAACCGAGGGCGCGCAGGCCATGAAAAAGGAGGGCGCGGCCATGCTGGCCCACATCCGCCCGGACGATTATGTGGCGGCGCTGTGCATCGACGGCAAATACCTGGACAGCCCTGGGCTGGCGGATTTTTTCCGCCAGCGCGCCATGCAGGGGGCGCGGGTGGTGTTTGTGATCGGCGGGTCGCTGGGGCTGTCGCCCGAGGTGCAGCGCCGCGCGGACTGCCGCCTGTCCATGTCGCCCATGACCTTTCCGCATCAGCTGGCGCGGGTGATGCTGCTGGAGCAGATTTACCGCGCCCATAAGATCAACGCCAACGAGAGGTATCACAAGTAATGTTTATCCAGTCGCTGCGGCTGCACGATTTTCGCAGCTATCATCAGGTGCTGCTCACGCCCCCAGCGGGGGTAACGGTGTTTGTGGGCGAAAACGGCGCGGGCAAAACCAACCTGCTTGAGGCCGTTCACCTGTGCTGCCTGGGCCGCAGCCACCGCACGGCCTTCGACCGGGAGATGATCCGCGCCGGGCAGGAGACCGCCGCCGTGCAGGTGCGCGTGCAGCGTGCCGACGGCGTGGATGAGGTGGGCGTGCGGCTGTATTCGCCCTTGCAGAAAAAGCGCAAGCTCCTCTACATCAACGGCAAAACCGCCGCGCGCACGGGCGAGCTGATGGGGCATGTCACGTGCGTGATGTTCTCGCCCGAGGATCTGGACATCGTGCGCGGCGCGCCCCAGGGACGGCGGCGGTTTGTGGATATGCTGCTGTCCCAGTGCGGGGCGGGCTACTATTACGCCCTGCAAACCTATAACGCCGCGCTCAAGCAGCGAAACGCGCTGCTGCATGATCTGGCGCGCGGGGGCAATCCCGCCCAGCTGGATGCGTGGGACGAGCAGCTGGCTGCCGCGGCCGCGCCTGTGGTGCGCGCGCGCCAATACGCCGCGCAGAATTTAAGCGCGCTTTCCCGCGGGCATTATGCCTATATCAGCGGCCGCGAGAACGAGCCGTTCTCCCTGCGCTATGCCGGCTGCCTGGCCGAGAGCGCCCAGCCTTCGGAGGATTTGCTGCGCCTTTTGCAAAGGAGCCGCGCGGAGGATATCCGCCGCATGACCAGCACCGTGGGCCCGCACCGGGACGATCTGGCGCTGTCGCTGTGCGGGCAGGATATGCGTGCCTTCGCCTCGCAGGGGCAGATGCGCACGGCGGTGCTGTCGCTGCGGCTGGCCGAATTGGATATGCTGACCGAGCGTCAGCACGAGGCTCCGCTGCTGCTGCTGGACGATGTGCTGAGCGAGCTGGACGTCGGCCGCCGCGCGCGGCTGCTGGAGCGCATTCGCGGCGTGCAGACGCTGCTGACCTGCACCGATCTGTCCGACCTGACGGGCGCGTCGCCCCAGGCCGTGCTGCGCGTGCACAATGGGGAAATACTGTCGGAAATATAAAACTGGCGATCAGCATAAAACCACCTCGCCGCGCATAGGATGCGGCGAGGTGGTTTGCTATGATCGGGTTTGTGTGCCTGTGCGCGGCTTTCTTCGCCATGCTGACCCTGATTGCGCTGCGCGTGCGGGTAGGCTCGCGCTTTTACCGGGGCATGCGGCGCGCGGTGTGCGCGGCGGCGGCGCTGGCCGTCAGCGGGCTGATATCGCCCGTGGGGGTGAATCTGCTCAACCTGCTGTGCGTATCCGCGCTGGGGCTGCCCGGCCTTGGGCTGCTGCACGTGATCGTGCGCATGCCTTAAGCCTGCACGATGTCAAAGCCCGCAGCGCGCGCCATGCGGTTCATCACCGCCAGGCCTACGCCCGATTCGGGATAGGTTTCGCTGAACACGCGGGTGATCTGATCATCGTCCGCCTGGCGCAGCAGGGCGAAGACGCGGTGCGCGGCGGAGGCCTCGTCGGGCCCCAGATCGGCCGTGCGGCGATTGCCGTACAGCGGCAGGTGCTCGCTGGCGGCCAGGATCAGCGCGCGCTCGGTTTCGGGCAGCGCGTCGTATTCGCTGCGGATGCGCGCGGCCACCGCCTCCGCCGTGCCCTCGTACAGGGTCATGCGCGCGCGGGGCGCGTAATGCTTGTGCTTCATGCCGGGAGAGGGCGCGGCCTCGCCCTCCCTGAGCGGGCGCATGACGCTGTCGGCCACCTGCACCTGACCCAGCACGCCCGCGAGCATATCGGGCGTGATGCCGCCGGGGCGCAGGACGGTGGCGATATCGCCCGTCAGCGCCACCACGGTGCTTTCCACGCCCACATCGCACGCGCCGCCATCCAGAATCAGCGGGATGCGGCCGTCCATGTCCTCCAGCATGTGCGCGGCCAGCGTGGGGCTGGGGCGGCCGGAGCGGTTGCCGCTGGGCGCGGCGATGGGCAGGCCGCACGCCTCAATCAGCGCGCGCGCCACAGGGTGCGAGGGCATGCGGATGGCTACGCTGTCCAGCCCGGCCGTCACCACGGCGGGCACGATATCCTTTTTGGGCAGGATCATCGTCAGCGGCCCCGGCCAGAAGGCTGCGGCCAGCCTGCGCGCCATATCGTTGATGTGGCACAGCGGTTCCATATCGGCAAGCGCGGCGATGTGCACGATCAGCGGGTTATCCGCCGGACGCTCCTTGGCGGCAAAGATCTTGCGCACAGCAGGATCGCTGAGCGCGTTTGCGCCCAGACCGTACACGGTTTCGGTGGGAAAGCCTACGATTTCGCCCGCGCGCAGCAGCTGCGCCGCCTGGGCGATGCTGGCGCTGTCGGCCGGTAAACAAAGGGTGCGCATAGGGTGCGCCTCCGTTTCTTGCAATACCTGTTTTAAAAACAAGGAGGAACATGCTGTTCCTCCTTTTATTATAGCACATTGTGAAGGAATGTAAAGCTTACGCGTCGTCCCCGGCGAAGGCGCGCACGCGCGCGTCGGCAAACACCTGGGCGGGCGTGCCCTCGCACAGGATCTCACCCTCGGCCATGTACAGGATGCGCCCGGCCACCTCGCGGGCAAAGGACATTTCATGCGTAACCACGATCATCGTGTGACCCTCCGCCGCCAGATCGCGGATGACGGATAGCACCTCCTGCGTAAGCTCGGGATCCAGCGCGCTGGTCGGCTCGTCAAAGCACAGGATATCGGGATCCAGCGCCAGCGCCCGAGCAATGGCCACGCGCTGCTGCTGGCCGCCGGACAGGAAGCACGGGTAGGTATCGGCCTTGTCGGACAGCCCCATGCGGGCAAGCAGCGCCCGCGCGCGCTGCTCGGCCTCCTTGCGGCTGCGGCCCAGCACGCAGCGCTGCGCCTCGGTGATATTGCGCAGCACCGTAAAGTGGGGGAACAGGTTAAAATCCTGGAACACATAGCCCATGCGGCGGCGGATGACGCGCAGGCGGCTTTCAGGCTCGTAGCCGTTTTTTTCGGTATCCACCATGGCTTCACCGCCGATTTCAATGCGTCCCGCGTCGATGCGCTCCAGCTCTGCCAGGCAGCGCAGAAAGGTGCTTTTGCCCGAGCCCGAGCGGCCGATGATGGCCACCACATCGCCCTTTTGCATGGACAGGGACACGCCCTTGAGGATATCGCGGCCGTCAAAGCGCTTGCGCACGCCGCTGGCGGAAAGAATCAAATCGCTCATTGCCTTACCCCCTGTAATAGTCCATGCGCTTGTTCAGCCGGTCGAAAACGACCTCGACCACCGTGTTCATCAGCAGATAGAACGCGCCCGCCAGAAACAGCGGCAGCAGCGAACCGGTGGCCGACGTGGCCTTTTTGGCATAGTAATACATATCGCACAGGGCGATGCAGGTAACCAGCGCCGTATCCTTGACCAGCGTGACCACCTCGTTGGATACGGGCAGGAGCGAGCGCTTGAACAGCTGCGGCAGCAGGATGCGGAAGAAAATCTGCACCCGGCTGAAGCCCAGCGCCTTGCCGGCCTCGCGCTGGCCGCGCGGGATGGATTGCAGCCCGCCGCGGAAGATCTCGGCAAAGTAGGCGGCGTAGTTGATCACAAAGGCTACCACGGCCGAGGCCATGCGGTCAAAGGGATGCCCCAACAGCCGGGGCAGGATAAAATAGATGGCGAAAATCTGCAAGATCAGCGGCGTGCCGCGCAGCACCAGGATGCACACGCGCGTGGGCACGGATACGATCTTGAGCTTGCACATGCGCATCAGCGCCACGATGACGCCCAGCGGCAGCGAAAAAATCAGCGTATAAAAGAACAGCGGCAGCGTAACCTCCATGCCAGAGAGCATCTGGCGCATCAGGCCCAGCAGCATGTCGGGGTTGCTCAGATATTTCATGGAATCCTCCCTACAGATACGACAAATGGGGCTGCCGCTTGCGACAGCCCCTGAACGTACACAAAATTACTTGCCAACGATGGTCATATCCTGGCTGAACCACTTGGACGCGATTTCGGCCAGCGTGCCGTCCTGCGCCAGCTCGGTCAGGGCGGCGTTGACGGCCTCGGTCAGGGCGACGTCGCCCTTGCGGAAGCCGATGCCGTATTCCTCACCCGCCAGCGTTTCATCCAGCAGCACATAGTCCGCGTCCATGGCGGTGATGTAGTAATCGGCCACCACGAAATCGACCAGCACCGCGTCCACGCCGCCATTGCTCAGATCCATCAGCGCCGTGGCGTTTTCCTCAAAGTAGCACACCTCGCCGAGCGAAGCCTTGAAATCCGCCGCGGCGTTGAGCGCGTCCTCAGCCGTGGAGCCGGTTTGCAGGCCCAGGCGTTTGCCGGCCAGATCGCTCAGGGTTTTATAGGGGGAGTCCTTCAGGACCGTAACGACCATTTCGTTTTTCATGTAGGGGATGCTGATGCTCATGGCCTCCAGGCGCTCGGGGGTGATGCTCAGGCCGTTCCAGATGCAGTCGATATTGCCCGAATCCAGCTCCATCTGCTTGGCGTCCCAATCGATGCCCAGGCATTCCAGCTTTACGCCCAGCTTATCGCACACGGCCTTGGCCACGTCGATATCAAAGCCTGTAATTTCGCCCGTGACGGGATCCAGATACCCCATCGGGGGGAAGCTGGCGTCCAGGCCCAGCACAAGCTTGCCGCGCTTTTGCAGATCGGTCAGCGACGTATCCTCCGCCAGGCAATGGTGCGCCGCGACACCTACCAACATCATACAGACCAGCAACAGAGAAAACAGCTTTTTCATCGCAACGCACTCCTTTCGGAAGATTTTTTATTCAGCCGGCCGATGAAAGCGCCGTGCTGAATGCAGGCAGAATATCACCATTTCAACATGGTGTCAATAAAGAGAAATGTTTTTTTACTGCTTTTTGCATAATTATGTAGAATCCGGGAAGGCTGCGGGCAAAAAAGAAAGCATCCGGCGCGGAGCGGTTCCATGCCGGATGCCATATCATATAACGAAGAAAGGGATTAGTCCTTGCGCTGCTCATAGGAATCGCTGCCTACGCCGAAATACACGGTGTTGGGAGCAAGCTCAATGCCATTGACGGCGAACAGCTCCTCCACCGTAACGCACAGGAAGCCGCGAGCGGCCAGCAGCTGGGGCAGGGTTTGCGTATAATCCGCCGTGCCCGAGCGCAGATCGTGGCACAGGATCACATCGCCGTCCAGCGCCTTGCTGGCCAGGCGGCGCGCTTCACTTTCGGGGTTTTTCACATTGCCGCCCGCATCGGCGGATACCAGCGTCCAGTGAATCAGGGGCAGGTGCACATCTTCATTGATATACACCTTTTCATCGCCGCCCGGCGCGCGCATGATGGATACGCCCCGGCCGGTGACGGCGGTCAGCTTTTCATTCAGCTGATCGCGATAGGCGATCACCTTGCCCTTGACCTGATAGGGATAATCGTGCACATAGTTGTGGCTGCCGGTGATGAAGCCCGCGTCGTGCTGCATGGCCAGGTATTCAGGGCCGTAGGGGATGCGCTCGCCCACAATGAAGAACGTGGCTTCGGCGCAGCCGCGGCGCAGATTGCGCATCACCCGCAGGGTAACGCTGCGCGTGGGGCCGTCGTCAAAGGTGAGGGCCACCATCTTGTAGCGGCTGTTTTTGGGCTTGAATATCGGTTTGGCGCAGGGCTTCGCTGGTCAGGTGCCCGGCCAGGGCAGTGTAGGGCACGCGCACGTGCATCAGCGTTTGCTTGCCGTCGTACAGGCGATCGGCGCGGAAGTGCAATTGCAGATAGGCCACCGTCAGGGTAAAGGGCGCGCTTGCAAGATCCTGCGTCAGCGCGTCCAGGCGCGCTTCGTCCGCGGGCTCGCCCGGGAAATAGGCGCTTGCCTGCGCGCGCACCGCATCGGCCACGATCTGCCAGCCCGCTTCGTCTGCAATCACATCGGAAAGCGTTATGGCCTTGCCCGTCAGCAGATCATAGGCACGGGTATCCACGGCGGTGTAGATCTGCTTGCGATCGTCCTGCACGCTGGCCGTCATCAAAAAGGAGGCCCAGCTTTCGCCCGTGCGGTACACCGTGGCGCCCACGTCCAGCAGCGCGCCCTCCTTATCGCGGGTGGCGCGGGCAGGCAGGAAGGCGCGGCCCTGGGTTTCCAGCTGATCGATGGCGGCGCGCAGCTCGGCGTTGACGGACTCGTTTGCCGTGACCGGCCAGGCGCGGTCGATGGATACGTTGTTGCCCAGCCGTTCATGCTCGAAGGACTGGGTCATCTGCATGTGCTCGGGCAGGGTTTCGTATTTTTCAGCGGCCAGCGCGCCGGGCAGCGGCAGCATCAGCAGGGCCAGAAGCAGCGATAGAAATTTACGCATGAAGCGCCTCCGTTTGTATCATTTTGATCCTATTATAGCTGGTTTTGCATCTAAAGTAAATCCAGTAATTACGCTTGCGCGCTTTCCAGCAGTAATTGTCGCAGCGGCTCTGCCCAGCGGTTGAGCGGCCGGGCAGTATCCTCCAGCAGGTAAATCTGCCGCCGCGGCCAGTCGCATTGCAGCGGGATGGCCACCAGATCCCCGGCGGCGAGCGCCTCGGCGGCAAAAAACTGCGGGATAAAGCCGATGCCCAACTGGTGCAGCAGCAGCGGCAGCAGCTGCGCGGCGGTGGCGGCCTCCACATCCGGGCAATAGATCAGCTGTTCCCGCAGAAACAGCTGCGTGTGCCAGGCATGGGTCTGCGTGCCGCGCCGCAGGCCGATCCAGGGATACTGCGTCAGTTCCCGCAGGGTGTGCGCGCCCTGCGCCAGGGCCGCAAACTGCCGCCCGCCCACCAATAACTCCTGAAACGAGCTAAGCGAGGTGCGCCGCACGCTGCCGGGCAGCGATACGGGCGACGTGACTAAAGCGATATCCGCTTCGCCGTCCAGCAGCGCCTGGGTGGTCTGCTGGTTGGTATCGTTGCGGATGCAGCAGCGCACCTGCGGATGCCCGGCCTGAAAGCGCTTGAGCACGGGCAGCAGCGCCCCGTGCAAGGCCGTTTCGCTGGCGCCGATATTGATCACCCCGCCCGAAGCATCCAGGCGCAGCTCCTGCTCCGCCTGGGATAATTGATCAAAGGCGATGCGCGCATGGGCGTACAGGCGCTCGCCCGCTTCAGTGAGCTGTACGCCCCGGTGCGAGCGGGCAAACAGCGCGCAGCCAAGCTGGTTTTCAAGGTTCTGGATGGCTTTTGATACGTTGGGCTGGTTGCTTAGAAGCGCCTGCGCGGCGCGGGTGAAGCTGCCACAGCGGGCCACATAGTAAAATACGCGGTAGTAATCATAGGTAATGTTCATGAAACAGCCTCTCCATACCGGTTTTACATGGTAACGATTCCATATATGTATGATCTATATGGATGAAAGTATTATATACTATCCCCGCTGCGCCGTAAAGCGCAAAAGGAGGAATCCGCGCCGTGAACAAGGATTTAACCGTAGGAAAGCCAGAAAAGGTGCTGTGGGCCTTCTGCCTGCCGTTGTTTGGCAGCATCATTTTTCAGCAGCTTTACAACATTGCCGACAGCCTGGTGGCGGGCAAGTTTATCGGCGAAAACGCCCTGGCTGCCGTTGGCAACAGCTATGAGATCACGCTGATCTTTATCGCCTTTGCCTTTGGCTGCAATATCGGCTGCTCGGTGGTGGTGTCGCGCTACTTCGGGGCAAAGCTGTACGCCGATATGAAAACCGCCGTGCATACCACACTGATTTTCAGCGGCGCGGTGTGCGCTGTGTTGATGGCGCTGGGGCTGATTTTCCAGCAGCCGCTGCTGCAATTGATCAAGACTCCTGAGGACGTGCTGGCCGATTCCTCGCTGTACCTGGATATCTACATCTGGGGTTTGCCCTTTGTGTTCTTCTATAATATCTCGGAGGGCATCTTCTCGGCCATGGGCGATTCCAAAACGCCCTTTATCTTCCTGGCCTGCTCCTCGCTGTCCAACATCGCCATGGATATCCTGTTCGTCACGGCGTTCAATATGGGCGTGGCGGGCGTTGCCTGGGCCACCTTCCTGTGCCAGGGGATCAGCTGCCTGCTGGCGCTGTACTTTGTGCTGCGCAGGCTGGCGAAGATCCGCATCGAGGACGACCGCGCACGCCTGTTTTCGTGCCGCATCCTGGGGGAGATCGTGCGCATCGCCCTGCCAAGCACTTTGCAGCAGAGCTTTATCTCGGTGGGCAACATCGTTATCCAAAGCGTGGTCAACAGCTTTGGCGCCAGCGTAATGGCCGGGTATTCGGCGGCAATCAAGCTGAATAACCTGGTGATCACCTCCTTTACCACACTGGGCAACGGAATATCCAACTATACCGGCCAGAACCTGGGCGCGGACAAGCCCGACCGCGTGCGTGCGGGCTTCAAGGCCGGGGTCAGGATGGTGTGGCTGCTGTGCGTGCCGCTGGTGGCGCTGTATCTGCTGTGCGGCGAGGCGCTGATCCGATTCTTTATGAACGCGCCCTCCGTGCTGGCGGTGGAAAGCGGCTTGCAGCTGCTGCGTGTGGTTGCGCCCTTCTACTTTGTGGTATCGGTCAAGCTGGCAGCGGACGGCGTCCTGCGCGGGGCCGAGATGATGCGCGCCTTTATGGTAAGCACGCTGACGGATCTGGTGCTGCGCGTGGCGCTGGCAGTGTTCCTGTCGGGCGGCATGGGTACGCTGGGTGTGTGGAGCGCCTGGCCCATCGGCTGGTGCGTGGCTACGGGGCTGTCGCTGCTGTTCTATCTGCGCAAGTTCAAAAAGCAGCCGGTCGCCGCCTAAAAATTCTTGACAGGTCTAATTTTCGCCGTTTGGCCGGGTAGCCAGACGGCGATTTTTGTTGTATAATATAAACCTTAATACGAAGCATACCGCACACGATGGGAGGACGCCGGATGAACATCCTGCATTTGAAGTACGCCGTTGAGGTGGCCAAGGCCGGGTCGCTCAGCAAAGCGGCCGAGGCGCTGTACATGAACCAGCCCAACCTCAGCCGCGCCATCAAGGAGCTGGAGGCGTCGCTGGGCATCACCATCTTTGGCCGCAGTGCCAAGGGCGTGTACGTTACCCCCGAGGGGGAGGAGTTTTTGGGCTACGCGCGCAAGATCCTCAGCCAGATCGACGAGGTGGAGGCCATTTATAAAAGCGGCGCGCCCGTGCGCCAGCGGTTTTCCATCTCCGTGCCGCGCGCCAGCTATATCAGCGCTGCCTTCGCGCAGTTTTCCAAGCGCCTGGGCCCCGAGCGCGCCGAAATCTTCTATAAAGAAACCAACGCCATGCGCGTGATCCGCAATATCCTGACCGCCGATTACAAGCTGGGCATCCTGCGCTATGCCTCCAACTATGATAAGTACTTTAAGGAAATGCTGGATGAAAAGGTTCTCGACGGCGCTTTAAACGCGATCAAAGCAGCGGACACGCTGATCGTCGGCGGCACCTCTCTGGTGGTG
>ERZ825384.4324-NODE-4324-length-11366-cov-3.316152_pt1 | contig 11366 bp, 17 predicted proteins | sample MGYA00519931_ERZ825384 | MGnify/ENA primary metagenome ERZ825384 (study PRJEB31778, sample SAMEA3449200) | human gut metagenome | biome: human gut; feature: human-associated habitat; material: faeces | place: United Kingdom | collected 2010/2012 ...
CTGCCGTGCGCACCTTGAGATAGGACGGCACAGGGTCATTGTCGGCAGGAACGCCAGACACCATGTCCTGATTGACGCTTTCTTTTCCCGGCACAGACCAGATGAGAAAGCCCGTACTCATATTGGTGGAATACACGCGGCGGTTGAGCTTGACGGTGACCGCATCATTGATGGGCTTGGTCGAGCTGAGGGTCAGCGTGTTGCCGCTGACGGATGCACCGACACATAGTAATCACCGAGCATATTGTTGCTGTCGGTGAGGGTGACGGTGTATTTGCCGTTTTTGTATTCCAGCTCAAAGGTTTTTGCGGCACCCGGCGTATAGGCAGTGAAGCTCGGACGGGTGTAGTGCCTTGCCATGTCCGAGAGGATGGCGTCATAGTAGGCTTTCAGATATTTGTTGCGGGTATACTGCTCGGTCATCGTGCCGCTGTATCCGCTCATGGGATAGGTTTTGTCGTTCAGCTCGGTGGCGGAGCTGCGAAAGCCCATGGTGATCTGCCACACAATAAGCTGGGTGGCGGCGTAGCAGGCGTTGGCGTCCTTGCTCGTCTGCAAGCCCACTCGGTTAGGATATCCGTAGGTCAGTGTGAGCTTGAGCAAGTCCTTCTGATTCTCCGTCAGCCGCTTATACTTATCTCCGTGGCTTGCATCGGCGGAGCCGGCATATTCCGTATTGTCCGGCAGCGGGATGCCTCGCTCAATGCAGAAGCAATAGACATAGTCCTTGCCGTATACCCAATCGGATTTGTTTCCGGTGAGGCCGCTGCGCTTGGCGGTATAATCGTGCATCCTGCTGAGATAAGGGCTGAAGCCCTTATTGAAGTAGATGTCGTCTGCAGCCCTCAGCCCATAGGCGGCGGAGAAGGCATTGCCTTCCTCGTCGGTGAGGGTGTAATCCCAACTGACATGGCAGTTGTTCAGATCCATCGTCACATCGGCGGCCGAGGCGGTCAGCGGCAGAAGTGTTGTGAGCAGCATGACGGCGGCAAGAAGCACCGTCATCCCGCGCTTACATTTTTTGAACATGAAAATTCCTCCGTTCGATTTTTTGAGTAAAAAAAAGAATGCCGCGGTTTTCACGGCATTCGGATTAGAGTATTTTGTTGTATTATCCGTATATGACGGCATAGGCGATGCCGCCGTCGATCTCGAGCTGCACCACACGGTAGAGTACGCTGTCGGCAGTCACGCCGTTTGCGGGATCGGTGCCGGATTTGTAGATGAGATCGACATGGTGCTTGAGGGTCTTGATCGTACCGTCCACACCGTCGCGGCTGATACGGGGTGTTCCCATCCAGCCCACATCCCAGCCGAATTCCAAGCTGTCCGACCACTCGAAGGTAAAACCCTTTGCCTTGTAGCTTTCGGCATAAGCCTTAACCTCGGACACGATGCGTGTATGATCGGCTTCGGTGAAGCCCTTGGGCGGCTGTATTTCGGCAGGCGGTTCGGTTTCCGGCTTTGTTTCAGTCGGAGGCGTTGTTGGCGCAGTCGTTTCGGCAGGTCTGCTCTCCGGCGGTGCGGTCGGCTGCGGCTCGGTTGCTTCCGGCGGTTCGCTCTGCTTTGGTGCTTGCGTCGGCGGTACAGTTTCCGCCTTGTCAGCACTTTCCGCAGGCTTTCGGTTTTCCGCTGCGGTGCCGCTTTCGGCAGGGGCAGAACTTTCCGCTTTTTCTTTTTCTGCCGTTGCTTCGGTTTTGTTTTCGGTGTCGGCAGGGAGAGCGGTATCAACGGTGGTTTCGGGTGTGAAGTCCGTCACCGTTTCGGTTATACGGCCATCCGCTGCCGTGCCACTGTCGGGCGTTGCTTTGTTTGCATTACATCCCGCAAGGGCGAGTATCATCAGTCCTGCAAGGAGGACTGCGGGCATTTTCCGTTTCGTCATCATGATCACCTCTACTTACACAATACCGAAAAACTCGCAAAAGTCCAGCGAAATCTGCGGATTTCGAGAAAAAGTTACATTTGCTGCACCGGTTCATCCTCCGGATCGTCAAGCTCCTGTTCCTCGCTCTGTGCAAGCTCCGCTTTGTACGCCGTAAGCACGGCTTCGTTGAGGCTCTGCCGCGCCTCATCGGTGAGGGCGAAGGCAATGTCGGAATATTTTGTTTCGCCGCTGCCGGTTTTGTAGGAGCGAAAGGGCATTCGGGCGAACATCCCTTTCTGACCGTCCACAACGGCGATGTCCTTGATGACAAATTCGCCGCCGATGTTCACGCTGGCATATGCCTTGACCGTTGCATTCTCACGCTCGATCATGCGGTCGATTTTAGCGGTCAGTAGAGTTTTCTGTGCCGCCGCTTTTGTGTTTGTTGGTTTCTTGGTTGCCATAATATAATTCCTCCTGTTACATTGGATAAAGCATAAAGCCGGTATCGGCTTCTACTTCTTCTTGACTGATGTTTTCGGGTTCAGCGTACTTGTTCATATATTTCTGTACTTCTTCCTCGGTCAATCCTCTGAAATCGTCCTCCGTGAGTCCGCAGACAAAGAACGGTCCGGCGATTATGGAATGACCGTCATCCAGATAACGGTTGCCCTCCATACCGATGAACTTCGCCTCCTCATTTCCCACAAGACAGGTTTCGTCATCGTTGTATATGGGTTCGATTAACCCTCCGACCGCTTTCTGTTCGGCTTCAAGAGTATGGGCAATTTCGGTTACATACGGTGCTTTATTGGGTTCGACATAGACCACCGTCATAAGGTTATCCGGCTTTTGGGTTTTTGCCTCGTCGAAGTCCACCTTTAGAAAGCCTACGCTGTCGCAGTAGTAAGCGCCGTCTTTTGTAACGACAATATCCGAAACGGAGAGCGAATGTCCGCGGTGCAGAGGATGTCCGTCTGTATTGAACATACGGTATACATCCTCCAAATCCTCACAATCCACATCTCCGCGGAAAACCTCGTCGTAAATGGAGGCGTTGATATCCTTGGTTTCCTGAAAATTGTCGAGATGCTTATAGTGCAGAAACTTGACGAAGTTTTTATCTCTGTTCCGGTTTATCTGATAGATCTTTATTTTCATTCTACATTCCTCCCAAGGTCATGCCGCCGTCCTCATCGGGTTCATCGGCAAGGTCGTCGGCTTCAAGATATTTCCGCGTGTTTTCCTTTGCCCATTTGGGGATGAGCTCCTCTTTCAGTGCGCCCACAAATTCCGTGCGGCGGTAATAGGTTTTTTCTCCGTCCGACACATGGAATCCGAACACCTTCGTACCGAGAGAATCCGGGCGGCAGCCGTTGCCGTGGGTGGCGTAGAACAACTGATTCTGCGGCGTTTTGCACTCGTCCTTGAGAACGGACGGATTCAGTACAAGTATGCGATCGGTATAGTCGAGCTGTCCGCTGCGCTCACTGTCGCACTGACTGCCGTCATATAATCCGAGTTTATCCCACTGTCGCCTTGTGTCGGAGACAAAGAGATTGACGAGCCCCGGATGACTGCGCACACAGTATTGCCATGCGTTTTCCTTGTCCATAACGGAAAAACGCTTTGACCATTTTTTGTTGTCCTCGGAATATCTACCGTCATGGGTTCCCTGACGCACGGTGGCGGCGAGAACGAAGTTGACACGGTCAAAGCCGTATCGGTCGATGATCTCCTGGGCGCAGGAATTAAGGCACTGACCGTCATAGTGTTCGTCAATGGCTCTTTCAATGGCACGGGCGCAGTCGCAGTTTTCGAGGTAACTCTCACGCCATTCATCCTTTTCATTCCATTCCGCAGCTTCTTTAAGGGAATAGAGATACAACGGCTTATGCTCCGGCATTGTGTCCACCTGCTTTCTGTTCAGCCCACTTGACGGACAGATGCACAAGGGCTACACGCTGCTGTTCGGCGGAGAGACTGTCGAGGAAATCTTCGAGCGTCATCTCAGCATCTTTGTCAGCGGTCTTGGTGCCGGAGCAGTTATCGCAGATTTTCTCGCGCTTTACGGTCACGGTTCTGCCGTCCGGCGATTCGGTGAAGGACAGCACATCGTTATAGGTGAAGCCCACACGCTGCCGGATCTCAAACGGGATAGTGATGCGCCCTCTTTTGCCAAGGACACGGTATAGCTTTGTCATATCAGTTCGCCTCGCTTTCATCGCAATTATCGCTGCAAGGGCAGTCCTCACAGTCGCCGTCACAGTCCATGTCGGCAATGGGGCAGTTTTCGCAATCGCCGTCGCAGACGATGTCCTTCGGATCGTCGATGTTCTCAATGACGATTTTGTGTCCGTCTGTGTACATCTGCATGGGATCACCCTCGAACATTCCGGCTTCGAGGAATAATTCGGCAGGCACGGGAAGCATAATGATTTCGGTTTTCATCTTTTTATTCTGCATACAATGTTCTCCTTTAATATTTTTTCGTAGTCGAGTGGTTTGTCGATGGAATCGAACAAGGTGAGCTGGTGGGGCTGCTGCCGTTCACGCTCAAAGAGGTCATAATTGGCTATGAGCAGTTCGGGAAATTCTTTGCCGGCCTCGTACTTTTGCGCCATGCTGTGTACCCGCTTGAAATCGAAAAAGTTATATTCCTTATATAACTCTCGGATTTCGGGGCAATCATTGTAGGACAGCAGGAATTTGCCTTTCATACCCGCAAGGGCGTGGTAGAGCCGCAGATGATCCTCCCAAGTGAAACCGCAGTCATACACATACTCACTGGTAAAGTACGGCGGATCGCAGTAGGTGAAGGTTGTTGGACGGTCATAGTGCTTGATGAGGGTTTCGAAGTCCTGGTTTTCGATGACCACATTCTCGCAGCGCTTGGCAAAATCCTGTACGAGCACAAACAGTGTTCTGAGGGAAAACGGCTGACAGGCAAAGGACTTGCATCCGCTTGAATAACTGTAGCGTATGAGCTTCAGAAACATAGCAGCCCTGCGTAGGTCATGGTCGTTCCTCGCTGCCGAATACAGCGTCCGCACTTCCTTGGCTGTTACTTCGGGCAGCATTATTTCCGTAAGTTCAAGCTGTGCCTTTAGATAGTCATCGGTGAATTCCTCTTTTTCGAAGAACTTTTTCAGCACGGCAAAATCGTCACGGGAATTCAGGCTTAAAAAGCCCAGCTCTCGGATGAACTCCATCGGGCGGTCACGCATACAGCGGAATAAATTCACGAGGTTGTGGTTGTAATCGTTGAACACCTCGAATTTGTCCGGCACGGGCTTTCCGAGCAATACCGCACCGGAGCCGCCGAACGGCTCAACATAACGGTCACAGCCTATGGGAAACAAGGCATACAGGATATGGAGGATAGAGGTTTTGTTGCCTATCCAGGTTACAGGGGATTTTATTTTGATCACCTCACTTTGAGGCGGTCAACCGTTCCGAAAACAAAAAAGCGGTATCTTTCGTTTTCAAAACGATCGATACCGCCGTGGATTTATTGCTTATTCTGTTTTGGCTCTCTCTTTGACACGGAGCCTGCGTATCTCGTCCTCATAGTCGTTGATGCGGTTGATCTGCATACATCCGAGGATGCAGAAGCTGACGCACCCGCCGAGGAGCAGGCCGATTATGAGCATGGCAATCTCCATTTTACATTCCTCCCATCGTTATGCTTTCGTCCTCATCGGGAAACAGCTCGGCGGTCCGGACAGCGTCCTCGCCGAGTCCGCGGAGCAGATGATTGAAATCTTCAATGTCGCAGCAGGAGCGGATACCGTAATCGGCACACAAATCTCTGTAATAACCGAGCTCCATGCCATCTCTGTCCATGAGGATATTTTCATTCAGTTCGAGCCATGCCTTTTGCTTTTCCCAACATACGCAAAGCGAGGTCGGGAAACCGCCTGTCCGGTCGCACTGAAAATCCGGCGAAGTATATATCTCGTCTGATGCGTAAAGCTCTGCGGTTTTCTTTTGCAGTTCGTCATAGGTCATAAGCGCATACCCATCCCTTCGTCCTCGTCCTCGGATTCCTCGCCGCCGGTGATATTGACATATTCTCCGATAATGCAGAGAGCCTCGTCATAGCTGCCGCACTCATGAATGCGGCCGGTCATTTCCGTTGCCTGTTCCGCAAGTCCGCTATGTCGGAGAGTACGGGCGGCAAGCCCCATAAGGTTGAAGATGTTTCCGTCCTCGCCGATGAGCCTGCAATCGGGCTTTATCTTGTCCGGCTCATGCTCGGTTTTGAAACCGCCGAGCCGATTCGGGACATAGTCCGAAAGCCAGGTGCCGCCGAACTGTTCGTGGGAATGCAATCGCCACATAGCGAGCTTGCCCATGTCGATTTCCACACCGTCCTCAAAGGGAAAGAGGATATTGGTGAGTTCGCCGTTTTGGAATACCGAGATATTCTCAAATCTGCTGCCGTTTTTTAAGATCCCCTCATCGGTGAGGAGACCGTTGATGCCGTCGAGCCACTCCTGCGGATCACCGCCGCAGCCCTGCAAAACAAGTCCTTCCTTGCCGTTCATTCGGCGAAGGTCATCGGTGGTTACGGTTTTGATGCTCATATTACATACCTCCCATCTGCATGGCTTCGTCCTGGGCTTCTTCCTCGGCAAACTCCGATACTGTCATCGTTTCGCCCAGGAAGTTTGGCTCGGTGTCCTCATCCAGCGGAATATATCCGCTTTCGCCGAAATCGAGGATATCCCGCATTAGAACAGTGCCGCCATGGTTGACTCCGACCTTCGGCTCAATGGCACAGAAGCGGCCGCCGTCATCGCTGTGGCGGAGGTCATAGGCATACAAGCCTTCGGGGATCTGTTCGGGCATGAGCCGTCCGTTGCTGAACAGCGCTCTGCGGTCAAGCACCTCGATGACATCTAACTTTTCCTCGGTCATCGCCTGCGTTTTCAGTTCCTTTGCCTCCGGCTCGTCATACGGCTCGGGCTTGAACAGATGTCCGTTTCGGGCGGAAATAACGCCGTAATCCGTAACGGCTGCACCGAGGCGACCGAGCAGCTTATCCGCCTCATTTCTCGGAAGCAAGTTTTCAAGCCACCTGCTGTCGAACTCCGTGCTTGTGTTTTCAAAAATATACTTCTTGAAGAAGGCATCCGCAGTGTCGGGTTCGGCAGTAAATTCATAACGCCACAGATTTTGGGCAATGTCCAGTGCGCCTTTTAGCGTTGCGGTATCCTCTGCGTTCAGCACTGCCTTGAATTTTGTCTGCTCGGATTCGCTCATTGCCGCAATGCGCTGCGCAAGGGTGTTCAGCTCGTCGATTTCTTCCATGCTGTCAAACATATCCGATGTGATCTGCGGTATAGATGAGTAGAATTCATAGCAGAAACAAAGGTTTATTTCCGGTTCGCCGCACTTGTCTGTTACATTGAATAATTCGTCCGAATCGGCAGGCAGGCACAGATCATGAAGCGCAGGGTCTTCGTCGGAAAAAGTACTTTTCGGATATGCGCCGACCTTGAGCAAAAACGCAGCGTTTTTCGGTTCTTCCTCCGGCAAGGTCACGCCGTCATACACCTCCGGCCGTTCATAATGCACGGTGGGGATATACAGCCTGCCCTCAAACACGCCGTTATCGTTTTTCTGCTGCACTCTGCCGATCTGTTCTGCATTCAAAAACGGAACGGCACTTTCGGGGATACCTTCGAGGTCGGAAAGCAGTTCGTTTTCAAAGGCAAACCGACCGAGCTCGGAAAGATTGCTCACATTATGAGCAACGGGAACGGTGTCCAAGCCGTAGGTGCAGTTGATGAGGTTTTTGATACTGACGGGGTTTTCGTCTGCATCGCTGAAGATTTGCTCGGTCACGGCATAAAACACAGGCAGTTCCTCGTCGGGGAGAGAAGCAAGCCGCTTGGCAAAGAAGTTCAGCTCGTCCAAGCTGAATGTGTCCAAGCGAATGTCCTGCAGCTCCGGCAGGATATCGCATTCAAGGATACTGACTTCAACCGTGTTTTCTCTGCCGACGGCACGGGTTTTTTGCATAGCGTCCTTGATTTCATAGTCCGCCGCAGGCAGCAGTAATTCGGCATAATAATATCCGCCGTTAAGTGCTTTTTCGGCGGATAGTTCAAGCCTCATGATTTTTCTGTTATAGTTCATTCTCGTTTATCCTTTCTGAATTTGCTCTTGGTAGATTCGCTTAATAACGGCACCGACAGCAGAAACGACAGGCACGCTCACGGCGTTGCCTGCCATTTTGTAGAGCCGTCCGTCTTTTAATCCCGTAGCGGCTGCTTTATCGAATTGTTCGTCCGCAAAGCCCTGCAAGCGCCAGCATTCTCTCGGCGTGAGCTTTCGCACTCTGCCGTAACGGAGGATACCGTGCCGGTCCTGCACCGTAAGGGTGAACATCGGCTCGTTAGGGTCTTTGATCCAACGGCCCTGCTGACGGATGGTTTTCTTATCGGGCGTCACAACGGCTCTCGGCTCGTCCTCAATAAACACGGCGGAGTGTTCGCCCTTGTGCTTGCTGATGCCGCTGTCCTGTCGGGCAGTAATGCACCGAGCCGTTTCGGTAAGCTGTGGATCGGCGTTCATGTCGATAAAAAAATAGCCCTGCGTATTGCCGGGCGTTACGGTATGGGCGATCTTTTCTCCGACCCGTCCTCGCCGTGTATTCATTGTCGGGTAGGCAAGGTCGATGCTGTCGCCGGGGTGTGCGAGCTGAAAGCCGGATTTTGTATCTACCTTGATAGGCAGTGCTACATCGTAGAGTCCGGTTTTTCCTCCGAAGCCTCCGGCATTGCTTGTGAGAGTAATGCCGACTCCCTCGTCCGAGTAGACCCGATTGCCCTCTGTGCCTCCAAGGAGTTGGATAAGAGACGCTGCATTTGCGTTTGTGAAAGAAAGTATTTCTCCGGCACATCGCTCTCTAAGATATCCGACAATATACACGCGCTTTCGGGATTGGGGGACACCGAAATCCTTGCTGTTAAGGATTTGCCATGCGACATCGTACCCCAACTCATCCAGCGCACCGAGGATGGTCGCAAAAGTCCGGCCTTTGTCATGCGACAGCAAGCCGGGAACATTTTCAAGCAGCAGAAAAGGTGGTCTTTTAACGGCGGCAATTCGGGCGATCTCAAAAAAGAGAGTGCCTCTTGTGTCATCTTGGAATCCTCTGCGGAGCCCTGCGATACTGAAGGACTGACAGGGAAAACCGCCGCAAATAAGGTCGATATCCGGCAGGGTGTATGGATCAATGGTTCTTGCGTCTGCAAAATATAGTTCTCCTTTCGTGGGGTACATGGCGTCATACGCCTGCTTTGCGTATTTGTCTATCTCACAGTAACCGACGCACTCAAAACCGCCGAGCCGTTCAAGCCCCGAACGAAAGCCACCGATGCCTGCGAACATATCCAAAAATCTGATCGGCATAGGTCATCCGACCCGATTTGTTCTTTTTCTGTTCCGCCTCGCTTTCCTTACATTGTCATACCGAAGCCCTCGGATTCGTCCTCATCCTCGGTTTCCTCATCGGCGCTGTTGTCGCCCTCACATTCGCCCGCAAAGCCGTTTTCTGCGGCTTCCTCGTCCGCTTCCTCACAGGTATCCTCTGTGGGGCTTTCGGCGTCAATTTGGCTCTCACGCTCGGCCTGTTCTCGGTCGAGTTCGGTTTCAATAAGACCGAGGACGAATTCCTTCTGACTCATATTGTTGCGGTGCAGGTAGTCCTTGATTCTCTGAAACAGTTCCTCCGGCACCTGAAATGCCATCGTTCTCATATTTCCCATGTTATTTCCTTCTTTCTGCTGTATTTTCGGGTGGAGCTCATCGTCCACCGCAAGGGTGATAAACTCAGCCATTGTCATCCCTTCATGCCGTTCGAGATATTCTCTGATTTCGGCATGGAGGTCGGCATCGATTTTTACGGTGATGCCTTTCTTTTCATCCGCCATTGCGCTCGTTCCTTTCTATATATTTTTTGATAATTTCCGCAAGCAGTTCCTCTGCCGACACTTCACGCTCGGCTGCTTCCCGAAGCAGCATATCTGCCTGCGGCTGCGGTATAAGAATATCGTGTTCCAATAGGCAACCTCCTACATTCCCATGACGGGGCCGTTGTCCTCGTCCATGTCCTCGCTGTCGGCCTGTTCCTCGGCAAGCTCCTCATCGGTGAGCTTGCGGAAGGAGTCCTCGCCGGGGATGATGCCGAGCTGCCTGCCGTTATCGAATTTGCAGTGAACGGTGGACATATCATCCACAAACATTACAGTGCCGCGCATATCGTCCTCAACGGGTCGGGGATCGTCACCCATGTGCAAAAGCAGGATACGAGTTCCTTTGGGATAGAGCTCTTTGTATCTCTGTGCCTGTCTATGAAGGCGGTCATATTCGTTCATACTGTTTACCTCCGTGTTTTCTCTGTAAAATTCCAATTCGTAAATAACGCCGTTTTCACCGCGCTTGTCCAACACCTTAACCGCAGTGCCGTCAAAGATATATCCGCCGGCCTTGCCGACCTCAGTGAAAAAGCCTTTGCCTCCATTGCAGTCGGAGAACCGATGGTTCGGCTCATCCTTGATTTTTGAGTAAAAGCCATTGGTCTGCACCTTTGTCACCACACGGGTCAGCCCAACGATGTCGGGGTGGTATTTGTGGCTCGTCGCTTTGAATTCCGTGCCGATTTTGATATACCGTTTCAGCTCGGCAAGGTTCTTGAACGCCATGGGCTGCGGCGGTTTTGCTTTATCTGTCATCAGTTCATCTCCATTTCGTAATATTCCTCCGGCGGTCGTAAAAAGGAGAAGTCGACATCCTCGATGTTGTCGCAATGTCCGGCAAGGAAATTTTCATCCCGTTCCATGCGCATTATCAGATACGCCACTTCTTCGGGTGTCGCCGTTACTGCTTCTTCACCGCCGTACAAATAGGCTTCGGCGTGTACGCTGACCTCTGTTTCCGCATCGATGTTCTCCATAAAGTCATCAAAGACTGTCCAGCCGACGAGGTCGTCGTATTCTCTCGGTATTCCTCCGACCGTGAATTCCGCTTCGTTATAGCCTGCGGTTACGGTAACCGCAGAAAACAGCAAAGCCATATATTACATCCCTCCAATCGTCATTTCGGTATTTTGCAGATGATCCTCAAATTCGTCCTCGGTCATCATGGCGTAGTCATCGCCGCTGTTCCAGAAGGAGACGAACAGTTCGCCGTCCATGGTATCAATGGGCTGCTGCTCAAAGCCTTCACAAAGACCGTCTGAGCACTGTCCCGTAAGCCAGTCCCGGAGAGCTTCCGTTTCCTCAGCGGTAAGAGCTTCTTTGAGGCTGCAGTCAATTCGTCCGAACAGTCTGCTGCCGTGCAGCTCCACCGACCACACAGCCGAGGTCAGCTTTTCACTCACACCGTCATCCTTGTTATAGTAGGCTGCCATATCGTTTTCGTCATTGGCGGTGTATTTTTTTAATGCGTTGGCAATTTCATCGGCGCTGTCGGCAAGGTAGGAATC
>ERZ825384.4328-NODE-4328-length-11364-cov-2.563357_pt1 | contig 11364 bp, 7 predicted proteins | sample MGYA00519931_ERZ825384 | MGnify/ENA primary metagenome ERZ825384 (study PRJEB31778, sample SAMEA3449200) | human gut metagenome | biome: human gut; feature: human-associated habitat; material: faeces | place: United Kingdom | collected 2010/2012 ...
GTCCGGGCTTGACTCTGACCTCTGTTCCCGCAGGAACAAAGTAGTTTCTGCCGTCCATGCTGACCTGAACGGGAGTATCCGCAAAGTCCTCGTTTTCGTCTGCGTTGTAGAGCTTAACTACAAGATCGGCACCGCCGCGATTGATGATATCCTCCATCTTCATACGGTGGAAGTGATAAGGTGTGACCTGATTCTCCTCGGTGATGAGCATCTTTTCCGCATAGGGCTTTGTGTACTTATCCATGCCGTAGTTACCGTTGCGGATAGTAAACATGAGCAGTCCTATCTTGTGATAGTCGCCGCTGCCGAAGTCGGTAATATCCCAGCCGAGCATGTTATCGCGGATCTCGTCATACTCCGGGTCGTTTGCGACCTTAGCCCACTCCTCGGGAGTCCAACGTGCAAACGGCGGAAGCAGGAAGTTCATCTTGTCCGCGAATGCGAGTGCATCAACTATAATCTTATTGATTTCCGAGCGTTTCATTTTGTTATCTCCTTATATATCAGGTGTAATAAAGAACATACCTATATGTATATATTAACACATCAGAGGCGCATTTTCAATAGTAATTTTCAAAAAAGTGATAAAAACTCCGCCGAAAAAATACGGCGGGGGTTTTTTAACATCCCCCCCGTAAGTACAAAACCGCTTTCAAACTGTTTCGGTCGGAAGCTGCCATTACTTAAGACACGACACGTCGAGAGCATTCATAGTGCAGAAGCAACGCAAGACACGCGACATCGGCTCACGAAAGCGGAACGATATTCTTAAAGTCGCCCTGCTCACGCACCACGCGCGCATTTCCGAGTGTGCAGCGGAAGCTGTGCTCGGTGGCAGCCGCAATCGCCGCCGCATCCTCGCGGAGCTGCTCAGCCGTAGTGTCTATCATCTCATGGCGCTCACGTCTTACACGCTCAAAGTCGGTACCCATAAGGTAGTTGGCCATAGAGCGAGCCGCCTTTTCACGGACAGAGAGCGGACGGTCGATGCCGCTGAACGTGCCTATGATATAGCGGGTAATGGTATCCTCATCCGGATCAAGCCCTCTCGCCCATTCGGCAGCACCGAGGTAAACATGCTCTGTCTCGGTCATGCGCGGGTCGCGGAAGGAAGCAAAATATACATAGCCGGGCGCGCCGTTTATACGGCAGAAAACGCCGTACGCACCGCCGCGAACGCGGACAGCATTGTAAAGATACTCATTATTTACGGCATTTTCAAGCACCTTCATGCTGCCGCGATAGCGGATCCCGCCCTCTCGCATATTTCCCGCCATAGCGACAAACTGCACCTGACTCGACATTGCAAAGCCCTCGCACAGATCGCAGGGCGCTAAAATATCACCCTCCATGCCGTCGAACCAGCAGCCGTCTGAATCCGGCGGGCAGGCATAGCCGCGAAGCGCCTCGATCATCCCCGGTATAGACTCTTCAAGCGCCGCTCTGCCCACCGCGCCGCCGCAGAAGCTGACGGTCAGACGCTCGGGATCGAATGCGGCTCTTGCGGCACGCTCGTAGGTGAGCGCTATTTCGCCGCCGCGCTCGCCGAGTGCGGCAAGCTCAGCCTCGAGCATGCGGTACGCGCCTATGCCGCCGTTCCAGTCCGAGAGCTTATAGAAGCGCGAGAAATAGGACAGTGCTCTTGTCGATGCCACCGAGTGACCGCGAGAGAAAATCTTGCTCTGTACATCGGAGCGCGACTCTGCGAGCAGCTCGCGCAGGCGTCGAGTATCAGAATAATCGGTCTCTGTCAGTATTTCGCGGACAAGAGCAAGCGCCTCGCGGACCTTGCCCTCAAGACAGCTTATCTCGACCGAAGCATAGGTTGAGAAGCTGTCGCTCTCCCCCTCCTTCAGATACGAACTCTCCGACAGCGAGAGCTTGCCTATATTCAGCTTAATTTCTGTCGTAAGCTGCGCATAGCTGTGATGCGCGGTATCCATTCTGCCGCACAGCCCGCACAGCTCGGATATATGGGGCAGCCACTGCTGCGGAAGCTCCGAGATGTCGAAATACAGTGTAATATATTCTATTCCGGCGGTCTGTCCCTCATGCTCGACCGCGCGAACACCGCCTACGGTGCATTCGATATTTGAATACGGAAGCGGCTCGCGGCGGATATCCGAGCGCGAAAGAACGGGTATGCACTGCGACTCCTCGGGTGTAGACGGGCGCTCCTGATACTCGCGCAGACGCTCGGTCTCCGCAACTATCCCGCGCAGCTCTTCTTCACCGAGCGATGCCTTAAAATCGGCGAGCTTTGCAGCAAGACGCGCCTCGACCTCGCCGATAAGTCCCTCTCTCGGCTCATATGAGAGCATGACCGCATGCTGCGGATCGGCTGCCTTTTCGATAAGCGACTCGAAATATCCGTTGTCTATACCATCACGCAGCTTTGCATAGCAATCGCCGAGATGCATATAGCGCAGCGCGGACGAATCGTCATACAGCCAGCTCTGAAGCAGATCGAGACCGTAGCAGAGTCCTTTCGGCGTGCTTCCGAAATCAGCCTCACGATACGCGAATTCTCTCGAGTTCAGCGCGGCGCGGAGCGCATCCTTATCCATTCCGCCGACAGCCTTTATGAGACCGTCGCGGACAATGGAGAGGAATTTTTCGCCGTCCTCGGCGCATGCGTTTTTCGCCATAATGAATATTCCGCTCTGTCTGATATGATCGAGCACTCCGGCAAGTATATCGGCACCTATTCCCGCCTCAAGCAAAGCGGTACGGATGGGCGCGCCGGTGGTGCCGATAAGCACCTCTCCGATAATATCCCATGCGATACACTCGAGCGGGTCGCCGCTCGGGCAGGTAACGGCAGCATAGACAAGATAGCTGCGCTCGTCACGCTCGCCCTGCGCGCTGCCCGGCTCTACCGAGAAATATGCGCGCTCACGGTGCAGACCTCCGAACGGCTTCTGCTCGGTTATCTCGGTGCCGGAGACATCTATCGCATCATAGTGCGAGAGATAGTTCTTATCCATCCACTCGAGCCGCTCCTCGAGGTCACAGTCGCCCCAGAGATAGATATAGCTGTTCGAGGGATGATAATGCGTGCGGTGAAAATCAAGATACTGCTCGTATGTCAGCGACGGAATGCACTCCGGATCGCCGCCGGAGCTGCGGCCGTAGGTCGTATCGGGATAGAGGACCTTGCACAGCTCGTCAAAGAATCCGGAGAGGAGAGCACGCCCTTCATCTCGTTATAGACAATGCCGTTTACCTTCAGCTCGTCCTCGGGACGTTCAAGCTCGTAGTGCCAGCCCTCCTGCATGAATATCTCGCGGTACTTGTAGATATTCGGATGAAAGACAGCATCCATGTACACGCTCATGAGATTGGCAAAATCGTGATCGTTGCAGGAGGCTACCGGGTAGACCGTCTTATCCGGGTAGGTCATGGCATTGAGAAATGTGTTAAGAGAGCCCTTGGCAAGCAGCATAAAGGGGTCGCGGCAGGGATAGCGATCGGAGCCGCAGAGAACGGTATGCTCGATGATATGCGGAACACCGGTATCATCGGTAACGGGTGTGCGAAAGCCGATGTAAAACACCTTATTTTCATCGTCATTTGAGATAAGGCAGATACGCGCGCCGCTCTTCTTGTGGCGCAGAACTATACCGAGGCTATCCACGTCCGGCAGGCTCTCGGAATACTCTATCTCATATGCTTCGGGAAGCGAAAGCTCCGCTGTACTCTTGATATTTTTCGACATTTCGGTTAATATTCCTTTCGGTATACTGTCGGTTATATTATGCCCGCGCGAGGAGAAAATACCCTTAGGATATCGCCAACGAGCGAATTATTTTACGTATCGCATACAAACTGAAAATCTGCCTTTTGAGTTCAGCTCTTCGCAGCTTTTTCGCCTCCTAGTATCTTTGAAAAGCCGAGTGCAGCCGTCGCGAGCGGTTCAGCCGTGACCTTTACCTCCTCACCGAGCGACGCTCCGAGCAGCTCGGGCATTCCGAACAGGCAGCTGCCGCCTCCGGTCAGGATTATTCCGCGCTTGGCTATGCTGCCGCGCTCGGTGGGAGTCAGCGAGAGATAAAAGCTGCGTATTCCTACGGCTATCTTCTTGACCGGCTCGCTGATAGCGCCGAATATCTCGCGCCCGGTGACGGTGCAGCTGTTAGGCAGCCCGTCTCCGACATTCACACCGAAGGCGGTGCAATCCGGCTCGGAATCGCGCTTCCATACGCCGCCTATCGCAGTCTTTATGCGTTCCGCCTCGGAAAAGTTCACGCGCAGTCCCTTTGAGATTGCGAGATACGCAGCGATGCTTGCATCGAGCGCGTCGCCGCCCGTGCCGATTATTGAGGAATGTGTTATTCTGCCGAGCGAGAAGGTCGCTGCCTGCGTTTCACCGCCGCCGAGATCGACTATCATGCTGACGCCTCTGTCGTCATCGGATATGCCCGCGCCCGCAGCGGCACATGCGATCTTGGAGACAAGCATCACATCGCGCACACCGTGTCGGCGAAGCTCCTTATATATATCCTCCTCCGCCTCTGCCGGAACCGATCCGGGCAGGCAGAGCAGTACGGTATGACCGAGCAATCCGCCGCCTCCCGCAGTCGCTATCATCTGCCGCATATAATATACGAAGCTCTCGCTGTGAATATCCACGCCGGAGCGGAACGGGTACTCAAGATGCGCCGCGCCGGGTATCCGCCCGCAGAGCGAGACAGCCTCATTGCCAGCCGCAAGGAACTTTCCGCTGTCCTCCTCGACCGCCACGGCGCTGACCTGACTTACTATTTCCTCGCCCTCGATATATATCAGTGTATTTGATGTTCCGAGGTCTATTCCGATTTTTTTACCCATATTACGGTTTCCTTTCGGTACTTACATTGCTTTCGGAGCATTACTGCCATAAGAATATGCCGACCGATATTGCGGCAGACATTAAAATAATATCAAGATAAGATTAAGAATATAAGATAAGATCAAATAAGATTGTGCGCTGCATCGGCGATGCACATAGGGAATACATGCGCGCAGCCCGCCGCAAACAGCACGCGCGTACATTCGTATATCGACGCACCTGTAGTGCATACATCGTCGATAAGCAATATATCCGCACCGCGTATGCGCTCGGAATATCTCGTGCGCACGATATATTTTCCGCGTACCGCACGTATGCGCGCCTCGGCGCCGAGACCCTTCTGTATGCTCTGCGAGGTATTTTCAAGGCACGGCATAACCGGCATTCCGGTCATGCGTGAGAGCCGCACCGCCACGGTCTCCATCTGATCAAAGCCGTACCGCCGCCGTCCGCTGCGGCTGCGCGGTACATAGGCTATCACGGTACCCTCTCCGAGCGGCAGCATATGCATTATGCTCCGCAGGCGCTGTGCCGAAAAATACGCGCTGCGAGACGTGCGTACATTCTTCATGCTGAGGATAAGTGCGCGCGACGGGCAATCCGGTGCGGTAGAAAACGACATTGCCGTCAAAACGGCGACGCGGCGGTCGCCTATCTCTATACGTCGAAAATGCGGAACCGATGCCCTTAGCAACCGCTCATGGCAGCTCTCGCAAAAGCAGTCCTGATCACCGTCCGGCGGGATAAGCGTTCCGCAGCAGACGCAGGACGGCGGGAACAGATAATCGAGCAGCACATCCGCACGGCTCTTCTCGCGCACAGATACATTCCGAGCTGCGTTGCCGCCGCAGTCGATCTGCCGCTTATCTGTATTTAGCATGCTCATCGGCACCGCCTCCCGCAATTATATAATATCAGAAGCCGCCCACGCACCTGCGAAATCGCGCAACGGTATGCGCCGGGTCTGAATGAAAATGTCAAGTGACCCGATCACGCCGCTCGGCTCGGTGCAAGAGCCGTCAAGATCCTGTCGAACGGCACGGCGCTATCCGGTTCAATTACACCGTTCGGCGCAGTATGATCAGCCCTTATCCGCCTCGCGTATCGCCTCGCACAGTCCGGTATAGCGGTGACAAAGACGATTGTTCTGCACCATCTGCACCACCTCGGCGCGCTGACCGACTATAATGACCATTTCTCGCGCACGCGTTACCGCCGTATACAGCAGATTCCGCGTCATAAGGCGCGGCGAGTTCTGATACAGTGGTATTATCACGACCGGATACTCGCTGCCCTGACTTTTATGCACCGTTATCGCATATGCATGCTCTATCTCCTCGAGGTCGGAGAACGGATAGACGGTTATCCTGCCGTCAAAGTTGATAACGATGCTCTCCTCGCTCGTTCTTATCTGCTCGATGATGCCGATATCGCCGTTAAAAACGCCTTGTCCCTTATGTACCTCACCGGTAATCTCGGTCTTTTCCCACTCGATATCATAGTTGTTCTTTATCTGCATGACCTTGTCGCCCTCGCGAAAGACAACGTCGCGGAATTTTCGTTCTCTCTTCGACTGCATCGGCGGATTTAGTCCGCGCTGAAGCTGCGCATTCAGACTCGCAGTGCCCACGTTCCCCTTTCGGGACGGTGCAATGACCTGTATCTTCGACCGCATCTCCTCGCCGTAGGCGCGCGGCAGTCGCGTGGTGCAGAGCGCACAGACGGTAGACGCTATCTCCTCTGCGGTATCGCGCTGTATAAAGAAGAAGTCGTTGTCCTTAACGTCAAGATCGGGATAGTCGCCCTGATTTATACAGTGCGCATTCGTAATGATAAGACTCGCGCTCGCCTGACGGAATATCTCGCGCAGGCGCACGGTATTGAAGCGGTCAGAGCGGATGATATCGCCGAGCACGTTGCCCGCACCGACCGACGGAAGCTGATCCGAGTCGCCTATAAGCAGCAGGCGCGTTCCGGGCTTCAGCGCACGGCAGAGCGCCTCGGTGAGCAGGATATCGAGCATCGACGCCTCGTCGACTATCACGACATCAGCCTCTATCGGATCCTTTTCGTTCTTGTTGTAGACCGCTTCTCTGCCCTCGGTATACGCCATCTCGAGCATACGGTGGACGGTCGACGACTCGCGCCCGGTAGATTCGGACATTCGCTTCGCGGCTCTGCCTGTCGGCGCGGCAAGCACCGTTTTCATACCCATATCCTCAAAAAGCGACAGCACGGCACGAATAACGGTGGTTTTACCGGTACCGGGTCCGCCCGTCAGCACCATAACTCCGCTCGTCAGAACAAGCGATATAGCCTTTTTCTGTGCGCGGGCATACTCGATGCCGTTCTCGGACTCTGCGGTGAGAATAAAGCGCTCGACATCCCCCGCAGGGACTCTCGGGCAGACGCGGTCAAGCAGATCGAGCTTTTCCGCAACATACTGCTCGGCATCGTAATATGAGCGCAGATACACACAGTCGCGCCTGTCTCGGCGGATCGTCTTGACCTCGCCGGAGGAACCGAGCGCCTCAAGAGCTGCACCGACCGCGTCTTCATCCACACCCAGCAGACGAGCGGCGGCGGGGATAATGCGGTCTGACGGTATGTATACATGACCGTTCGACGCTGCATTGTATGAGAGCAGATATTTGATGCCCGCCATGACACGCTCGCGGCAGTCGGGTGCAAGTCCGAACGACTGTGCCATTCGATCGACTCGCTCAAAGCCGAGCCCGTAGCCCTCATCGCACAGCAGATACGGATTGTTACGGATAGTATCTACCGAGTTATTTCCCCACTTTTTGTATATCCGCATCGCGGTCGCCGGCGGCACAAAATCGCGGCAGAACATCATCACATTCCGCACACCGAACTGCTCGTCGAAGCTCTCACCTATGATGCGCGCCTTTTCGGCTGAGATACCCTGTATTTCGGCAAGCCACTCGGGGTGATTCGTCATTACCTCAAAGGTATCTGCGCCGAATTTATCGACTATCTTCTTAGCCGAGGCGGGACCGACGCCCTTTACGGTGCGCGACGAGAGATATCGAAGTATCGCTGCCTCGCCCGCCGGAAGCTCCTTTTCATAGCTCGAAACGGCAAACTGCCTGCCGAAATTCGGATGCACCGTCCATGAGCCGAGCGCGGTAATCGTTTCACCGACAGCTATATACGGCATTGTCCCCACCAGTGTGACAAGCACCTGCTGCCCCTCGTCGCCGTCGGTCGATATCTCACATATTGTAAAGCCGTTATCCTCGTTAGAAAAAACGACATGCTCGACAAAGCCGGTTATGCTCTCCTGCCCCGGCTGCGTATTATTTTCGGTCATAGTGTCTGCGGTCGCCGCACTCGACGAAGCCGCGCCGCTGCGCAAAATAAAATCGGCAGTCGAGGCAAAGTCTGAATTTTTATTGTTCATTACTCACCTATATATCCGACAGGAAAACGGATCTGATGTGTTACAAGCCCCGCGTCCCGAGAGGACACAAAGCAGAATGCCAGACAAGTCGGGCGAAAAAACTAAACAAAGCAGTGCAAAGCAAAAAAGTTATGCAATGCACTGCTTTGCGTATAAAGCAATTATATTGAGCGGGATGATCAGCCTATCTGAGCGGCGAGATCGAGGTTCTCCCACGGTGCGCGAACATCCTCGCGTCCCATATGGCCGTATGCGGCAAGCTGCTTGTATATCGGTCTGCGGAGATCGAAACGCTCGATAATAGCCGCGGGACGCAGGTCAACGCGGCGCATAACGCGGTCGTACAGTTCCTCGTCCGAAACATGCGCGGTACCGAATGTATCAAAGAGAACCGATACGGGCTTAGCAACGCCGATAGCATATGCAATCTCGACCTCGCACTTGTCGGCAAGTCCGGCAGCAACAACATTCTTAGCAAGATATCTTGCGGCATATGCGGCAGTGCGGTCGACCTTAGTCGGATCTTTGCCGGAGAATGCTCCGCCGCCATGACGCGAATATCCGCCGTAGGTATCGACTATGATCTTTCTTCCGGTAAGACCGGAATCGCCCATAGGACCGCCTACAACAAATCTGCCGGTCGGATTGACATATATAATGGTATCGTCATCTAAGAAATCCGCCGGAATTATCGGTACAATAACATGCTTGATAAGGTCCTCGCGTATCTGATCGACCGAAACATCCTCGGCATGCTGCGTAGAGACAACAACGGTATGCACACGGACGGGGCGGTTGCCCTCATACTCGATAGTTACCTGAGTCTTTCCGTCGGGGCGAAGATAGCCGAGCGTTCCGTCCTTACGAACGGCTGTGAGGCGCTTCGCAAGCGAATGCGCGAGCTGAATAGGCATCGGCATAAGCTCCGGTGTCTCGTCGCACGCGAAGCCGAACATCATACCCTGGTCGCCCGCACCGGTATCATAGCAGTCCTTATCTGTCCCTCGCTTAGCCTCAAAAGAACGGTTAACACCGAGCGCGATATCGGGCGACTGCTCGTGAATGGTGTTGAGAACGGCACAGGTATTGCAGTCAAAACCGTATGCGGCATTATCGTAGCCTATCTCGCGAACGGTCTCGCGTACTACGGTCTGAAAATCAACATAAGCCTCGGAGGTTATCTCACCCATGATGGAGATTATTCCGGTCGTTGTGGTCGTCTCGCAGGCAACGCGGGACATCTTATCCTGACGGAGAAACTCGTCAAGAATGGCATCGGATATCTTATCGCAAATCTTATCGGGATGACCCTCGGTCACCGACTCGGATGTAAAGAGCTTTCTCATTATATTGTATTTCCTTTCGGGATTATTTTTTTAGCTATAATCAACGGCGACCGGTAAGCGGCGCCGATATAATACTGCATACATTTGAATTATATCACAGCGGCGCGGGGTTGCAAAGGTCATATTATTGACAATTTGTAAACATTTCGACGAAATTTTCAGATAACCCGCACCGTAGACATAATAGTTTTGTCATAAGAATAAACCTTACGAGCGTGACGCAAGGCACTTAGCGTTTGCGCGAGTACGCAGCGTGCACGCTTAAATCAAAATTCAATTCAAATAAGAAAACGCAGAAAATCTATAGCGCCGTAGCAAATAAGAGTTACGACAGCGCCAGCGGCAAGAACACCGCCCGCAATGGAGAGCATAGCTTTACTGCGCTTCATATCAAGCAGCGCGGCGACAAGCGCGCCAGTCCATGCGCCCGTACCGGGCAGCGGAATGGCAACAAATATAAAAAGTCCCCATGTCGCGTATTTTGTTATCTTAGGCTTGTTCTTTTCCGCTTTCTCATAGATAAAGCCTGAAACTTTATTGAAAAATGCCACATTGGAGCGACGCATCCAATCGAGCACGAATTTTACGAAAATCAGTATAACTGGTATAGGAAGTATATTGCCTATACAACAGATAAGATAGTTTAAGATCATGGGCATGCCGAGAGCATAGCCCGCAGGTATTGCGCCGCGAAGCTCGATCAGCGGCACCATAGATATACCGAAAATAGTCAAATATTGAAGCATTTCGTTTTTCCTTTTACGGTCGAAATAAATATGCAGCACCGCCCGCGCGGACACACGGCACGGAAAGCGAACGATTAACAGGTAAGGTAGATGTTCGATCCGCAGGTTCACCGATACCCGCAAAGCCCCTTCGGCAATAAACTTGCGAAGGGGCTTTACAGTATCAGTTATAAGCGGCGGTAAAGCCGATCAAACCAAATAATATCGCTCGGATAAATTACTCAACGATCTCGGTTACGACACCGGAACCGACAGTTCTGCCGCCCTCGCGGATAGCGAAGCGGAGACCCTTCTCCATAGCGATAGGAGTGATGAGGTTAACGTCCATAACGACGTTATCGCCGGGACGGCACATATCGACGTCAGCGGGAAGCTCGATGATACCGGTAACGTCGGTAGTTCTGAAGTAGAACTGAGGACGGTAGCCGGAGAAGAACGGCTTAGAACGGCCGCCTTCCTTCTCGGTAAGAACGTAAACCTGACCCTTGAACTTGGTGTGAGGATGAACGGAACCGGGTGCGCAAACGACCTGTCCGCGCTCGATCTCCTTCTTGTCGATACCGCGGAGAAGAATACCGATGTTATCGCCTGCCTCAGCCTGGGGCAGAAGCTTGTGGAACATCTCAACGCCGGTAACGACCGACTTCTTCTTCTCATCGGAAAGACCGACGATCTCAACCTCGTCATTAACCTTAACGGTTCCGCGCTCTACACGACCGGTAGCAACAGTACCGCGACCGGTGATGGAGAATACGTCCTCGACAGGCATAAGGAAAGGCAGATCGGACTTACGCTCAGGAGTAGGAATGTAATCGTCAACAGCGTTCATGAGCTCAATGATAGGAGCGTACTCGGGTGCGTTGATATCCTTGCTGTCGGAGAGCAGAGCCTCACGAGCAGAGCCGCGGATGATCGGCACGTCGTCGCCCGGGAAGCCGTAAGAGCTGAGCAGCTCACGGATCTCCATCTCAACGAGGTCGAGAAGCTCGGGATCGTCAACGAGGTCGGTCTTGTTCA
>ERZ825384.4339-NODE-4339-length-11343-cov-9.106662_pt1 | contig 11343 bp, 10 predicted proteins | sample MGYA00519931_ERZ825384 | MGnify/ENA primary metagenome ERZ825384 (study PRJEB31778, sample SAMEA3449200) | human gut metagenome | biome: human gut; feature: human-associated habitat; material: faeces | place: United Kingdom | collected 2010/2012 ...
TTTCGCCGTCCAGTTCGAGGAGTTGTTTCAGTTGCAGTTTGTAATCTTGCAGGGTGGCTTGTGCGGTTACCAATTGATAGTTGTCGGTGCTGACTTGCGCTTCCAGTTGGGCAAGGTCGCTCTTGGCGATGCTTCCCGCCGCGAGCAGGGCGCGTGCCCGTTCGCATTCCGCCTGGCTGACGGCAAGGGTCGCTTCGTTTACTTTGACGGCTTCGGCGGCGTAGAGAATCTGTACGTAGATTTGCGTGATGCTCTCTTCGATGTTGTTCTCGCTCTCTGCCACGCTCAGTTCGGCGATGCGGTTGTTCATCCGTTGCTGTTTCAGGGTGTTCAGGCGTTTGCTGCCGTTGTAGAGCGTCCAGTTGGCATCGATGCCGTAGCTGCCGTTGTAGCTGGTCTTGCTCTGGCTGCTGGTGATGTTGTCGCCGTCGATAATCGTATTCGTCTCGCTGTTGGGGCGGTTTACGATACGCTGGCTTACGGATGCCGTGAGGCTGGGGAAGAGGGCTGCCTTGGCGGTCTTCACGTCCACTTCGGCGCTTTCGGCGTTGAGGCGGTTCTTGCGGATGGTGATATTCTGCCGCAAGGCGTAGTCGATGCACGTTTGCAAATCCCATTGTGCGGGAAGTGCCTGTACGCTGTCCCGTTGCTGTGCGCCGATGGCGGCGTCTTGCGCTTGCAGCGTTACGTTGCCGGCGCAGGCGCTTGCCACACAGAGCGATATCACTGTCAATCTTCTTACGTTTATCATATTTCCTGATTTCTATGTTTTACCTTTACAAAAGTAGGCGGCGCTTCCGGAAACGGCAAAAACAATAGACGTTTGCCGGGATTGTATCGGCGGACTACTTTTTTCTGCCGACAATTAACTTTTCAGCCTTTTATTTGTTATTTATATAAAAGTATTTTATATTTGTAATGATTATAAATTGAGCTTCTATGAGAAACCTCGTGACCGGTATTTGGCAATTCTATGTTGAGGGCTTCCGGAGTATGACATTAGGACGTACTTTGTGGCTGATAATTGCAATCAAACTGTTTATCATGTTTTTTATCCTTCGCCTTTTCTTCTTCCCGAACTATCTGAACAAAGCCGCCGTAGGCAGCGATAAGGAAGAGTATGTCAGCCGCGAACTGATTCTGAGGGCGCAGGAGAACGGTGATTAGTGATTAGCGATTAGGGATTAGTGATTAGGGGGCGGGATGGCTCTTTTCACTATTCTTTATACTTGATATTATACTTTATACTTAATACTTTATACTTAATACTTTATACTTAATATTTTACCTCTCATGCTTGAAAACATTGACACTTCCCTGATTGACTGGTCGAGAGCGCAATTCGCTTTGACCGCTATCTATCATTGGATTTTCGTGCCGCTTACTTTAGGACTGGCGGTGATTATGGGCATCATGGAAACGGTGTACTACCGTACGGGTGACGAGTTTTGGAAACATACAGCCAAGTTCTGGATGAAGCTCTTCGGCATCAACTTCGCCATAGGTGTGGCTACGGGATTGATTCTGGAGTTTGAATTCGGTACGAACTGGAGCAATTACAGCTGGTTTGTGGGCGACATCTTCGGTGCGCCGCTGGCTATCGAAGGCATCCTGGCATTCTTTATGGAAGCCACGTTCATTGCGGTGATGTTCTTCGGTTGGGACAAGGTGAGCAAACGCTTCCACCTGGCCTCTACCTGGCTTACGGGTCTTGGCGCTACTATCTCCGCCTGGTGGATTCTGGTGGCAAACGCCTGGATGCAGAACCCGGTGGGCATGGAATTCAATCCCGATACCGCCCGCAACGAAATGGTGGACTTCTGGGCTGTGGCTACTTCGCCGATGGCAGTCAACAAGTTTTTCCACAGCGTATTGTCCGGCTGGGTGCTGGCCGCGGTGTTTGTGGTAGGCGTAAGTTGCTGGTATCTGTGGAAGAACCGTGAGAAGAAGTTTGCCTTGTCAAGCATAAAGATAGCCGCCTGGGTGGGACTGTGCGCCGCTGTGCTTTCCGCATGGACGGGCGACGGTTCCGGTTATCAGGTGGCGCAGAAACAGCCTATGAAGCTGGCTGCCATGGAAGGTTATTATCAGGGACAGGAAGGAGCCGGGCTGGTGGCTTTCGGCATTCTCAATCCCGAAAAGGAAACGGCCGGTGACGGAAAGGATGCTTTCCTTTTCCGCATGGAGATTCCCAAGTTCCTGTCGCTGCTTGCCGAGCGTGACTCAAAGGCTTTCGTGCCGGGCATCAACGACCTGCTGAAAGGCGGTTATCCCCTGAAAGACGGTACGACCGCGCTCTCCGCCCAAGAAAAGATTGAGAAGGGAAAGACGGCTATCGGCGCTTTCTCCGCCTATCGCGCCGCCAAGGCTGCGGGCAATGATGCCGATGCGCAGGTGGCTGCCAAAGTGCTGAAAGAGAATGTGGCGTATTTCGGTTATGGTTATATCAAGGATGTAAACGAGCTGGTTCCTAATGTGCCGCTCACTTTCTATATGTTCCGAATCATGGTGATATTGGGCGGGTATTTCATCCTTTTCTTTATCGTGGTTCTTGTGCTTGCCTATAAGAAAGACTTGTCGCGGATGCGCTGGATGCATTGGGTGGCCATGCTGACCATTCCGTTGGGCTATCTTGCCGGACAGGCCGGTTGGGTGGTTGCCGAGTGCGGACGTCAGCCGTGGGCCATTCAGGATATGTTGCCCACCAGTGCCGCTATTTCCAAACTGGATGTCGGCTCCGTGCAGACCACATTCTTCATTTTCCTCGTATTGTTCACCATTATGCTGATTGCCGAAGTGGGCATTATGCTGAAAGCGATACGGAAAGGCCCGGAAAACGAACTCCCCCATAACTCATAACTTATAACTTATAACTCATAACTTTTCACATGAATACCTATCTATTTCTTCAACAATATTGGTGGTTTGTAGTGTCCCTGTTGGGGGCCTTACTTGTTTTCCTGCTGTTTGTGCAGGGGGGTAACTCGTTGATATTTTGTCTGGGCAAGACGGAAGAGCAGCGTAAGATGATAATCAACTCTACGGGGCGGAAGTGGGAGTTTACGTTTACTACGCTCGTGACGTTCGGCGGGGCGTTCTTTGCGTCGTTCCCGTTGTTTTACAGTACGAGTTTCGGCGGAGCCTACTGGCTGTGGATGATTATCCTGTTTACTTTCGTGTTGCAGGCCGTCAGCTATGAGTTCCAGTCGAAGGCGGGCAATCTGCTGGGTAAGACGACGTATCGCGCTTTTCTGGTGATAAACGGAGTGGTAGGGCCGGTGCTGTTGGGCGGTGCGGTGGCAACGTTCTTTACGGGGTCGGAGTTTTATATCGACAAAGGTAATATCGCCGATACGGTGATGCCGGTTATCAGCAGTTGGGCGAATGCGGGACATGGCCTGGATGCGTTGCTCAATCCCTGGAATGTAGTGCTGGGGCTGGCTGTGTTCTTCCTGGCGCGTATTCTCGGTTCGCTTTATTTCATTAATAATATCAGTGATGCCGATTTGGTGAAACGTTGCCGCCGCGCGTTGTGGGGAAATACGGGGTTGTTCCTGGTGTTCTTCCTGGCGTTCGTTATCCGTACGCTGCTCGCCGAGGGATATGCGGTGAATCCGGAAACCGGAGAGGTCTTTATGGAGCCCTATAAGTATCTGACGAACTTCATCGAAATGCCTGTGGTGCTGATTATATTCCTTGTGGGCGTGCTTGCGGTGCTTTGGGGAATTATCCGTACGGTGTGGAAGCCTGCTTTCGATAAAGGAATATGGTTTGCCGGTGCGGGTACGGTGCTTACGGTGCTGGCGCTGCTGCTTGTGGCGGGCTATAACAATACTGCTTATTATCCCTCTACCGCCGACCTGCAAAGCTCGCTGACGCTGGCAAACAGTTGCTCCAGCCAGTTCACGTTGCGGGTAATGGCTTATGTGTCTGTTCTGGTTCCTTTTGTGCTTGCATACATTTTCTACGCATGGCGTAGCATCGACAAGAAGAAAATAGATGCGAAAGAGATGCGGGAAGAGGGGGGACATGCTTATTGATTGTTCCGGACACCGGGAGTTTGTGTCCTGATTGCCGGGGATTTCCCTTTAAAACTGCCGGAGATAATATAAAAACGTCTTGCGTTGGTAATCCAAACGCGAGGCGTTTTTTATTATTTCTTTTTTTTCTTAGAGTCCGTCGGTTCTTCCGGTGGGAATTTCGGTACGAGTTTCATCAATCGCAGTATCTGCCCCTGCCTTTTCAGGATATAGCTTGAGGGGTGTGCGGAATCAAAGCGGATAGGGTTGGGCAGGGTTGCGGCAATCAGTGCGCATTGTCCGGCGGTGAGCTTGGCGGCGGTGGTATGGAACTTGTATCGGGCGGCCGCTTGCGCTCCGTAGATGCCTTTGCCCATTTCGATGGAGTTGAGGTAGACCGTCATTATCCGCTTTTTAGACCAGAACATCTCTATCATCCACGTAAAGTAAACTTCAAAGCCCTTGCGAATCCATGAGGACTGCGGCCACAGAAATACGTTCTTTGCCGTCTGCTGGCTGATGGTGCTCGCGCCGCGTTTCCGCTTGCGCTTCTCGTTCTCTTTCATGGCTTTCTGTATTTCGATGAAGTCGAAGCCGTTGTGTGTGGCAAAACGGTTGTCTTCCGACGCTATGACGGCCATAGGCAGGTGAGGGGAGAGCTTATCGAACGGCACCCATTCGTGATGCCATGCGGGGCTTTCCCCTTTAAATACCTGTTGCACGCTTCGGATAATCATCAGCGGCGTGACATATACCGGCATAAAACTATAAACCACTACCGTTACGGTAGTGGATATAAAGAAGAAGAGCAACAGATTGCGGATGATACGCAAGGGTTTGGAAAGCTTCATGGGAGATGATGGCCGGGACTATCATTTTCCCGCTTCCGCGTTCTTAATCATCTGCTCGCTGGCATACATAAAGATTACCACACGGCGATTCTGGGCGGCCGACAGGCTTTCGTCGTATTCATTGTACCCCACACCTTCCACTTGCTTGAATTGCGAGGGAGATACGTCGCAATCCTGCAAGTAATTCTCTACGGCATAAGCGCGGTTCTTGGAAACCTTCATGTTGGCTTCGTACGTGCCGACCTTGTCGGTATGCCCTATGATGGCGATGTCCGTGGTAGTATCTTCCTTCAGAATCTTGGCAAGGTCGCGCAAAGAAGCTTTCGCGTCGTTGCTCAGCGTAGAGGAGTTGAAGGCAAACAGAATACCGGAGTCGAACGTCACCTTAACGGCATCCAGGTTGTTGGCGTCTTTCACCACTTCCACCTGCGCGCCTTCAATCTTGGCGGCTTCGGCGGCCTTTTTATCCATCTTATGGCCGATGGCCACACCTGCGCCCGTACCTACCGCAGCGCCTACCGCCGCACCGATGGCCGCGCCTTTACCTTTGCCGAACAGTCCGCCGATAATGGCTCCTGCCGCCGCTCCCGAGCCGCCGCCGATGATACCGCCCTTGGTCGTATTATTCATGGTGCCGCAGCTACCCAGTAGGATGGCACCGCTCAGCAGAAATGCTGTAATTTTCATCTTTTTCATACCTTTTATTTTTTAAATTGGTTCAAGTTTTACTAATGCAAATTTATGTATATAATACATCCGTTGGCATCAAAAAGTTTACCATTGTAGTTTTTTTAGAGAATTTTTCTTTTAATAAAGATAAACCAGCCCGTCAGGATTATTCCTTTGGCGATGGTGGTGCCGCTTACCGCCCACCAGATGGCATCCACGCCCATACCCGTTTGCACCAGCAGCAAGGCTGCCGGAATGCGCATGTAGTTGCACCCTATGCTGACGATAGCCGGCGGTACGGTGCGCCCTATGCCGTAGAAGACGCCCTGCATGGTGATTTCCAGCATCATGAACAGTTGCGAGTAGCCGTCGATGCGCAGGAAGTTGCCGCCCGCGCGATAGGCCGCTTCCTCGGGCACGAAGACGGAGAACAGCTCGTTGCCGTAAAAGATGAACAGCAGCGAGCAAAGCGTGCCGAACACGGCCGTCATCCGGAGCGTCGTTTTCCATGCCTGCCATACGCGCGCTTTCTGTCCGGCGGCGTAGTTCTGGGCGATGAAAGTGCTCAATCCGGTGGAGAAGCCCTGTGACGTATTCCAGGTGATGGCCTCTATTTGTCCGCCGGTGGTAAAGGCCATGAGCCCGATGTGGCCGCCCTGTTCCGCTGCCGTACGCGACAGGAACATGTTGACGAAAGCGTACAGCGTATTCAGCGTGGCGACGGGCAGCCCCAGTTTGAAGATACGCCGGCTGTACTTCTTTTTCAGTCGGACGAAAAACGGGAATCCGCCGAGCAAATCGTCTTTTCGCCGGAGCTTGTAGACGAAGATGAAGCATACGGAAGCCTCGGCCAGCCATGTGGCGAGCGCTGCGCCTACCGTTCCCCAGCCGAAGCCGAAGATAAAGAGAGGGTCGAGCAGGATATTCATCACAAGTCCCGTTCCGCTGATGTAGAACGGTGTCTTGCTGCTCCCAGAGGCGTTGTAGATACCCGTGAAGGCGGCGGAGAGGAAGACGAAAGGCAGTGCCGTCGATATGATGCGCAGATACGTTACGGCATTCTCGGTGATATGCGGTTCCAGCTCGAAAAGGCGCATGACGGGTCGGGCGAAAACAAACAGCAGTCCGCCCCAGCATACGGCGATAAGCAGTGCGATGCTGATGTTGTGCGAGGCGAAGGCACGTGCGTCTTCCCGGTTCTGCGCTCCGATGGACTGGCCTACGCTGACTTCCGACCCTACCTTGTTCAGCAGGGCGATAGAGCCTGACATCCACGTGAGAATACCTACCGCGCCTACCGCCGCAACCGCCTCGCTGCCCAGACGGCCTACCCACGCCATATCCGTCAGGCTGTACGCCATCTGGATGAAGGACGTAGCCATGATGGGCATCGCCAGGCCGAATAGCTGGCGGTTGATAGGGCCTTGGGTAAGATTTTTCGCTCCGTGCATGGTGTCGGGGGATTATAAGGAACCGGTAAAAGGAAGAATCACGTTACTTATAATTCAGGAAACTTTCCTGAACCAGCTTGCCCGCCTGCCATACGGCGCGTATGTTCAGCTCCTTGTCCATGATGAGGATATCGGCGTCCTTATCCTTTTGCAGGGAACCTTTGCGGTCGTACACACCCATGATGCGTGCCGGGGTTTCGGAAGCCATGCGCAGGGCGTCGCCCAACGGGATACCCGCCTTGACCATAGTACGCACCAGCACGTCCATGGTGGCGATACTGCCTGCCAATGAGGAGCGGTCGGCAAGCTTGCACACACCGTCTTCGATGATGTAGCGCGGGTCGTTGATTTCCTTGCCTTCGGTGGCGGCGCAGGAGAGGGCGTCCGTTACGAGGCAGGTGTGCTCCACGCCTTTCAGTTTGTATGCCAGTTTCAGGATGGTGGACGGCAGGTGGATGCCGTCGGCGATGAGTTCGATGGTCATGCCATCGGTCAGGTAGACGCTTTCCACAGTGCCCTCGTACTTGTATTCGCGGCGTTTGTGGAAGCCCGGCATGGCGTTGTAGAAGTGGGCGGCGTGGGTAAATCCGGCTTCGTAGGCGGCACGGATGCCGTCGTATTCGGCTTCGGTGTGCGATACGGCTGCCAGTATGCCTTTTTCGCGCAGGTAGCTTGCGAATTCCAGCGCTCCGGGCAGTTCGGGAGAGGCGTCCCAGCGGCGGATGCAACGGGTGCTTTCTACAAGCTCGCGGTATTCTTGTTCGTCAATCTCTTTCACCTGGTCGGCAAACTGCTCGCCTGCCATTTTCCTGTTGAGGTAGGGGCCTTCGATGTGAAGTCCCAGCACGGGGCTGTCCGGTTCTGTCATGAGCCGCTCGCACACTTGGGCGGCCTGATGCAGCTTGTCGAACGGAGACGAGGAAATGGTGGGGTAGAAGCTCGTTGCGCCATGAGCGAGGTGTGCGTCGATGATGCTGCGGAACGCTTCTTCGGTACATTCGTTGAAGTCGTGTCCGCCACCGCCGTGCGCGTGCATGCAGACGAAGCCGGGCACGATGTACATGCCTTTGGCGTCGATGAGACGTGCGCCGATAAGGGCGAGGTCGCAGTTGGTCACTTCAAGGATTTTTCCGTCACGCATCAGAACGGAACCTTCATTCAGCCAGCCTTGCGGGGTGAATATGCGTCCATTGATAATTTGAGTTAACATGGAGGGAGGGGATTTAAGAGTTATAAGTTATGAGTTATGAGTTATGAGTTATTGGGGGTATGGGTTATGAGGGGGTTACCGTATTCTCCGTCTCCGGTGGTGGCGCTGTTTCTGCCGGTACTTGCGTATCTTGCCGTACACCAGCCATACGAACAGTACGCCGAATACGGAGAATATCAGCAGTACGATGCCGGTGTTGAGGTTGTCGCCTTTCACGCGGCTCCACATTTCGAGAACCAGTTCGGTGCGGTCGCCGAAGTCGCGTATCATGGCGCAGCGTTCCACGATTTTCCTGTCGGGATATTGTACGGGATTGATTTGCAGGCTGTCCGCGCCCATGCCTTCACCGAAGAAGTAGCTGAGGTCGGAGCGTGTTTCTATGGAAGTATCCCGTTTGGCTTCCATGATTTCGGGGGTGGCAACGGCGCTGACGTAGCCTATGGCGTCCATATTGCGCAGGGCGATGCCGGGCCGGCAAAGGTAGTTGATGAAGTAAGCGGCAGCTTTGGGATTGCCTGCATATTTGGGGATTACCCAGCCGTCGTACCAGATGTTGCTGCCTTCGCGCGGCACTTCGTAGGCAAGGTCTACGCCTACCGCTTCGGCTTCATCGATGGCCCATACGGCATCGCCGCTCCAGGTGAGGTTGAGCCAGGTCTTGTTCTTGGTCATCATCTCCTTGCCGAAGTCGGCTTCCCAGCCTGCGATGTTGGGCTTCATGGCTTTCAGATACTTCTCGGCAAGGGCTATGGCTTCGGGAGAGTTATCGTTCATCAGTTGCTCCACGGTAACGGTACTGTCGGCAAGCTGGCGGGCATGGGCGTAGATGATGGCGGTTCCGTAGGCATCGCGGTAACTGTCTTTCATCAGGATTTTGCCTTTGTTTTTGGAGTTCCAGAGACAGTGCCAACTGCCGGCTTCGTCGGGGGTGATGAAGTTGCGGTTGTAGAGGATGCCGGCTGTGCCCCACATATAGGGTACGGCATAGTCTGTGGTGGTGCGTCCCGGCTGACTGGTCTTGTTCAGTTCCCGGCGGATGTAGGGGGAAATGTTGGGCAGATAGTCCGGGGTCTTGCCGAAGTTGCGGTCGATGGGCAGGAGAAGGTCTTTCTTCAGCATGCGTTCGATGATGTACTCCGAGGGGCATACCACGTCGAAGTCTTCGTGCCCGCGTTCTATCTTGGTGAGCATGATTTCGTTGATGTCGAACACTTGGTAGACAAGGCGGATGTCCTCGCCTGTCTGCTGTTTGTACCAGTCGGGGAATTCGGCAAGCACGTCTTCGTCGATGTAGTCCGCCCAGTTGTAGATTTTCAGTACGTGGCTGCGCTCTTCGCCTGAACCTTTGCACGAAACGGCGGCAAGGGCAAGGCAGAGGAGAAGGAGTATACCTGTCAGTCTTTTCATTTTTTTGTTCGGTAAGTTTATTTTGACTATACTTTCAGTTTTCAACTCTTCTGTGCACGTTCCGCGCGTTTGTTGATGACGATCAGTAGCACCAGCACCGTAATGAATATTATGGTGGAGAGGGGGCGCAGCTCCGGTGTCAGTCCGCCTTTGCGGGCATCGGCGTAGATGTAGGTGGAGAGCGTTTCCAGTCCTTCGTTCCCGATGGTGAATATGGTTACTGCGAAGTCGTCGATGGAGAGTGTAAAGGCAAGGATGAACCCGCTTATCATGCCCGGAAATATCTCCGGAAGGATGACCTTGCGCAATGCCTGGAACGGGGTTGCGCCGAGGTCGAGGGCGGCTTCGTACACGTTTTGGTTCATCTTTTTCAGACGGGGCATCACGCTCAGCACTACGTAGGGGGTGCAGAACGTGATGTGCGCCAGTACCACCGTTGTGAATCCCTGCGATATGCCGAAGCTGACGAACAGCAGGAACAGCGACACACCCGTAATGATGTCGGCGTTCATCATCGGAATGGCGTTGGCAAAGTTCATCACCTGACGTGTGCGTGTGCGCAGGTTGAAGATGCCGATAGCCGCAATGCTGCCCAGTGCCGTCGATGCGGTGGCTGCCAGCATGGCAATGGCAAAGGTGTTCCAAATGGCATTCATCAGTGAGTGGTGCATGCCGCCCGTAAAGAGGGAGCTGTACAGCTTGGTGGAAAATCCCGTCCAGTTGCCCAGCACCTTGGCTTCGGTGAAGGAGAAGATCATAATGATAAGGATAGGCGAGTAGAGCAGCGCAAGCAGCAGCCACAGATAGCCTTTGGCAAGAATACGTGTCATCATATCACACCTCCGCTTTCATTGGATGCGCTGTCCTCCTCGTTCGTGAAGAGGATGGTGACGCCTATCAGCAGCAGCATGATGAGCGACAGGGCCGCACCGTAGTTCCACATTCCGTTGTATATGTTCTCCTGCACCGTTGTTCCGAAGAGCTTGATGTTGTTCATCGTCAGCAGTTCGGCAATGGCAAAGGTGCTTACCGTAGGCATGAACACCATGACGATGCCGCTCATGATGCCCGGCATGGAGAGGGGCAGGATCACTTTGCCGAATATCTGCAAGGGGGTGGCTCCGAGGTCTTGGGCAGCTTCTATGAGGCTGTGGTCCATTTTCTGCAATGTATTGTAGATGGGGTATATCATGAACGGCAGGAAGTTGTACACCATGCCGAACAGGAGTGCGCCTTCGCCCAGCGGCAGGTTCAGGAAGTCGAACAGTGCCACTGTGGCAAGCGTGCGTATCAGTATGTTCACCCACATGGGCAGGATGAACAGCACCACCATGGTCTGCGAGGTGTTGAACTGCTTCTGACTGAGGATATAGGCAGCCGGATAGCCCAGCAGCAGGCACGCCAGCGTGGTGATGATGGCTATGCCGATGGAGTAGATGAAGGTGTTCATCGCTTCGGGGTGCATCATAAACTTGCGGAAGTTGGCAAGGGTGAATGCTCCCTCGGCATCTGTAAAGGCATACAACACAATCAGTAGCAACGGCACTATCACAAATATCAGCAGGAACAGTGCGTAGGGTAGTGTCCAGTTACGCCGCCGCATGAAGAAACTTTTCATTGGCAAATTGTTTTGAGTGGTTAGTGGTTAGTGATTCGTATATTCTCCGGTGCTATTCGTATTCCCACTCTGTCGCCGTCGTCCCATACGTCGTTGGTGTCTACGAAGATGTCCTCGT
>ERZ825384.4351-NODE-4351-length-11309-cov-12.012529_pt1 | contig 11309 bp, 7 predicted proteins | sample MGYA00519931_ERZ825384 | MGnify/ENA primary metagenome ERZ825384 (study PRJEB31778, sample SAMEA3449200) | human gut metagenome | biome: human gut; feature: human-associated habitat; material: faeces | place: United Kingdom | collected 2010/2012 ...
TTTCGGCGGGCTTCTCGCTCGTCAGCACGATAGGGATAACCGGGCGCGGCTCCTGCGGCTGCGCTTCGGGAATAGCTGCTGTCTGTACTGCCGGGGCTGCGTCCCGTTCGACGGTCGGCTGCGGATAGCTCATAATGCGGTATTCCTCCGGCACATCGCGCCCCTCAAAGTGTTTCTCCCATGCGTCGCCGCTTTCCACAAGATAGCCGTATTCCGTAAAGCTGCCTTTTTCCTGCGCGGCGGCGTTTCGTCCAAAGGCGATAGGGTCAATGCTGTTTTTCCATTCAGCGGGCATTTGCACCATGCCGGATTTGTTAAGGTAATAATCGCCCAATTCGCGGGGATTATGTACTTCGGGGATATGCACGAAAAAGTCCTCGTTATAGGTAAAGTCAATGAGCTGCCCGATATTCTCAAAACCGTTCTTTCGCTGCGTGGCTGCGTTCAGCGCGGCAATACCGGCAGCGTCAAGGGTTTCCAGTCGTGCCGCAAGAAAATTCAGCTCGTCCACCTGTGCCGCGCATACCATGTCATAAGGCAGGGCAATGTGCCTGTCCTCCCGGTCAGAGTAGCCGTGAATGAAAAAATCCTGCGGATTGTCAGTGGTAATGCCTACGCTTTGCATAGCTTTGTGAAGTTCTTTCTTTGTGGCGGGCATGGAAAGCCAGTAGCCGCCCGGTTCTCCCGTTTCAAAGCGGGTGCGGCTGTCAATCAGGATTGCAAATTGTTCCGTTTCCTGTCCCGGCTCGGTTCTCGGTGCAGCGGCGGGAATGTCGGCGGCGGGCTGCTTGATTTCCTCGCCCTCTACGGTGTAGCCCGGTAAGAGCTGCCCGTTTACCCTAAACTGTTCCGCGTATTCCGGCGGGATAGCCGGGGAGATTTCCGTAAAAAGTTTTTCATACGCCTTGATACGCCCATTCAGATATTTTTCCATAGCCGCCCGGTCAGCAAATACCTTTCTGTCCTGTCCGGCGATTTTCGCCTGTCCGTACCCGTGGGGGCTGTTGGTGTAGATGTTCCAAGACAGCGTATAGGAATACGGGATAGATTTCTGTGCTGCCTTGTCGTAGCGGGTATTTTCATACACATGGTAGCTCATTTTATATACCCGGTTGCTGATGGTGTGGCGGTCGTTGTCCTCGTCCTGCCACTTGTTCGCCGTATGCTTCACTTCGGGTATTCTCGCATACTCAATCGCCTTGTCAAATAGCAGGGTCTTTCCTGCCTGTTCCTCCCATGCGGAAGCCTGTACTTTCAGATTTTCAAAAACAGTCTGCTCCGCAGCCGCGCTTTCCTCCCGCAGCTTCACAAGCTCGGCAAGAGGTAAGGCGGTCAGCGGGGAAATATCCGCGCCTTTCGTGTCAAAATAGATACCGCGCTCAATCTTCATCTTGTCGGCGGCTTCCAGTCTGTCATGGTCGTATGAGGAATAACCTGTTTTCCATTCGTCCATTTGCTCGCTCCTTTCTTTTTCAATCATGCGGTGCATAAGCTCGTAGTCCTCAATACTCATGCTCCCGTCAAATACATAAGGGTCAAAATCTTCCCCGTCCCGGTAGGGCTTTTCGGAAAAGGGAAGCCCCGCTGCATGGGCGGCGGCTTTTGCTTCCTCGATAACCTCCGGGGGAAGCCTGTCGTCATGCGCCCCGATAAAACCGTCAATGTCGTTCATGCTGTTTTCGTAGTGGTAGCGCACTCCGGCGGTCAGCTCGTCAAGGCTCATATTCTCGCCTAAATGCCCGCAGTAGTAGCCGTTTAGAATAACGGCGGCGGGGTCAGCCGCCTTGATTTCCTCTAACCGGCTCCTGTCAAACGGTTCTAAAGTACCGTCCACTTCAAGATGAAACAGCTCGGCGTTCCATGAACGTCCCTCTTTCCAAAATGCTACCCATGCAATACCGTCCCTAAGTTCCTCTTGATAGTCCTTTACGCTGTCGCGCAAACTTGCCATGTGTAAAACCTCCTTTCGCGTATGGCAGCGCGGACGCTGCGTTTGTGGTTACATAGTCCTACTACGGTGCGCCCGCATTTCTGCCAAAGATTTTTGAGGATTTTTAGAGGGTTTGGGAAACTTCCCAACAAGCAAAATCCCCGCCAAGCTCGGTTAGAGTGGCAGGGATTTTACGGAAGTGGGTACCCGCTTCCTATGCTTGCTATTCAAGTTCTTTGTCCTTTGAAATGGTTACTTTGTAATTCACATACTTGCCGCCCGTATCAGCTAAAAGTACCGTTCCGTCATAGGTTTTGCCTGTTTTCGGAGAGTACAGCTTTTTGACTTTTACCTTGCCGGATTTTAAGAGTGCTGCGGCAATCGACCGGGTAAAGACGGTTTTACGTTCCTCAAAGAAGCGGTCATTTTTCCACATGGTAAAGCCGCACTCTTTGTTGGAACAGTAGTAGTTTTTCTTTCCCTCATAGACCGGGGACTTGCAGCGGGGACACTTCCCAATCTCTGTTTTTTCTGTCTTGAAAAGCTCTTGTTTCTCACCCAACACGGAAGCGTAGGTTTTTACAAGCTCCTGTGCCATTGCTTCAATTCCCTGCATGAAAGCGGCAGGGTCGGCGTTGCCCTTTGCAATCTGCGTCAGATTGTTTTCCCATGCAGCCGTAAGCTGCGGAGAGGTCAGACTATCCGGCAGGACGCAGACAAGGTTTGTGCCGTCTTTGGTGGGAAATAGCTGCTTGCCCTTGCGCTCCACAAAGCCGCCTTTGACTAACTTTTCAATGACGGCGGCGCGGGTGGCAGGCGTACCAAGCCCCCGGCGTTCTGCGTCCGGGTCGGTGTCCTCATTCCCGGCGCGTTCCATAGCCGACAAAAGACTTGCTTCATTGTGGGGCTTCGGGGGCGTGGTGGCATGCTCTGTCACTTTTGCCGCCGGATTTTCAAAGGTCTGCCCCTCGGAAAAGTCCGGCACATCTAACACAAGCTCGTTTTCGTCGTCGCTGTCCGGCTTCTTTTTGAGGGTCGCCCGGTAAAGCCGTTCAATCTCTTTCCACCCGGCAGCGATTACCGCCTTTCCCTTTGCCGTAAATTCATGGTCGGCGCAGGAGAAAACCGCCGTTACCGCCTCGTAAACGTGCGGCTCTGCGGTTGCCATAAGCAGACGCGCCCCGGCAAGGGTCAGGATATTGCGCTCGCTTTCCGGCAGCGCGGTAAGGTCAGCCTTTGCAAGCTCCATAGTGGGAATGATTGCGTGGTGGTCTGATACCTTTTTACTGTTCAGCACCTTTGCAATCTCCGGCGAAAAATCCGCGCCCTCCATAAAGGAAAGTTTCTCACAAAGCACCTTGATAATGCCCGTCGCTGTTTCTCCCATGTCGTCGGTCAGAAATGCGCTGTCCGTTCTCGGATAGGTCAAGAGCTTCTTTTCATAGAGGGCTTGCGCCAGGTCAAGGGTCTGCTTCGCGGTGTACCCGTAAATACGGTTTGCTTCCCGCTGTAAACTGGTAAGGTCAAAGAGCTTCGGCGGGGCAATGGTTTTCTTTTCTTTCACAAGGGAAGTACAGACAGCCGCCGACGCTTCGCAGGCTGCTTTCAGTCTGCTTGCTTCATCAGCGGCGCAGATCTTCGCGCTTGCCGCTTCTGCGCCGGGGAGAGTAAGGCGCACATGGTAGTAGGTTTCTTTCTGAAAGCCTGTAATCGCAGCGTCCCGGTCTACAAGCATTTTGAGGGTCGGGGTCTGCACACGCCCCACGTTCAAGGTCTTTCCATACAGGCAGGAGAAAAGGCGGGTCGCGTTAATGCCGATAAGCCAGTCAGCCTTTGCCCTGCATAGTGCGGAATGGTAGAGGGCGTCGTATTCCCGCCCGTCCTTCAGATTGTCAAAGCCACTTCGGATTGCTTCGTTTTCCATTGAGGAAATCCAAAGACGGGTAAAGGGCTTCTTGCAGCCCGCTTGATGATAGACAAATCGGAAAATCAACTCGCCCTCGCGTCCTGCGTCGCAGGCGTTCACGACTTCCGAAACGTCGGCGCGGTGCATGAGGTCTTTTAAGATTTTGAATTGTTTTCCCTTGTCGGCAGCTACGGTGTACTGCCATTCCTGCGGCAGAATGGGTAAGCTGTCATAGCTCCATTTCTTGTACTGTTCCCCATAGGCGGCAGCTTCGGAAAGCTGTACCAAATGCCCGATACACCAAGAAATGAGGTAGCCGTTTCCCTCGATATATCCGTCTTTTCTGCCCGTAACGCCAAGGGCGGCGGCAACCGCCGCCCCGACGCTGGGCTTCTCACAAATCACAAGTTTCATGCTTCCTCGTCCTCCTGTTCGGTATCTGCGCTGTCAGCTTCTTCCTCCGGCTCGTCCTCGTCGTATTCGTCAAAATCAAATTCGTCAAGGTCGGTGCCGCCTTTTACGCTCTGCTTCGGTTTCATAAACTTAACGTAGTAGAGGGCTGCGCCGCCGCCAAGAAGTCCCACAACAAGGAAAATGAGAAGCCCGCCCATGCTGTTTTTGGGTTTCTCCGGCTCTGCGGGTGCTTCCGGCTCGGCTTCCTTGCCTGTGCAGTTATTCATGGCTGCGGAGCAGACGGGGCAGGCGGTGTTTACTTCGCCCGCCTTGCATTTCTCGGTACAGTTGCAGACAGCCGGGGGCTGCTCGGTCTGTTCCTCCCCGATAATCGCCATAAGGTCGCTTTCGTCTACTTGATTTAGGAAGTGGACGGAATTTTCGCCCTCGGCTGCCCGGTCAACGATAATGTAAAAATAGTTGCCGCCTTTGCTTTTCACGACGATAAACTGCTTATCCTCGGCAGCGTCCCCGTCGATGTCGTCCACAAGGGTCATGTTGCCCTCCGGGGTAAGGGGCTGCGGTTCGGTTTCCACGATTACGCCGCTGTCGTCGGTTTCCTCTGTCGGGGTCTGCGCGTAGGCAGTAACGGAAAAGCCGCCCACAAGGACAAGGGCGGCGCAAAGTGCGGTAATGCTTGCAAGGATTTTATTCTTCATCTGCATTGTCCTCCTGTTCGTCATAGTCTGTGGGCATAGGGGCAATGCCCGGAATACCGTTGCCGGAAAGCATAGCGGTAAGCTCCTGCGGGGTCAGACGCATAGCGCGTACAAGCTGCACGATTTCAAGGTTTTCCGCTTCGGTTTTCTGTGCTTCCAGTCCGCGCAGCTTGTTCTGATACTCCGTGATTTTCTCACGGGTCTTTTGGATTTCCTTTTCAATTCTTTCGATTTTACTCATTGCCATAAATTTTTTCTCCTTTCGATTTTCAAAAATGTGTCAGTTCCAGTTCATCAGCCCGTACCCTTTGATACAGGCATAGTCAAGGGGATAGCTCTTAATCTTGCAGGCGTCGCCGGAATTGCCCTCCACGGTATAAACGCGGTTTGCGTCCCTGCCGATAACAAGCCCTACATGGTCTGCGCTTCCGTCTAAATCCCAGTCAAAAAAGATAGCGTCACCGGGGGCAATGTTCTCATAGCCCCGCGCGCCCCATTGCCCGTGAGAGGTAAACCACGGAATACCCTGCGACTGGCAGGCGGCAAAGCGCGGCTCGGAAAGTCCCCTTTGCCCGTAGCACCAGGACACGAAACAGGCGCACCATTCCACGCGGGAGTTGAAGCCGTACCAGCTCCAATACGGATAGCCGCCCACATTTCCGACTTGCTGCTTTGCAAGGTCAACGATAGCGGTATTACCGGGGCGCGTTCCGTTTACAAAGTCCACGCCGCTTAAATCCTCGGACGCGGAAGTGTCGGGAGAGCCGCCGCCAAAGATAAGGGGCTTGTTCCCGCTTGTCTGCAAGTACACCCGGTACATTTCCAGTTGTTCCGGGGGCAGATTATTTTCCGCAATGGTGGATAGCGGGGTGTTCGTCATCTTGACGTTTAAGATGTAATACTCATAAGGCACTTGTACCGTATAGGTGTCCGTATGCTCGTTGCCGTCCTCGTCTGTCCATGTGTCGGTGCGTTCTTCCTCCCGGTAGCGTATTTCCACTTCCTCGGTCAGCGTCAGCTTGTATTGCTGATTGAAAATCCGTTGTAATTCGCTCTGTACCTCGGCGCGGGTGTAGCTTTGGTATTTTGCGGTCAGATAGGACGCTAATTCGTGGGGGTTATGCCCGATATTTGCAAGGTCATAGCGGTACTCGTCATAGCCGGGGTGGGTGCTTTCGATAGCGTCAATCTCGTTTTGCAGCCCGCTTTCCAGTCCGGCATAGGCATTTTCCACTTCCACAAGGTCGCTGTCCTCGGAGGTATAAGACGTTCCAAGCACGCCGTTTAACGTGCCGGAAAACATTGCACCACAAGAGGACAGCCCGGACAGAAGCATAATGAAAAGTAGCAGCGCCCCGACAGCGATTGCCACGCCCGCCGGGTGTCTTGCCACAAACGCCGCTGTCTGCTTCGTTTTCTCGGCGGCTTTGGCTGCCGCTTTGCGGGTGCGTTCCGCTGCGCCCTTGATACCCTTTGCAGTATTGCGGGCTTCCTTTGCATACTGCTTTTTAATCTGCTGTTTCTGCCAAAAACGGGAAATAGGGTTACTGGTTAGCTGTGGGTTATCATGCAGGGTCTTATGATACTGAAAATCCACGTTTGCCTTGAAAGCAGCTTTTTCAGCCTTTGCCGCTTCCCGGTAGGGTTTCAGCTTATGGTTGCGGTAGCCCTGCTTGATTTTCCGCGCCCCGTACTTCAATCCCCGTTCTGCGGCTTCCTCGCTCTTGTGTGCGCCCTCCACTCCGGAATTATCCTTTTCGACAGAATGGATTTTGTTATGTACCAAAATCCCGGCTTCCTGTGTGGGGCGGGATAGCGGGTTGTGCTTCTCCTTAAATCCGGGCGGTTTGTCCTTTTCCTCAAAGTGCAGGTGGGTCTTGCCTTTCCTGGTGGTTTCGTCAAAGGTGCGCTCTTTTACCAGTTTCTTTTCTTTGGGGATAGCTGCCTTTGCCTTATCCAAGCGGTCGGCGGCTTTATCGGATTTCTTGATATACTTTTCAAGCTCCGGGGCAGCGCGTTCCTCGTCGGTAAATTGCAGCCGGGAAGATTTCGTCCCGGCGGTAGCTTCTGCCTGTGCCTTTCGTACCGCTTTTTTAGACGCTTTACGGGTATGGGCGGCTTCAATATGCTCCATGACGCGCTCCGTTTTGCCTGTGTCCGCTTTGGGGGCAGCTCCCGGCACATGGGGCAAGGGAGAAGTCGGGGAAGCTGCACCTTGTAGCTGCGCTGCGTCCTGTGCTGCCTGTTGCTCTGGCGTTTTCTGTAACTCTGCGTCCTGTGTCCGTTTGCTGATACGTTCTGTTTCGCCCGTCGTTTGATTTTCTGTGATAGCTCCGTCGCGGGTCATTTTCTGCGTGATTTTGTCACGGGGCTTTAATGGGTCTTTCAAGTGTTACCACCTCCAATCCGCGCCCCTGCAAGGGTACAATACTCGGCGTTCAGTTCAATGCCGATATAGCGGCGGTCAAGGCTTTTCGCTGCAAGCCCGGTGGTGCCGCTTCCAAAGAAAGGGTCAAGGACAACGCCGCCTGCCGGACAGCCCGCCAGTATGCACGTTTCCGCGAGCTTCGGGGGATAGGCGGCAAAATGCCCGCCCTTATACGGTACGGTATTGATAAGCCAAACGTCCCGCTTGTTCCTTGTGGTCGGCATAAGAGCGTCGTCATAATAGCCGCCGCTGCGGGTTTTATTGATACCCTGTACCTTGCCCTGTCCGGGTATTTCCTCGGCATATTTGTGTCCTGCGCCGCGCCCCTGCCGGTACCGCGCAGCCGTTCCCGGCGCAATCGGCTCTGCAATGGCGGCAGCGTCATAGTAATATTTCTTTGATTTCGTCAGTAAAAAGATATGCTCATAGCAGCGGCTCGGTCGGTCGCGGCAGCTCTCCGGCATAGGATTTTCTTTCAGCCAGATAATATCGCTGCGTAAATACCACCCGTCAGAGCGCAGGGCAAAAGCAAGCTGCCACGGAATACCGATTAAATCCTTTTGCTTGCAGCCCGCTTTCATGCCTGTGCCGCAGTAAGTGTCTGCGATATTCAGCCAAAACGTCCCGTCGTCTTTGAGTACCCGGCGCAGCTCCCGGAATACTTCTACAAGCCTGTCAATGTACTGCTCCGGCGTGTCCTCCCGTCCAATCTGTGCGTCAAGCCCGTAGTCCCTAAGTCCATAGTAGGGCGGGCTTGTGACGCAGCAGTTCACGCTTTCACTCGGCAGCTCCCGCAGGGCATAGAGGGCGTCGCGGTTGATGATTACGTCCGTTTTCATGGCTTGCTCACTTCCTCTGGCTTTGTCGTAAGCAGACGGTAAAGCTCGGTGTCGGTTGGGAAGCGGTCAATGAACGGCAGCACCACATTCCCGTAAAAGATAAGCCCCTCGCCTGCTTCGGTATGGGTTACATACTTCATCTGCTGCGGGGAGATGTTAAGCTGCTTTGCAAGGATAGCCCGGTCGCCCTGTGCCTGATTGAGCATGAGGACAAAATCAGAGTTTTCAAAGATATTCTCGACTTCGCGGCTGCTTAAAAGGTCTTTGACATTCTGCGTGATTGCCGTCGGTATGCCGCCCCATTTACGAAAACGCTTCCAAATCTCCACGCTGTAAGCGGCGGTCTGTTCTTCTTTGAGTAGCAAGTGAAATTCGTCCATGTAGTAACGGGTTGCCTTTTTTTCGGCGCGGTTGACAGTAACGCGGTTCCACACCTGGTCTTGCACAATGAGCATACCTAACTTTTTGAGCTGCTTTCCAAGCTGCTTAATATCAAAGCAGACAAGGCGGTTAGAAAGCTCCACGTTGGTACGGTGGTTAAAGACGTTCAGAGAGCCGGAAACATAAAGCTCCAATGCCGCCGCAATGCGGGCAGCTTCCGGCTCCGGCTGTTTCAGCAGTTCGTTGTAGAGGTCGCCCAAAATCGGCATTTTTGCCGGGTCGGGGTCTGCAAGGAAAGGTCGGTACACATTCCTAACGGCGCGGTCAATGACGGTCTTTTCCACGGGCTGCAAGCCCTCTTTGCCGCCGATAACAAGCTCGCAGAGGGAAAGGATAAAGTCGGATTTCAAGGCAAGCGGGTTGTCGTCCTCGGAGTAGTTGAGGTTAATATCCATAGGGTTCACATACTGGGGCTTGCCGTCCATGCCTTTTCCGGCAGGCGACAGGCGTATCACTTGCCCGCCCAAACGCTGCACAAGGGAAAAATACTCTGCTTCCGGGTCGCAGATGATAATATCGTCGTCGGTAATGAGAAAGGCGTTTGTCATTTCTCGCTTTGCCGCAAAGGATTTACCGCTTCCCGGTGTTCCAAGAATAAGCCCGTTTGGGTTTTTCAGTTGCTTGCGGTCGCAGAGTATCATGTTGTTTGACAGCGCATTTAAGCCGTAGTACAGGGCTGCGCCCCGCTGAAAAAGCTCCTGTGTGATAAAGGGAATGAAGATAGCGGTGCTTGATGTGGTAAGCCCTCTTTGAATGGGGATAAGGTTCTCTCCAAGAGGGATAGAGGACATAAAGCCCGCTTCCTGCAAATAGTCAAGGCGGGTCAGAGCGCAGTTATTTTTCTGTGCAAAGCCCGCCGTAGCGAATACGTCATTATCCAGTTTCCGCTTCGTGTCTGCCATGTTTACCACAAGGAACGTCAGCAGAAACATTCTTTCATTTCTGCTCTGTAAATCCTGCAACAGGTTCTTTGCTTCGCTGCCGAAAGTAGCAAGGTCGGACGGAATTATATCCATGTCATACCCGCTGCGTACCGCTTTTTTCTGTTCCTCAATCTTCATCTTGTCGAGGTCGGTTATCTTGCGCTTGATAGTCTTGATTGCTTCGCTCTGGTCGATACTGCGGATATGCAGATTGACGATTATCCCGTTTTCAAGGTCGAGAATGTCCGAAAGCATACGGTCATTCAGCTCCGGCGCAAGGATTTCAAGGAACGATACCGCACCGAGTTTTCGCCCCATGCGGAACGTGCGCCCGTCGCCAAAACGGAACGAGGACGGGGCGATAAAGTCCTTTGTGGTAAGCCCGGACGGTACAAGCCAGTCCCAAGAGAAATGGAACGGCTCGCCCTCCGGGTGGAAAATCCCATGCAGTACGTTCAAGCGTTCCTGTCCGTTCATGGGGCGGGCGGTTACGCCAAGCACCTTAAAATTATTGAGTACGTCGGTTTCGATACGGGAAAGGCGGGCTTTTGCGGCTGCGAGATTGTCCGCTTCAATGGAAAAGGTAATGTACTTGCACTTTTCCAGTCCGTTGTTGCCTTTTTCAAGCTGATTTTTCAGCATATCCGCGTACTCCCTGCGGATAGAGTTAAAAGCGTCGTCCTGCGCCGGAATTTCGATAGCCGCCTGTGCCTTTTCCTTTCTTGCGCCCTGATTGATGAAAGAGAGCTGCACCGATACGGAAGCGTCAAAGTAGTTGAGAAAATCGCACCAGTTTTCAAAAATGGCGGTCTTATCATCTGCCTGTGCAAGCTGATAGTTAATATCTTCAAAGACAAGGCTTTTACTGTATTTCTTTTCCGTTACCCTGCAAATCCCGTCCGGGTACATCTGCAAGTAGGGAATGGTCTGTTGTGCGGTGTGGGGCTTCCCGTCGCCCTTTGCCGCCTGTATCACGGCGGCGATTTCTTTCTTTTCTGCGCGGGTCAGCTTACGCTTCACGGGATTTTTTACCGCGCGGGTCATGGTTTTTCGTTCTGCCATTGACAATAGCCGATACCTCCTTTTCCAGTTTTCGTTGTTTTTCTATGACGGCATAAAAATTTTCCGTCTGATAGGGGCGTTCCTTTGGTCGGATAAACTTTGTCTGAATGACGTTCTTTATCACGACTTCAAGGGGCTGCCCGTGTTTTTCATACATTGCCAAGAGGAAGCAGGGAAGCATAACGACAATCATTGCAAATGCCGCCATGCTTGTTCCCGCGCTGTCTTTGAGCAAAAAGAAAAGCGGTAGTCCCATAGCGAGGGCTGCCGCAAAACAAATGATTTGCCGCTTTGTCAGATTAAAAGCGACTTTCGTTTTGATTTTTGATAAGTCTTTGGGTACGGGTACATACGCCAAGTGAAAACCTCCTTTCGGTCTTAATGGGCATTAAAGATTGACTTCGCAAGTGCGCCTGTTTTGAATAGGGAGAAGCACAAAATCACGGTGTAGGCTGCAAGGGAGAAAATCGCGCTGTGCAGGTTGTCCGCTACAATCATGCTGCCAACCAAAACCGCATAAATGCCGACGCATATCATTATGAGGAAGCCTTGAAAACCGAGGGCGAACAGGGCTTTTAAGTAGTTGTTGCCTATCTGTCCCCACTCTCTGTTGGTCATAGTTGCAAACGGGATAGGCGATACCGAACAGTAAAGGTAAATTTCTATCA
>ERZ825384.4356-NODE-4356-length-11299-cov-3.152793_pt1 | contig 11299 bp, 10 predicted proteins | sample MGYA00519931_ERZ825384 | MGnify/ENA primary metagenome ERZ825384 (study PRJEB31778, sample SAMEA3449200) | human gut metagenome | biome: human gut; feature: human-associated habitat; material: faeces | place: United Kingdom | collected 2010/2012 ...
TATTATATGGGCAACAAGAAATTTGACGTAACTGAACTTTTTGATTATCTCAACGAGAGAACAGGCACATATGTATTATGTTTTGACATTGTTGGACTGATGAGGATAAACGATGAAATAAGCAGAGAGGCAGGGGACAAGGTGATACTTGAGAGCCTTAAAAGGATAAACGCCGCCGCAGGGGAGGATATGCCTGTTCTGAGGATAGGCGGCGACGAGTTCGTTATGGTCACAGGGCTTGACGATGTTGAAAAGGTGACAAAGATAGCGAAAGCTGTCATGGCGAAAAACGGTGGTGAAACTGCATACAAGGGCGGAACAGTGCCGGTATCCATAAGGTCGGGAGCGGTGATGATAAGAAAGCCGCTGAAATATTCAATGCTCTGTCATGATTTTGACGAGGTCATAAGCTTTGCGAGAAATGACGGAGAGGTGCATTTTGCGAAAGCAGAGCAGAAATAGCATTTACAGCGGGGGCGGACGGTGGTCTGCCCTCGATTTTTATGAAAACCACTTTGCTTTTCTTATCAGCTTATTTTCAGTGTCTTTTCATAAAACTATCATATTGAACAGGTATTATATATATAAGGTCAGAGGAACACCGAGAAAGACCTCAGGCAAAAGCTTTGAGAGCTTGATGAAAGTTCCGCCAACCAATTACTCATAATGAGTTTTCATACATGGGCAATGCCGCACAAGGAACGCCTGTCGGCTTTGCACGCAATCTGCTTGCAGATTTTCCGCCATATCACCCAAAAGCTCCTTGACTGGCGTCAGCCAGCCTGCGTCACTTTTAGATGATCTGACGAAAAATCTGACTACGCATCTTACGCACAATCCTTGCGTGGCATTGCCCAATAATTTTCCTTCATTCTTCTTTTCATTTCATATCGCTGTGCTCTGAATTTTCAGAGTGCGGCAAAAGTGAAATGGCATGGAAAAATACATAACTTTAGCATTCCCCATTCATAATTTTTTCTTCATATTATACTTCTTACTTCTCTGAAAGACCCTGCGGCTTTTGCCGCGGGGTCTTTTGGATTTGTAGAATTTATATCAAAACAAACGTTCTTATCTGTGCATATCGACAAAAAACTTGCTGTCCAAAAAATTACCCCTCAAATTCATCAAGTTGTGTTATCATACATACAGCCCCGAAATAGAAAAAGAAAAATATGAGGATGTGTGTAAAAATGATATGGATAATCATGATGAATGTTTTTATCGTTGCGGCAGGTGCAGGCGGCGACAGGTGGCTTATGAAGACCATAATGAGAATGGTGCTGTTTTTCCTGTTTGTTGCGGCGGCAGAGAGGAACATGGGAGCAGTGTTTGCCGCAGGCATCGTGTTCACAGCGGCATGGGCGGCACTGTCGCTTTTTGAAGCGGAAACCAAAAAGAAACGCCATGCGAATAAGGTCAGACAGTGCCGTGTCAGAAAAGATATAAACCGTACAATACAAATTGAGCAATAATTAACAAAAAAATCACTTATTTTATGGGCTTATGTGTTATAATTAATAATGATTGTAATAATTTAGCCTGAGAGGTGATACAGCTTTTGAAAAATTCTGCTGATTTTGAACTGTATGATAAAATAAAAAAATATAGAAGATCTATTTTGAAAACAAGCGTGTCAGTGATGTTCATTGCTTGTATGCTTGTGTATGCGTGTGCCTGCTATTACAGCGGTGTGAACGCATTTCATAAAGAAGCTCAGCTTTGCTCTGCCATAAATGCGGAAGCAGATCAGAACGTGGCTGCCTTTATGAAGAAAATGGAGGGCACTGCCAAGCTTATAATGGGTAATGAGGACTATGCGAAATATGATCCTACTGACACGTCAAAGAGCGAATTTGCCGTGCTTAATGAGGAGAATGCTCTCACTGAGAGGCTTATAGAGCTAAGTACGCTGGGCAACTATACGGATTTTGGCATTGTAAGCAGTAATGAACATAATGTGGGAAAGATAACCGACGGTACAAAGGATATATTTGACGATGAGATATACAAGAGAGTTTCCGCTCTTATGGGGGACAGCAAGATAAAATGGTTCACGGGACAGGACAATAATTACAGGCGTGTGTATTTTGCAGGCAGGATAAATGACGATCTTATGTTTTTCTGCCCTCTGACAATTACAGCGAGATAAATACCATGCTGTGTGATGACGATTGCAGGATAATCTATGCTAACGACGGAAAAAGTGTTGTCGGCGAAAAGCTCGATGAAAAGCTCTCTAAATTCCTTGAGGGCGGCACCGGAGTCACCGTTTCGGATATGACTACTATCTGTGCTATTGATGATTGCAGTGACGATTGGGTGGTCATTACTACCGTGGATATGTCAGACACTTTGCGCCATTATGTGAGAACAGGGCTTAAATGTCTTGGTATCTTTATTTGCTGCGCAGTCATATTTATTATGATATCTGCGGCAGCGGCGGCGGATAACGACCCGCAGAACGGACCGAAGTTTGGAAAATATCCAAAGGTGGACGAAAATACAGGACTTTTCACTGCGGAATATACCGAAAACAGCATTATGGATAAAATGGAAACTTGTATCTCAGGCTCGACTATCGCATTTATTATCGTGAAAATAACAAATCTGGAGCTTATAAGGCTCAACTATGGCGAGGAGATAGTGACGGAAGCTGAGCGAAAGGTCGCCGAAATACTGGTGGAGAACCGCAAGGAGGGCGATATCTGCGGAATTTTCAGGGAGGGCGAGTTTGCTCTGTTTGCAGACCACACGAACTTTGACCTTGTGAGAGCCTATGGTAATGTGAGGGCTTATGTTAAAGAGCTTAACGATAAGCTGAAGGAATGTTGCCTTGACGATGACAGGGGCTACATAAAATGTGCAGTGGGCGCGTCGGTCTACCCTGAAACAAGCGATGATTATGATGAACTTTACGAAATGGCAGAAAAAGCCTGTGAGGAAGCAGAACACAGCGAGGACGCAAGAGCGGTGATATATGATAAAAAAGAGGAAGAGGTGAGCCGTAGTTGAGAACACGCATTGTAAGGTGTGCGGCTTTGACCGCTTCGGCGATCTGCACAGTGACTGTCATGACGGGTTGTGCATTGTCTGAAAGGAGAATAGAGCATACCGTAAAGACTGAGGTATCCTTCTCGTGGTGGGGCAAGGACGCGCGTAACGAGTATACTCTCGACGGGCTTAAAGCCTATCAGAACAGCAACAAGGACGTTGTGGTAAGACCTGAGTATGCAGACTTTGACGGCTTCAAAACACGAATGGACGTGGAATTTTTCTCTGACACCACCGCAGATATCATGCAGTTAAACTACAGTTGGCTCTATGAATATTCTCCCGACGGCGAGGACTTTTATGACCTTAATGAGCTGTCGGAATACATAAATCTCTCAGCATTTGATGATGACAGTCTTGCATACGGCACTATAAACGGCAAGCTCAATGCCTTGCCTACCGGTACGAACTGTATAACCTTCTATTACAATAAGACGATGTATGACAGATATGGTCTGAGCCTGCCTGAAAATTGGTCTGACCTTATAAATGCGGCAGAGGTCATGAAGTCAGACGAGGTGTATCCTGTTGAAATGACGACAAAGGCGTCTTATCTCAGCTCTGTGGCGTATGTGGAGCAGGTAACGGGAAGAAAAATGCTGTCTGACAGCGGCGAGTTTCAGTATACTTTGGAGGACGTAAGGCTCATGCTCGCCTTTTATCAGGAAATGCTGAATAAAAAGGTCACAAAGCCTGCGTGGGATTTCGATAGGAACGATCTCGAAAAGTGCCTGACGGCGGGTGTTGCTTCCTGGATATCAGACGCAGAGTATTACTGCGAGCCTGCTCAGAAGCTTGGCTTTGACATCGTTATAGGCGATTATCCAAAGCATAAGCAGGCTGTGAGCAGCGGTTGGTATAAAAAGCCAACAAGCGTTTATGCCATAAAGAAAAATACCAAGTCCCCTGAGAAAGCCGCAAAGCTTCTTGACTATCTTGTGAACGGTGAGGAAATGGCTCTCCTGCAGGGCATGGGAAAGGGCGTGCCTGCGTCAAAGGCGGCATTGGAAGCCCTTGAAGCGAGGGATATGCTTGACGGGATAGAGTATAAAGCCAACGAGAAAATGGCAAACTCAGACGAACTTGAAATAATGTCCCCGAAGCTTGAAGATCAGGAAGTACTTGACCTTTTTATAAGCACCTCCGAGTCGCTCTATTATGGCAGGGCGGAGATAGAAAACGCTTCTGAAAATCTGTATAATAAGATGAAGGAATTATACAAATAGTTAAACTTGTGAAACAATTAGTGCAAAATGTATTCAAAAATGAATGAGAAGTGTACAGAGTTCACAAAAATAACGAAACTGTTAAATAAGTCTTGACAATTTATTTGTTTTAAGATATAATTAAGAACGATGTAAGGCGATACATCATAAAACGGTGTGTGACAAAGTGTGTGACATAATTTTTTGTGAAAATGTCAACATAGTGTTGTCAACCGTCAAAATGACCGATTGAAAATTAGTTTTTCGTCAAGTTGAACAAACTTGAGAAAAAATCAGAAAAACTATTGACATTTTGGACAAGATGATGTATACTTTAATCATGGTGATAAGGAGAACGCAAAGAACTCCGAAAGCCACTTAATTATTGGAAAGTAGCTGCTTAAATCGGCTTGCGGCACTTTTATAAACAAATTTATTTAATTTATTATGGAGGGATTTTCTATGAAGAAATCTAACAGAAAAGGTTTCACCCTTGTAGAGCTCGTAGTTGTTATCGCTATCATCGGTATCCTTGCAGCTATCCTCGTTCCTACAATGATGAACTATGTAAAGAAGTCAAAGCTCAAGACAGCTAACTCAAACGCTAAGCTCGTTTTCACAACTGTAAACAACGAAGCTGCTGACCTTATCGTTGATGGTAAGGAAGGTAGCATCACAGCTACTGCTTCACCTGTAGCAGTAAGTTCTCTTGATGACTCAAAGGTTCTTGAGAAGGCAGTAAAGAAGGCTCTCTCAGATAATGGTAATGCTGCTGGTTATGTTTACTGGACGATTGACGGCACTACAAAGAACGTTAAGCTTGCTCAGTGGTCTTCAGCTGATTCATCAACTGATACAATTGTTGGTCAGTGGCCAAACCCAACATCCGATTACGATACACTTCACAAGATCGGTACATCTTTCTAATTAAAAGAAAAATTCAGAACCGCTCATTTGAGCGGTTCTTTTTTGTCTGAAAATATATAAAATAGCCAATAAGAATAGCTTGCCTTTGTGCAAATGGTAAAATTGAGTAATAAAGCTTGCCTTTTCCTTGACAAAATCGGGCAGATTTTGTATAATATACTTGTCGAAATATTAATGGGGATCAATATTTTGATGAAAGAATTGAGGGAAAGACATGAATAAAAAAGGCTTTACTTTGGTGGAGCTTGTGGTGGTTATTGCCATAATAGGTGCACTTGCGGCTATTCTTGTGCCAACTATGATGAGTTATATCAGAAAAGCGAAGCTTAAGGGTGCAAACAGCAATGCAAAGATTGTTTTTAATACTGTGAACGCTGTTACGTCTGATATGCAGTGTGAGGGCAACGATATCGACGTTCAGTCCTGTACGGCTGTGGTGGATTGCTCGGCAGTGCCTGACGAATCCAAAAAGCTTGAAAAAGCCGTCCATGACGCACTTAACGTCAATGGCGACAATGCAGGCTATGCTTTTTGGATAGCAGGGGAGGACGGCAGATACAAGCTTGCGCAGTGGTGTGATACAAGTTCGCCAAGGTCTAAAGGCATTGTAGGGCAGTATCCTGACCCTGTGAACAAACCTGACGATCTCCCTGAGAATTTCAGTTGGGGCGTTAAATTCTGAAACTATTGACGATCTGTCATTGCCGTGGAATAATTAAGATAACAAAAAAGAGGCATACTGCTGTAAGCGGTTTACCTCCAATATAGTTTTTTCTTTAAGAAATAACCGACCTATTGGACGTGGGGCGGTTATTTCTTTTTATTGCAGACATTGAGTGCAAGTCTAATCATGTCAATATCTGTCGCAAAAAGTTTTACAAAAACATTGACTAATTTCTTAATAAATGGTATAATTTATATGTCGATTATTTTTTTGGAGGATATTAATGAAAGAGAAATTTATAAGCTGGGCGTTCAGCAAAGAGCATGGAAAATGCGATGTTATAACGCTGATAATATACCTGCTTGGCGTTTGCACTGTATCATATTTTCATGAACCGTGGTTTGACGAGGCTCAGGCTTGGGCGATTGCACGTTCGGGAACTATAAAGGAGATACTTTTTGAGATCCCACACTATGAGGGACACCCTCCTCTATGGGATCTGATACTTCTTCCATTTGCTAAGCTTGGCGCACCATACGAGCTGTCCCTTGCGGTAGTCAATATATTTTTCATGACTCTTGCTGTGGCGGTCTTGCTTTTCAAGTCGCCTTTTCCAAAGCTGATACGTTGTCTTTTGCCGTTTAACTTCTTCCTGTTTTATCAGTACGGCGTTATAAGCAGACCCTATTGCATATTTGTGCTTGCGATTTTTCTTGCGGCAGTGTGCTATAAGAATAGAAATGAACACCCTGTAAAATACCTTTTGTGCCTTGCGCTCATGTGTGCTGTGCATTCATATGGCATAATGATCGCAGGTGGTCTGTGTATCGTATGGCTCATAGAGATTTTTATTGAATATAAAAAAAGCGGAAAACTTGCAGGCATACTGAAAGACCGCCGCTGTTGGCTGATGTTTTGTCTGCTGGTATTTGCGTTGTTGGTCATGGCGGCTATTGTGCCAGATGAAAACGTCTTTCTCGGTGGCAAGACTACAAGTGAAACGGAAATGTCATTTCCAATTGGCGTTGGAAACATATTGTTTTATTTTGTTATGCTATCAGATGCGATCTTTACGTCTTTTTATAATTATGGCATGGATATCAGCGACCTTGCGGAACAACTCCCTACTATAATAGTATTGATATTTGTATTTACAATTTTCATGGAAGTATTGCATAAAAACAGGAAGCTTTTGACCTTTATAATACCATACAGCATAGTTGGTGCGTTTGGCTCGATCGTCTATGCGTCGCCACATCATATAGGCGTAGTGACGGCTTTTGTGATATTTACATTTTGGATAATCGTTGAAGAAAACGGCAGTGTTCAGCTTCCTGATCGTATGTTGAAACTTTATGATAAACTAGGTGGAAAGCTTAAGTTTGTCATAAAGGCGATAGTATTTCTGCCCGTTTTGATACCGATAGCATGGAGTGGAGCTTCTTCTTACTTTGACATTCGTTATCCATATTGGTTTGATGAAGCTGCTGATTTTATAAAAGAATATCACCTTGATGATTATAAAATAATGGGAATGTGGCAGCAGCTTATCAAGGGCGACCCTGAGGATTATACCTATTTCGGCTCTGATGAATCTGATTATGAATGGTATGATTATCCTGAAATACAGGGTGTATCTGTATCGTTGGACTCATATTTTGACAAGAATATTTTCTATAATTTTAATATAGACGATCCTAACAAAGTATTTTTGTATTATCGTGCAAATACCCAGGAACAAGCTGAAGAAACCTTTACAAAGTGGCAGGAACAGGGAGAGCCTGACATTGTGATCAACCGCTGTGAAATAACCAAGGCATATCCTAATATAGATGTTGATGATTATGTGGCTGTTAAGAGAGTATATTTCTATAAGCCTTATAAATTCACCACTAACCAGCAGTATATTACAATATACATGAAAAAAGAATTGTTTAATGAAATAGGTACCCTTGAAGAACTGACAGCCCAAAAGCTATACTAGGAACGATATGACAAAAAGTTTGTTTTTGGATTAATTATCCGAAAACACTTTATTTTCCCTTAATGATGTGTTAAAATAATACATAAAACAGGAAACGTTTTACGATGGAGATTTTAATGTGAAAAAGCTTGACCTTGATAAGATAATAAAATTTGTATTGACTTCTGGAATAGGTTTTTTGCTTGATTTCATATCCTACTTTATGATGACGCAACTAATAAATATCAGTGTTGTTTATGCGAATTTTACAAGCTCAATAGTAGGCGCAACATTTGTTTTCATAGTTTCTACGAGAAAGATATTTATACATGATAATGCAAAGATCCCATTAATGTGCAAATATATTTTGTATATAATGTATCAGCTTATCATGATAACGGTGGCGTCGTTGCTGATCTCTTATGTAAATAAATTTCTGTCAGCATCAACGGATATATCATTGATAGTTAAATACAGCAAAATGTTATCGAAGATCTTGGTAACGCCGCTGACGCTTTCGTGCAACTATATTTTTATGAGGACGATTTCCAAGCTGTAATATGACATATATCGATGAAGGAGAAGCGTTATGAAGAAAGATAAGATCATGGTGTTTATACCTGTCTATAATTGTGAAAAGCAGATCACGAGAGTGCTTTCACAAATCAATGACGATGTGCTTACGTATGTTGATGAGATCATTGTGGTAAACAATTTAAGCACGGATAATACAGTAAAGGTTACACAGGATTACCTATTGAAGCATAGAGAACTTCCCTGTAAGATAATAAATAATAATGCAAATTTTAATCTTGGCGGATCACACAAAGTTGCTTTTAATTATGCTTTAGAAAATGATTTTGATTACGTTATTGTCCTCCATGGCGACGATCAGGCGGATATCAGAGACTTTTTGCCAATTCTGAAAAAGAGAAGTTATAAAAGGGCTGATTGCGTTTTGGGCGGTAGATTTGAATCAAGATCTTGCCTGAAAGGCTATTCAAAAAAGCGCATACTTGGAAACCATGTTTTTAATCTTATCTATTCACTGGCAGCTGGAAAGTCTATAAGAGATATGGGTTCGGGACTTAATATGTACAGCACCAATATGCTCAAAAGTAAATTTTACATTGGTCTGTCAGATTCGCTGTATTTCAATGCCGAAATGCTGCTGTTTTCAGCATATTATAATGTTGATTTCAAGTTTTATCCGATCACATGGCGTGAGGAAGATCAGGTATCAAATGCAAAATTATTTAATTTGTCATATAATTTGTTTGTCATGGCTTTGCGATATAGGCTTAACAAAAAGAAGTATATAGATTCCTACTGCAAAAAAGATATATATAAAGGAAAGATCATTTTTGATAATACTGTTGGGGGAGAACGATGAAAAATTTCCATTTAGTAATGCCAATGGGCGGCAAGGGACAGCGCTTTTTCAATGACGGGTATGTAGCCCCTAAACCATTGATCGAGATACATGACAGACCATTCTTCTATTGGTCCACTATGTCAATACTGAAGTATAATCCAGATTGTGATGTTACTTTTGTTGTGCTGAGAGAACATATAGAGAAGTTCGATATAAAAAATCGTATATTATCGTATTTCCCACAGGCTAGGGTGGAGATAATACCTGAAGTTCTTGCAGGTGCAGTGCTGACCTGTATGGCAGGTGTAGAAAATATCAATGACGATCGTCCTATCTTGTTTAATGACTGCGATCACATGTTTTGTTGCTCTGAGTTCAATTCTATGGATGAAAAAAGTGCGGCAAAGTATGACGGATTGTTGTTCACGTTCAAATCAGATCTGCCGCAGTTCAGCTATGCTTTGTGTGATGAAAATGACGTTGTTATTAGAACTCAGGAGAAAGTTGTTATTAGTGAAAATGCAATATGCGGAGCATATTATTTCAGAAATAAGGACATTTTTCTTGAAAACGCCAAGAGATATTTGTCGGAGTGCGAATATAGCGAATATTTTATGAGCGGCGTGTATAACAGCATGATAAAGAATAAGCTTATCTCCGGCGTTGTGAGTACAGATCATCATATATCATTTGGTACACCTGCTGAGTATCAGGACGCGGTTGACAGACCGGAATTTGGAGAGCTGCTATGAACATTCTTATGTTTTTAGCAGCGCTTGTTGTTATTACTCTAGGACACTTTTTTAGAACAAGGCGTTGGAAAAGTTTTATATCAGTCTATGAAGATTCAAATGATTCAGACCTGATGTTTTGCACAGGAATAGGCTATTTGGTGGATAGTGTTCTGCCATTTCATGTGGGCGATATCGTCAGAGCTGCGATAATGGGCAAAAAACTAAAAAATGGTGCTGCTTTTTCTCTTGCTGTGATAATCATAGATAGGATCTTAGATGTTTTCGTTGTGGCGTTCATTTTTGGGACGATTTTTTTTGCATCAGGGAAAAGTCTGATGAATTTTATTTTCTTCGCCGGTTTTTCAGCGCTGCTACTGCTTTTTCTTTGGTTGTCTGTCACATTTAGCAAACGTTTTAAAAAGTGTGTGCTTGTATTTTCCTCAATATTTAATACGAAGATCCAGCTTTGCATCTTAGAATTTGTGTGGTCTTTTATCTGTACCATACGCAATACAGTGAAAAAGATCGACAAAACAAAGCTTGTTCTGAGAACACTTTGTATGTGGTCTTGCTACATTTTGTCATATCTGATGTATTCAAATTGCTTAAAAAACACGTCTTTCGTAGATGTTTTCAATAATTTGTTCAGCATAGATTCTTATTCTCCATTTGTTGATTATGTACGTCATGGTTTTTCTCACTATTATTTTATTTTCCTGCTGTTTAATTTCCTCACTTGTGTGTCTATAATAGTGGTCGCATTTTTTGAAAAATTCAAAAAATGCAGCTCTGAGAATAAAGGAGAGCTTATTATACCATATACAAATGAAAACAGCTGTCTTGACTTTTTGAAAATATATTTCTCAGATATCCGTGATAAAAACTATATTGACCGGTTTCTTGAAATAAATAAAGATGTAATTATATTGAGAAACTGTTCAGCAGGTTCAAATGCAACAACTTTGCAATGTATAAAAAGCGGAAGAATGGTGTATCGGAAGTATGCCTTTGGCAGTGACGGTGAAAAATTATTTGAACAGGTAAAGTGGCTTCAAAATAATAAAGATCAGTTGTATGTTACTGAGATCCTAGATGCGTATCAGAAAAATAATGTTTGTTACTATGATATGCCGTATCTTGGTGATTCTATAGGTTTGTTTGATTACATACATTCTATGCCTTTGGAGAGTTCTTGGAGAATAATGGAGAGCGTAGTCAGCGATCTTGAAAGCAATTATTCTAAGAAATATAGTTCCAAGGCTGACGCTGATACAATAAGGCAGTATTATGATAAAAAGATCAGGTCCAACATAGATAAAATAATGAATGCACACGTTTTGAGCGAATTGACAAACTATGAAAAGGTTGTCATCAACG
>ERZ825384.4363-NODE-4363-length-11289-cov-6.179989_pt1 | contig 11289 bp, 10 predicted proteins | sample MGYA00519931_ERZ825384 | MGnify/ENA primary metagenome ERZ825384 (study PRJEB31778, sample SAMEA3449200) | human gut metagenome | biome: human gut; feature: human-associated habitat; material: faeces | place: United Kingdom | collected 2010/2012 ...
ACAATTCCCGCCTGACGGCTTAAGCACCGCTCCGGCGGCTGCGGCACTTAGAATTGTGCGGTATTGCCTAAAATCTCCGCTCTGCGCGTTTTCTTTGTAAAATAACGGTGCCCCCGCCTATGCGGTTCATTTACCGCACGGGCGGGGGTGTTTTGTTGTAATTCCGTAGGGGCGCACACCATGCACCCGCCCGTTTTGTATCATCACACTACAGCGCTTTCTCACAAAGCACACCATGTAATAGCGCCATTTTATGGCCAGCCGTTACCCATTTGTAGGGGCCGCTGCTCACCTCTTTCCGAAAAACGCAATAAAAATGCTGTCTTTCTCCACATCAGGGAAAGGCAGCATTCTTCTTTATCCGTTCAGATCTTCGCCGTTGCTGGCAATCACATTTTTATACCATCCAAAGGACTTTTTCCTGTACCGTGCCGCCTCCCTGTTCGAGTACCGGGAAAAGCACCAGTGATCCTGCCGGGCTTTATTTTGCCTGTGCGCCCTCTGGGAAGATGATCTTGTTGACAAAGAAGAAGATCACCATGGAAATGCCGCCATTGAGCACGGTGGTGCCAATGTTGTAGATGAAATCCGGCACCAGCAGGCCCGCAACCGCCACCCACACGCAGTTGATGGAGTTGACGATGCAGGTGATCAAGCAGAACGCCACCACATACCAGGCGATCTGCTTGGCCAGGTTGCCCTTGCTGCGGAACACAAAGTTGCGCTGGATGGGAAAGTTTATGCATTCTCCCACCACCATGGCAACCATGTAGGCGCAAAAGTACGGCAGACCGCCATGGGCGGAATCATACCCCAGGATGTTCCACTGGAAGGTTTCGCCAAACAGCGTGACCGGGATGCCCGGCCAGCCAAAATCCACCACCGGCAGGCTGCTGAACGCCGCCGGCAAAAATTGCAGCAGCAGGTATTTGAACACCGTAACCAGGTTGGATACGATCACAAACAGTCCGCCTTCGCGCACCCACTTGGCTGCGGCGGGGTGTTTTGCCGCAAAATTATTCCACAGCTGCATAAATAGCCCCTCTCTTTCCTCAGCTGTTGCGCAGGCGCTGTTCCAGCTGTGCATTCAGTACCAGGTTTTTCACGGCTTCTATGATCACCCGCACAAGGCCGATGATCCAGAATCCCTGTAATTCCATCACAATGCCATCCACCATGCCCATGCTGATGGCACCACTGGTCATTTTGGCCAGGGCACGCAGCGGCATGTTGTACTGGAACAGCACATTCAGGTCCGGCTTGCCGCGCTTGTAGCTGGCGTTCAGCAGTGCGGTAAGCACCAGCCAGATCAGCCAGCCCAGCGGGCTGCGGCTGTGGTTCAGCTCGCCCAGGGTCATGTTGCGGTCAATTTTAACTTTTCCCTGCTGCACCGGGCGGCCCAGCAGGGTGGCCCATTCGTCATCCGGCACGCTCTGCACCTTGCCGCTGGTATAGTGCGGCAGATGCTTGCCCGCATAGGGGTTGGGTGCGCCGGTACCGGCCACTTCCACCACGGCGGTCAGGCGGATGTCCGCACTGGACGCGCCGACCCGCAGCTCATAGCTGCCGCCTTCCACTTCCCAGCTGTCGGTCTTGGTGTTCCAGTAGCGGAACGCCTTGTCGTCCAGCGGGATGGTCACGGTCTTGCTTTCGCCGGGCTGCAGCTGCACCTTGGCAAAGCCTTTCAGCTCCTGTGCGGGGCGGAACACTTCTGCCCCGGGTTTTGCCACATACAGCTGCACGATCTCTGCTCCGGCGCGCTTGCCGGTGTTGGTTACGGTCAGGGTCACGCCATTGGACGCGGCCTGCAAATTGCTGTAGGCAAAGCTGGTGTAGCTTAACCCATAGCCAAAGGGGAATGCCACCGGCACACCGGCGGTCTGGTAATAGCGGTAGCCGACATACAGCCCCTCGCGGTACTGCACCATGCGGCCCGGCCCGGCAAAGTTATCCTTGGCGGGGGTATCCGCATAGGCGTTGACCCAGGTTTCGGCCAGCTTGCCGCTGGGGTTCACTTTGCCGGTCAGCACATCCAGCATGGCGCCCGCCCCCGCCTGGCCGCCCAGCGCACCATACACCAGGGTACGGCAGTGTTTGAGCCACGGAGTTTCCAGCGAAGCCCCTGCGCTGAGCACCACAACGGTGTTGGGGTTGGCCTGCTGCACGGCCTTTAGCAGTTCGATCTGGTTGTCCGCAAGGCGCATATCGCCGCGGTCCAGACCCTCACTTTCCTTGATTTCATCCAACCCCAGGCAGAGCAGCACCACTTCGGCCTTTTGGGCCAGGGCCACAGCCTCGGCCTGTTTGGCGGCATCCGGTTTACCCTGGCGGTCAAAGCCGGGGGCAAAGCCCACGCTGGCCAGGCCGCTCTCTTTCAGGCAATCCAAAAAGGTATCCACCTTGATGGAGTTGACCGCGCTGGAGCCAGCGCCCTGGTACCGCGGTGTCTGGGCAAAGTCGCCGATCACGGCAACTTTTGCGCCCTCGGCCAGCGGCAGCAGGTCGTTCTCGTTTTTCAGCAGCACAATGCTTTCGGCTGCGGCGCGGCGGGCCAGGGCGTGGTGAGCGTCCGCATCAAAGGTGCGGCTGTGGGACTGCACGGCGGCATGGGTATCAAACACCAGCGTCAGCAGCTCGTCCAACCGGGCGTCCACATCCGCTTCGGTAATTTTGCCGCTCTGCACAGCCTGCATCAGCTCGCGCACCGCGTCCCCGCCGGGGGCGGGCATTTCCAGCGTGGAGCCGTTCTGCACGCCCAGGGCATGGTCATTGCTGCCGCCCCAGTCCGTTACCACAGCGCCGTCAAAGCCCCACTCCCCGCGCAGGATGTCCATTAACAGGTGGCGGTTCTCGTTGGCATAAGTGCCGTTGATGAGGTTATAGCTGCTCATGATGGTCTTGGGCTTTGCTTCCTTGACCACGATCTCGAACCCGGTCAGGTACAGCTCCCGCAGGGTGCGTTCATCCACCACGGAATCCGACGCCATGCGGCGCAGCTCCTGGCTGTTGACGGCAAAGTGCTTGGGGCAGGCGGAGATGCCGTTGGACTGGATGCCCCGCACATAGCCCGCTGCCATTTTGCCGGAAAGATACGGATCCTCGGAGAAATACTCAAAGTTGCGGCCGCAGAGGGGGCTGCGCTTGGTATTCAGGCCTGGCCCCAGCAGCACGGCAACTTCCTGTGCGGCGGCTTCTTCGCCCATTGCCTGGCCGATTTGTTCGCCCAGGGCAGGATCCCAGCTGCACGCCACGGTGGCTGCCGTGGGGAAGCAGGTGGCGGGAACGCTGGGGTTCAACCCCAGGTGGTCCGCCGCGCCCGCCTGCTTGCGCACACCGTTCGGGCCATCGGATAGGGTGATGGACGGAATGCCAGCCTTTTGATACGCACGGGTGGTAAAGGTACCCGCGCCCGAAAGCAGCGCACATTTTTGTTCAAGCGTCAAAGCTTGCAGTTGTTTCTTTTGCATAAGGTGGTTCCTTTTCTTAAAAACAGCCTTGCGGCCCACCGCACAACCGCGCAAAGTCGGCGGCGATGGACCGCAGGGCAGCTGCACAGCTTACAAATTACGCTTTACTGTGCCTTTTTCTTCTTGTAGCTTTTGAAGGTGAGAACTTCCAGCACGACCAGCAGTACAGCCAGCAGCACGTCGACCACGATCATAGCGATACGCCAGATGGGGGTGGAAACAGTGTTGGCCGGGTCGTAAACGCGGGAGTTGACCACGGTGTACATGATGTTCTTGCAAGCCTGACGCATAGCCTTAACGCCGGTAGCACTGGTGGTATCGGTCAGGTGGTTGGTGGCAACGTCGTAGTTCTTCAGCATCAGGTCGCAGCCGTTGCGGATGGCCCTATCGGAATCCATGTAGTCAGTGAAGTGGAAGCCGTCGGTGATGACCATACCGCGGAAGCCCCACTCGCCGCGCAGCACGCCGTTCAGCAGTGCATTGCAGGCACCGGCCCACTGGTTGCCAATATAGTTCCAACTGGACATGACGGCCTTGCAGCCGCCCACCTTGGCGCTGATCTCGAAGGGACGCAGGTAGATCTCGCGGATAGCCTGCTCGTCAGCCCAGGTGCAGAGCAGCTTACTCTGGTTGGTCTGCTGGTCGTTCAGGGCAAAGTGCTTCATGTAAGCGTAGACGCCGTAGCTCTGGGCACCGGCAATGGAGCTGGCACCGATGTAACCGGCGAGGACGCTGTCCTCAGAGTAATATTCGAAGTTACGGCCGTCAAAGGCGGAACGGTGGCCGTTCATGGCGGGGGCGTACCAGCCGGTGACGTTCATCTCGCTGCCCATGCGGCCGATGCTCTCGCCGTAGCGGCGGGCCAGGTCGGTGTTGAAGGTGGAAGCGATGATAATCTCGGACGGGAAGCCAATGGAAGAAACGCCGGTAAAGTTGTTGTTGATGGCAGCGGGGCCGTCGCAGTCGATGGTCGCGTACTTGTCAACGCTGGCCTCGGCCTTGGTCTGGTAGCCGCCCAGGGCGATCAGGTCGTCCATCTCGGTGACGGTCATCTGGTCGAGCAGGGTATCCCAACGCTCGTCGTCGTAGTCAGCACCGCGCAGATCAGCCAGCTTCAGGCCGTTGTTGGCACCGGTAACGGGCATCTCGTCGTTGGGGTCGTTGTGGTCCTCGGGGGTCCAGTTGTGGTCGTTGTACAGGGTGTTCATGCTCTCCTCAGACATGGTGAAGTCGGAGGGAACGGCGACAGCCTCGGCATAGTTGGCAAAATGGCCTGCACGGGACAGGGTGACGAGCTTGTCGTCAGCGAAGTCGAACTTGGTGGTAGCAGCTTCGGCGTCGGTGCTGCGGGGGTTGGACTCGTCATAGACGATGGTGGAAGCGACGTTGTAGGTCTTGGAATCCAGCACCGTGTGGGAATCCTCGTTGATGCTGATGATATAGTCGCCCTCTTCCAGCACATAACAGCCCTTGTCCTTGCTGTCAAAGCTGGCCATGTTCTCGGTGTTGAAAGTCAGGGTCAAGGTCTGGGAAGCGCCCGGCTCAATGGAGTCGGTCTTGCCGAAGGTGACGAGGTTGGCGGAAGCCTTCTCAATGCCGCCATCGGTGTACGGCGGGTTGAAGTAGACCTGCACGGCGTCCTTACCGGCCACACTGCCGGTGTTGGTGACGGTGACATCCAGGGTGATGGTGCCGTCAGCCTCGGTCATGGAGTCGATTTTCTGGGTAAAGGTGGTGTAGGACAGGCCGTGGCCGAAGGGATACTGCACGGTCTTGTCATAGTCGATCAGGCCCTCGGCGGCGGCAGTCTCGTAGAACTTGTAGCCGACGTAGATGCCCTCAACATAGTTGACGAAGTGCGGGGGAACGAGCGTTGCATCACCGCCAAACAGGCTGGCAGCGGTGTAACCAACGGAATCCGCATTGGTGTAGGCGAAAGCGCCGATGTTGTTGAAGTACGGTGCAGCGGTCAGGTCGTAGACGAAAGTGTCGGCAGAGTGGCCGGAGGGGTTGACCTCACCGGCAACAATCTCGCCCAAGGCGTTGAAGCCGGTCTGGCCGGTGCCGGGGCACCAGATAACGCTCTTGATCTGGGGGTGCTCATCGACGAAGCCCAGCTCGAGGGTGTTGGCAGCGTTGTAAACCAGCACAACGTTGTCGAAGTTGGAGCAGACGAGGTCGATCATGTCGCGCTCAGTCTTGCTCAGGGAGAGGTAATGCTGGCCATCCTCGAAGTCCTTGTACTCGGTGGAGTTGTCGGTGTAGTTGACGGTGCTCATATCGGTGGGCAGGTCAGCAAACTCGCCGCCAACACGGCTGATGACGACCATTGCAGTGTCAGAGAAAGACTTGGCGTTGTCGATCAGCTCCTGGGTGTAGCTGGCGGCGGTGGGCTCGGGCAGGGTCCAGTTAGGGTTGATGTAACCCAGCGCCGGGCGCTCGGCGCAGTAAGCGGTGTAGAAATCGCTCAGCTCGGTGTTGGTGTTGATGCCGGCGTTGTGCAGGCCATCCAGCAGGCTGACGGTGGGACGATCGGCAGAGATCGCGCCGGCGCCGGAGCCGCCGTAGACAGGGCCGACAGAAGCCCAGCCAAAGACGTTCAGGTTGCTGCCGGACGCGAGGGGCAGTTCGTTGTCATCGTTCTGCAGCAGGACGATGCCTTCCTCGGCAATCTCGGTGCACAGGGCGTTGGCCTCTGCACCAGATTCTTCGGTGATAGTGCCGTTGCCGGTGACCAGATCGAGCATGGTGCTCATGGGGCCAAAGGCAACCAGGTTGAGCATGATGCCGAAAGCCACCAGCACGGCCAGGCCAGACTGGGCGCGCACCATGAATTTGGTGGGCTTGGCCAGTTTCTTGTTGACCGCCATAGCGATCAGTACGATAATGGCGGCGGCAACCACAACGCCAAAGAAGATGAGCTGCGGGATGCAGTTATTGACCACATCGGCAACGTCGTCCAGGTTGACGCCCATGTTTGCCAGGGTAAGAAGCAGGGTGTTCATTGTTTTCCTCCTTTTATTGTGCCGCCCTCCGGATGGCGGCTGACGGGATTTCCGCTTTTATTGATGATATTGTACCAAAACAATTTTCTTTCGGCTCATTTTTTGCACAAACTGTTGTTTCCGTTGCATGTTTTGCAAAAGTTTCAAAAACATTTCATTTTTTGTTGTGCATCTCTCACAAAGCATCTCGACCCTGTTTTGTGCACCCCGCCCAAACACCAAAAATGGCCGGGTGCCTTATCCTAGACCCCCAGCCATCCATTCAGCTTTTCTGCGGCAGCAGCACCCGCAGCGTAAACCACTCATTCTCCCAGTGCAGCGTCATAGTTCCGCCGCGCTTTTCGGCGGCGGCGCGCACACCGCGCAGGTCGCTGCCGCCATGGGTGTTGCGGCGCGGCAGGCCGTCCGCGCCCAGCTCCACTTCCTGCGCGCAGTAGTTTTCAAACCGCAGCATCACAAAGCCGTTCTGGGCGTACACCGCCACACGGATCAGCCGCTTTTCGTGGTCGGGCTCGGTCTCTACGCTCTCGGTCGCATTGTCCAGCGCCGTGCCCACAATCGTGCAGATTTCCCCTGTCTCCAAAAAGTCCAGCAAATGTCCGTCCGCCACGCAGGTCATCGTGATGTGGTGCTGCTGGCAGTACAGGCTTTTGGCCGTCAGCAGGGTGTCCAGCACCGGGTTGCCGGTCTTGTTCTCCGCCTCGTACTGGCGGATGCCGCTTTCCATGGCCGCCAGCGCCACATCCTGCTTGGCGTGGTCCCGCTCCGCCCGGATGGCCGCAATCTGCATTTTCAGCTCGTGGTAGCGCCGGTTGATCAGGCGGATGTTCTCCTTGCTCTGCTTGTACTGCTCGTACTGGCGGTGCAAAACGCCGTCCAGCTCCGCCAGCTCGCTGTGCAGGGCGGCTTCGCGCAGCTGCTCGTGCTGCACCGTCAAAATCAGCGCCCCGGCCAGGTCCACCAGCGTGCGGATGTAAAACATGTTCATGTTGGCTTCGCTGCCGTTGGCAAAGCTCAAATTGCTCACGGCAAATGCGGTCAGCGCCATAACCACCGCCACAAAAGTTCCTGCGGGCGTTATTTTCAGCTTCCCGGCCGGGCCGGGGCGGCGGTTCTCCACAAACAGCATGGCGGTAAAAATGCCGCCGTACACCACCGCCAACAGCAGCAGCGAAAGCGGCTCCGCCCCGCCGCGCTGCGGCCACAGCACGCAATGCAGCTGCCATTCCACGCTGGCCGCCAGCTCCGCCAAAATAAAGGCCCGCGCGCACACATAGCCCGCTTCCAGCAGCGTAATGCTGCGCGTGACCCACAAAAACAGCAGCATGGAAAGAATCGCCGCTGCCATGCAGGGGATCCACCACTCCAGCGGGATGCCTGCCGTGGGGGTGGCCTGCAAAAACGCTCCCAGCAGCACCGCCCAACCGGCTTCTACACCCCAGATCACGCGCTGATCCAGCCGCGGCGGCAGCCTGCGCGCATACAGCAGCGCCGCCAGCACTTCCGCCAAAGCGGTGTACAGGCGGGGAATATCCGGCAATGTCGTCATTAGCCCGCACCCCCAATATAATCCGCCAGCCCCGCCATAAAGGCCTTGCGCCGCGGGCGGCTGATCTGCAGCGTATACGGACCAACCTGCACCATATCCTGCTGCACGCCGGAAACCTGCGCCAGATTGACCAGATACCCGCTGTTGCACCGTGCAAACGCCCGGCCCACCAGCTTTTCCTCATAGTTTTTCAGGGTGCCCGGCACCACAAAATCTTCTTTTTCGGTGTAAAAATGTACCTTGTGGCCTTCGCTTTCCAGGTAATAAATTTCCGCCGCGGCCAGCCGCCGCATGCCGCCGTCCACCGCCACGGCCAGATAATGCCGCTCCCGCTTTTCCAGCTGTCCCAGCGCCTTTTGCAGCTGCTGCGAAAACGCAAAGTAGGGCACCGGTTTCAGCACATAATCCAGCGCCCCAACGGCATATCCGCGGATGGCATACTGCGCCATGTTGGTAATGAACACGATCAGCACCCCGCCGTCCCGCTCCCGAATGCGGCGGGCGGTCTCCATGCCGTCCAGGTGCTTCATCTCCACATCCAGAAAAATGATGTCGAACTGCGGGCGGTAATCTTCCAGAATTTCCATCCCATCCGCAAACTCCGTTACCTCAAACGGCGTGCCGTACTGCCGGGTGTACCGCTGCACATACCCCGCCAGCTGTCCCCGCACCGCCGCCTCGTCCTCCACAATCGCAATCCGGGTCATCTGCTGTCCCCCTTTCTCAACATCACACTGCGGCCCCGCACAGTCCACATCTGGTGCGGTTTCTTAAGGTGTATCTGAAAACAAAGAAAATGACGGATATTTCACAAGCGCAAGACGGATTTAAGGCAAAGAGCCGCGGGAATCCTTTGTGGATTTCAAGGCTTTTTAACGCAAAATCCCGCTGCGTTTGTAGAAATAGAAGATATTTTCGACTTTTCAGCTGCACCATCGATTGTTTTTAGTATAGCACATACAACCATACACAGTAAATGCGGAGTGGAGCAGTTTGTTTGCCCTCAAAGCGTTTTGTCGGTCGGGGCTGCCAGACCAGGCCAGCCCTGGCATGCCACAAATATACAGGTTCATTGCGAATCAACACCACAATATTCCGCAGTAGGGCGGCCAGCCCCCTGGCCGCCCTACTGCCGCACTACACATTAAAAATCCGCAGTATACCAAGCCCCGTCCGTAGAACGGGGCTTGGTAGATAAATTTATATTGAAAACCGGCAGTTCTCTGTTTCCAAAGATCTGCCGGTCATACTTCTTATTTACCCCACACGCTCTCGGCGATTTCCTTGACCAGTTTGAGCTTGTTCCACTGTTCCAGCTCGGTCAGCTTGTTGCCGATCTCACAGGAGGCAAAGCCGCACTGCGGACTCAGGCAAAGACGGTCGAGCGGGATATACTTTTCTGCCTCATGGATGCGGGCGATTACAAAGCATTTCCCTACCCTGACGGTGCGGCTGTGATTGACAACCCGCCGTATTATCGCGGACTGCCAGATCACCTACGAAAACGGCGCAAGGGTAAAAACATCATTTGTGACGAGCTACAGCGGCGGGATTGTGGCGCAGATCGCACCGGATTTGACAAAGGCAATCAACCGGGAACCGGAAGGATGCCATCAACGCCCAGAAGCGGGCGGCGTATGCTGCAAGGAAAAACTTCTCTGTTTATTCGAGCTTGAACATGGAGCCAAAACCTGTTACAATGCAGTCAATCAGCAATGTCAAGTCGTTCAACTGCGAAACTCTGGACGGTGCAAAGCAGCAACAACTTCAAAGCGCCCACAAACGACTGCTCATGACTGCGGCAAAACAGCCGCCCGGTGTTGAAGTCGGCAAGGCGTTCGACCTGAACATGAAGCCGTTGACGCAGGATGTCGTCGGCAGCGCAGAGGGGCACTCTGTCAAGCTGCCCAACTTTAATGTACCCTATGCCGTCATACATACGCACCCGGCGTGTGGTGTTTTCTCTCCCGGTGATCTGTTAAGTTTCGTGGACAACGAAAGCTTAAAGCTTATGACTGCAATAGGGCATAACGGCCATATTTTTGCAGTTGAAAAAAGTTCCGAGTACAATTCAAATGAGGCAAACGGTATTGTTTGGCAGTTGAGCGCTGAAATAGACAGGCTGAAAAATATCCCTCGTGCAGAACTGCCCGACGAGCAGCTTCTTGAACAGGCTGAAAAACTTGTCTGGCAAGCCATCAGAGAACTTCAAAAGAATGGAGTGAAATTCTATGAGTAGTTGGCTTACACCGGAACGTATTGCAGAAATGCAGAAGTGGCTTCTCGAACATCCGATTGACCACGAATACGACGAGATGTGCGATATGCTGGACAGCCCTGCGCCTCCGGCCCAGCTTGCTTCTCGCGCTGCATATAATGCTTTGAAAGGAATCGGGAAACTCCCTCCCGGCATTGAATGACCTTTATATTCTGACCACGATGCACACGCACCGTGGTATTTTTATGCCCATTTTTACGAAAAGGATTCAAGGAGGACGACATGGAACTGAAAGACACTGTAAAAGGCATGATGAGTGACGACTGCAAAGAGCGCATGGCAGCCGAATATCACCAGACCAAAATCCGTTACGAGAAGCTCAAAAAGCTGAATACCAGAATCTCAAGGCAAAAATAAATCAAGCCGTCAGACAGGGTCTGTCAGCAAGGCCCCCGCCTAATGAAGCTCTGTCTTCCCCCGTCCTCTCCAAAGTGCGAAAATAGTACCATGAAAAAATGTATTTTTGAGAGTAGTCTAAAAAATACAGAAACGCAGCAAGGATGACCCCATGGAGAAGCACGCATTGGCAGTATCTCCTGACTTATTCCAATGGCAAGTATTCTTCCAGCCGTTGTCGGATCAGGGGCAGGTCCGGCACCAGCACGGACATTCCACGAATGTTCGCACTATAATAACAATCGCTCGCCGGGACTGTGTGGGAGCTTATTGATATCGAAGAAGCCAAAGGGAGCAGCCGGTAGGCTAACGACAATATTTCGCTATCCGTCAAGTCCGTAGTCAAATATGGAAGTGCATTATTCATAACGATCAATTTCGGATTCCCCAGCCATACTCTGGCCAGCACGACCCGCTGCCGTTCACCACCGGAAAGACGGATCCCGCCATCTCCCAAGACTGTATCCATTCCGTGGGGCAGTTTTTCCACCACATCCCAGATTGTTCGCTCCCCGCTTTCGCTCACGCTCAATCGTGGTCCCTGCTCACAAACCCGCAACCATTTTTAGCGACCAGTCCCCGCGAGACGAACAC
>ERZ825384.4368-NODE-4368-length-11263-cov-15.933708_pt1 | contig 11263 bp, 10 predicted proteins | sample MGYA00519931_ERZ825384 | MGnify/ENA primary metagenome ERZ825384 (study PRJEB31778, sample SAMEA3449200) | human gut metagenome | biome: human gut; feature: human-associated habitat; material: faeces | place: United Kingdom | collected 2010/2012 ...
TATAATCCATTGAAATCACCGCAGAAAAGCAAAAAGAGCGTAGCCGAAGCTACGCTCAAAAAACACTTGCTTCAAACTTTCTGCCAGGAAAATTTCATAGTTTGGAAAACCCAAGCGTATGACAAAGAAGCGTGTGTTTTTATCAAAAGATAAAAAGCCACGCTCGGGTTTTCAAAACTTAAAAATACTATAAAATTTTCCTGGCAAGACGATTATACCATTAAAGGTATCTGCAAGTCAAATAGATTGTTAACAAAACAAATCGCCCTCACTCTATTATAGAGCGAGGGCAATTATACTTAGTCTTTTCTAAGCTCTTTATAAAAAATACTTGCCATAACATTCATTACATTTTTATAGAAATCTGCATCGGTAAAAAGTTTGTTGAATGATTCGGCACTTTGAGTATAACAGCGCGTTGCAATCTCTTGAAATTTATCAGGGAATAAGCTGTTGACAAACATTTCTGCGTTTGAACCTTTGGCTTAAACAATAATTTATCTCCGAATAAAACAGGATTTACATCAGTTTTGTCATACTCTTTAATGTAAAAGCAAGAGTAGAAGCATTGTGCAAAAAAGCCGAGGTTGTCGGAGGAATTACTCCAACAACGCCAAGCACAATTAATGCAGAGTTAAACGACATAATAGAACGGTAATTCGACCTTATTCTTGCCATCAAAAGATTGCTTATTTCTTTAAGCGTTACAAGAAAATTCAAATCATCACTTGAAACGGTTATATCCGCAATTTCTCTTGCTATTGCAGCACCTGAACTTATTGCTATTCCGACATCTGCTTTACTCAATGCCGGTGAATCATTTATGCCGTCGCCCACCATAATAACAGAATTGCCGTCAGCTTGCATTTTTTCAATAAACATAGCTTTGTCCTCGGGCATAACTTCTGCATAGTATTCATCGATTCCCAATTTTTCTGCAACAGCCTTTGCTGTGCGTTCACTGTCACCGGTCATCATAACAATTTTATCTATGCCGTTTGTCCTCAAATCTTCAAGCGTTTGCTTAACATTGTCTTTTATAGGGTCCTCAATGCAAATCACGGCAACAAGTGTGCGGTTGATTGCCATATAAAGGTGTGAATATTCGTTTGGTATTGCATTGAATTTGTCTTGTTCATCTTGCGGCACGGTGCAGTTTTCGTCCTCAAAAACAAAATGATAACTGCCTATAACAACCTTTTCGTCGCCGACAAGGCTTGAAATTCCATGAGCTACAATATATTCAACCTTTGAATGCTGTTCTTCGTGGTCAAGACCTCTCGCCTTAGCTTCGTTAACAACGGCATTTGCAACCGAGTGTGGGAAGTGTTCCTCAAGGCAAGCGGCAAGTCTGAGCATTTCAGCCTTGTCGTTGTTGCCGAATGTGATTATGTCTGCAACTTTCGGGTGTGCGTTTGTCAGCGTTCCGGTTTTGTCAAAGACAATAACATTTGCCTTTGAGAGCGCTTCAAGGTATTTTCCGCCTTTAACGGTTGCGTTATAATTACTGCATTCGTTGATAGCAGACAAAACCGCAACGGGCATTGTAAGCTTTAATGCACAAGAATAATCCACCATAAGAATAGACAACGCCCTTGTTACATTTCGTGTAATTGCATATGTAAATATCGTGCCGAACAAACTAAACGGAACAAGCCTGTCCGCAAGGTTTGATGCTTTGCTTTCAAGTGATGATTTTAGCTTTTCCGAATCTTCAATCATTTTTACGATTCTGTCGTATTTGCCCTGACCGTTAATCTGCGTAACTTTTATAATACACTCGCCACTTTCAACAACCGTGCCGGCATACACACGAGAACCCACCGTTTTGTTCACGGCAACACTTTCGCCCGTAATAGCTGATTGGTTAACCGTTACACCGCCGTCGATAACTTCACCGTCAAGCGGTATCATATTGCTTGTGCGCAGAACAATTTTGTCGCCTACATTAACCTTGTTTGTAGAAACTAAAACCTCTTCATCCTTTTTATTCTTTAACCACACTTTTTCAATTCCCAGCGACATTGTGTTTGCAAGGTCACTGACAGATTTTTTGTGGGTCCACTCTTCAAGAATTTCACCGATTTTGAGTAAAAACATAACGCTTGAAGCCGTTTCGAAATCACCTCTTATAAGCGAAACCGTAATTGCAACAGCATCAAGAACCGAAACGCTCAGATGTCCTTTGGCAAGCGACTTCAATGCCTTCAATATATATTTTATAGATTTAATATAAGCAAGCGCAATTCTTAAAGGTAAAGGATAAAATATTTTTCTGAAATAGCGCAAAGCGATTGTCATAATAAGCTTTTCTTCATATTCACGCTGAACAAGCCTTGCTGTGCCGACAATCTCAATATTTTTCACTTCATCATTTTCAAAGCTGAAGTGAGCAAGAATTTCAATCAGTTCGCTCCTGTCAAAGGAATAATAAATAATCAAGTCGCCGGTTCTTTCATAAACTGTAACATCATCAATTCCGGTGATCGATTTCAAGTAAGCATCTGCCTTATCCGCTTCTTCAATTGTCATATTTTCTTTGCAAAAATGCACTCTCATTCTGTTTTTTGTTTCGTGCAAGATTTGACATTTCATAATATTTACCTCGAATTGCTAAAAGGCTGCCAATTTGACAGCCTTTTGATAATTTATGCGTTTGCAACAGCTGCGTTTTCAATAACGCTCTGTTCTGCTTTTTCTTGTGCTTCGGCTGCTTTTTTCTCGTTAATTTCTTTAGCCTCTGCCAAAATATCGTTTGCGTTTTCTTTAACCTCTGTTACCGTTTTCATCACAGAGTCTTTAACTCTCAAACCAAAAGCCGCAGTGTGAGCATATGCTTTTTTTGCATCCTTGCTTCCCAAAGCCTTAACTCCTGCCGTACCAAACAGCACACCGCCTGCAAATGCCACCAATTCACTAATCATAATAAAATCTCCTTTCAATTTCGTTTTAGGTTTATTATATTTACAAGGTTAGCATTGCCTAACCTAATTCTTAATTTTTATTATATTCAAAAAATTATTGATGTCAACAATTTTTGATGCTGTTTGGCAAAAATTTACAAAATATATTATATTGCTTGAAAAATCGAACCATAACGCTTGACAGAGTGATATAACAGTGTTATACTTAACACGATATAACAGTGTTATATGAGGTGTGAAAATGTCAAACGAAGAATCAACAACCTTAAAAAATATATTGTCGGCAGGCAAAGCAGAGTTTTTGGAAAAAGATTTTAATTCGGCTTCGCTTCGTAATATTGTAAAAACCGCAGGTGTAACAACAGGAGCATTTTATGGCTATTTTTCAGGTAAGGAAGCGCTTTTTGCCGCTCTTGTTGAAGAGCACGCAAAAGCCATAATGAACATATTTATGTCTGCACAGGAATCCTTTGAAGAACTTTCAAATGAAGAAAAAATCAACCATATGGGAGTTGAAAGCCGAACAAGCCTTAACGAAATTGTTGATTACATTTACGAACATTTTGACGAATTTAAGCTAATCATTTGTAAAAGCGAAGGCACATCATACGAGAACTTTATTCATAATATGGTGGAAATTGAAGTTGAAGAAACCTATCAATTCATAGATGCTTTGCGTTCGCAGGGCAAACATGTTCCCAACATAGAAAAAGCGGTTTGCCATATGATTGTCAGCGGTATGTTTTCGGGCATATTTGAACTTATTGAACACGATACGAAAAAAGAAAACGCTAAAAAATTTGTAAGCGAATTTCAGGATTTTTATATCGCAGGTTGGTCAAAAATTTTAGGGATTTAATCCCTTTAATTTTTAGATATGAGTTAGCAATGACTAACTGAATACTTAATATAGGAGGAATTAAATTGAAAGAAAAAAAGGAGTCAAACTTTTCAAGACTGATGGACTATGCCGAAAATTATAGGTATTTCACTTATATATCTTTGGTGCTCAGTGCAGTCAGCAGTGTGCTTGCACTTCTTCCGTTTTATTATATATGGAAGATAATTAAAGAAGTACTTGATGTTATGCCAAATTTTGAAAATGCAACGGGCATAGTGAAAAACGGCGTAACAGCAGTAGTTTTTGCCGCACTTTCAATGCTGATTTATATTGTTGCATTGATGTGCTCACACACAAGTGCTTTCAGGGTTCAGGCAAATATGCGCAAGCAGATGATGCACAAAATTATACAATTACCTCTTGGGGAAATTGAAAAATTCGGAAGCGGAAAACTACGCAAAATTGTAAACGATTGCTCCGGAGCAACTGAAACCTATCTTGCCCATCAGCTTCCGGATATGGTTGGTTCGGTTGTAACGCCTATTGGATTACTTATATTCCTGATTGCGTTTGATTGGCGATTTGGTTTAATTTCACTTATTCCGATTGTCTTGTCATTTGTTGTTATGATGGCATTTATGACAGGCAAAACACTTCAGCAGAAAATGGCAGAATATCAAAATGCGCTTGATGATATGTCAAACGAAGCCGTTGAATATGTCAGAGGTATTCCTGTAGTAAAGGCATTCGGTCAAAGTGTGTTCAGCTTCAAAAAATTCAAAAAAGCTATTGATTCATACAGCGATTGGGCTATAGATTACACAAAAAATCTTCGTATTCCTATGGCTTGCTTTACAACTTTGATTAACGGAATTTTTGCGTTTATCATTTTTGGCGGATTGATTTTTACAAAAGACGGAGTAACAAACGATTTGATTTTGAACATTTTGTTTTATGTAATCATCACACCGATTTTAACCGTTACAATGACAAAAGTAATGTTCCAAAGCGAAAACAAAATGATTGTTGCCGATGCATTTAAAAGAATTGACAGCGTAATGAATATCGAACCTTTGAAATCAACGAAATGTCAAAATCCGAAAGATTCGTCTGTTCAGCTTAAAAATGTAAGTTACAGCTACGACGGAGAAATTAAGGCAATTGACGATGTTTCGCTTGATATTAAATCAGGTCAGACAGTTGCATTTGTCGGTCCGTCAGGCGGTGGCAAAACAACGCTCGCAAACCTTATTACAAGATTTTTTGATGCAGACAGCGGTGAAGTTCTTGTGGGCGGAGTTAATGTTAAAAACATCAAAAAAGAGGATTTGACAAACACCGTGTCATATGTGTTCCAGGACAGCAAGCTAATCACAGGCAGTATATTTGACAATATTCGCCTTGCAAAGCCGGATGCGGATTTGGATGAGGTTATGTCGGCAATCGAAAAGGCTCAATGTATGGATATTATCGAAAAGTTTGACAGCGGAGTTGATACCGTTATCGGTTCAAACGGTGTATATCTTTCCGGAGGAGAGGCACAAAGAGTAGCCATTGCAAGAGCAATTCTTAAAAATGCACCGATTGTTATTCTTGACGAGGCAACAGCTTTTGCCGACCCCGACAATGAAGTTAAAATTCAAAAAGCTCTTAATGAACTTTCAAAAAATAAAACCGTTATTATGATTGCTCATCGACTTTCTACCGTTAAAAATGCGGATTGCATTTTTGTTTTGCAAAACGGCAAACTCATCGAACAGGGTAAAACAGAAGAACTTTGCAGTCAAAACGGCGTGTTTGCCTCAATGCTTAAAAATTATCTCACCTCCGTAAAATGGAAGGTTGAAAAGGAGGAATTGAAATGATTGAAAAATTGATGCACAAATACGCACTTTCAAGACAGGGTGCAAAAGATTTAATAAAGGGTGTTGTTGCTTGCACCTTACAAAACATTTCATTTATGTTTCCTGTAACCTTGTTATATTTATTTGTTAAGGCATTATTGAACGGAAATGTAAGAAACAATACGACTTTCTTTGTCGGCGGAGCGATTATATGTTTGTTTGTCATTTTTTGTATAACGCTTTGGCAATATAATTCAACATTTCTTGCAACTTATGTTGAAACAGGAACAAGAAGACTCACTCTTGCCGAAAAATTGCGTAAAATCCCGCTTTCCTTTTTCGCAAAAAAGGATTTGGCGGATTTGACAAGTACGATTATGGCGGACTGTACTTATCTTGAAACAGCGTTTTCGCACTTCATTCCACCGTTTGCAGGTTCGCTTATTTCAACGGTTATCATCGCAATCAGCCTTTTCTTTTTCAATTTTAAAATGGCACTTGCTTCTCTTTGGGTGCTTCCGGTTGCGTTTATCATAGTCGGTTCATCGGCTAAGGTTCAGGAAAAGCTCGGTCAAAAATCAATGAAGGCAAAAATAGACTGTGCAAACGGTATTCAGGAATGCATAGACACCGTTGCAGATTTAAAATCAAACAACGCCGAGGATAGATACCTTGCAACACTTGACAAAAAGATTGAAAAGGTAGAAAGCAGAGCACTTAAAAGTGAATTCGGTACAGCGATTTTTGTATCAAGTGCTCAAATGGTGCTCAAGCTCGGTATTGCAACAACCGCACTCGTCGGCTCGTTATTACTCGTAAAAGGTGAGCTTGATGTACTTACATTCTTTGTATTTTTGCTTCTTGTTTCCCGTCTTTATGACCCTATGCAAGCCGCACTAATAAATCTTGCCGCAATCATCAGCACAAAGACAAATGTTGCCAGAATGAATGAAATTTTGGACCATGAGGTTCAATCGGGCGATACAAAAATCAACAACAACGGATACGATGTTGTATTCAACAATGTAAGTTTTGCGTACAATGACGATAACAAGGTGCTCAATAATGTAAGTTTTGCCGCAAGGCAGGGTGAAATCACCGCTTTGGTTGGTCCGTCAGGCGGCGGCAAAACCACTGTTTCAAGGCTTGCCGCAAGATTTTGGGACGCTTCAAGCGGAAAAATTACTGTTGGCGGTATGGATATTTCACAAATTGAACCCGAAACCCTATTGAGCCTTTATTCAATTGTTTTTCAGGATGTTACATTGTTTAATACCTCAATTATGGAGAATATCCGTCTCGGCAAAAAGGATGCAACTGATGAAGAAGTACTTTATGCTGCAAGACTTGCCAACTGCGATGAATTTGCAAATAAGATGCCCAACGGTTACCATACCGAAATCGGTGAGAACGGCTGTAACCTTTCGGGCGGTGAAAGACAGCGTATTTCTATTGCCCGTGCATTTTTGAAAAATGCGCCTATCATTCTCCTTGACGAAGCAACCGCTTCTCTCGATGTAGAAAATGAAACACTTATCCAAACGGCATTGTCACGGCTTATCAAAAACAAAACCGTTCTTGTCATAGCACACCGAATGAGAACGGTTGAAAATGCCGATAAAATTATCGTACTTTCAAACGGCACTGTTACAGAAACCGGCAATCCAAACGAACTTATGAATAAAAACGGATTGTTTAGGCATATGGTTGAACTTCAAACCGCCTCACAAAATTGGACTATATAAACTGAAATATCCACCCGCATAGCGGGTGGATATTTCAGCGTGTAAAATGTGTTATAACCGCTTTTTCTTATAGCCGCAATCGCAATACGGCCCGCCGGAAGCGAGCGTATACTGCCGCACAAAATCCGTCACGCCGCTCGCTTCGCTCATCGTGTAGTCAAGGCGGCACAGCGCCGGAGTGAGTTCATAAAGCCCCAGATCTTGCATCAGTGCACAGATACCGCATTTTGTAAAGCGGCCTTCGTATCCGCTGCCGTCGGGATATTCGTAAAACTCCATGTTCCACGAATATGGGTTGCGGTCAGCGGCTCTCAGCGCGGCGGTGGCTTTCATACCGGCAATGTCCTTTTCGGTGAATTTGCTCTTTCCGCTCATTCGGCAGAACCATTTCATGGGCTTTGTCATCATGGCCTTTGCATAATACTCCGTCAGTTGCTCCACATCCGGGCGCTCAGGCATGGAGAGAATGAATGCGCCGATCATTGCGCAGTTGACGATGTTCATCTTGAAGCGATCCGCTTTTTCAAATTCCGGCAGGTCTGAGATAATTGCTTTGTATTTCGGCTTTGCTTTTTTCGCGATTGCTTTCGCTGTATCGGTATCATATCCGAACACCGCCGTCAGCTGCTTTTGGAATGAGCCTGCAAACATCATCCACATGCCGAAAGGCATTCCAGAATAGGTCACTTTTTGTCCCTCCAATCGCATATCACGCGGGTCATGCGGCGGTCAATGTCAATGCGAGACGTTTTACACTCCCTGGGATATTTCTTCGCAGCGCTGAACGCCAGTTTGACAAACAGTGCCGAGACGACGGGAAGCATGGTCTTGAGCATACCGTCGGGGAAAACAAAATGCGTGCCGTGCTCATATACGACCGCCTCGACTTTGCAGGAGTGCGGTTTCTCCGCAAAGCGTTTTTCCATGCGGCGGATATATTTTGCGGTGTCCCAAAGTGCATCGTCCTCTGCGCCGACAAGAAACAGCTTGCCGCGGATATTCTCGACCTTTATGAATTCCTCCTCGGTAATCGGGTGCGCCGCTTCAGAGTCGTCAAACAGCTTGCGGGAGGCAACCATATTGCCGGTGCGTTTGGACTCCTCCGAGATTATGCGCCAATAGTCAGGATGCTGATAGCAAAACGGCATGTATGGCAAGGGATTTCCCTTGTAAGAAAAGAGTGATTCTCCCTCGATTGGCCATTCCTTGCAGCCATCCTTTTTGCCCTGCATGAAGCCCTGCCACACAAAGTCGCTGGGGGTCATTGCGATGGTCAGAGAGATATTATCAAATAGCGAAGCTGCCATCAGTGCGAGCGTGCCGGTCGTTGAGGCTCCTGCAATGCCTATTTTTTCGTTGCCGTGTAATTTGAGCCATGCGATCGCTTTTTCAATGCATTCAAGCGGATAGTTGTGATGACCGTAGTCCTTTTTCCCGGGCGACATGGTCAATATGTTCACGCCGAGGCGAAGTAGCCACTTCACCGCAGAGCGCGCCATATAATCCTCGGGGTCGTCGCCGATCATGGCGATGACGGCGCAGTTCGAGCCGTCCTTGCATGCCCAATACGCGCCATAAAAGCCATCGCTTTCAACATCAAAGTGGATGTGTTTCATTCAAAACGCCTCTTTCAAAAGTTGATTTTTACAATCTGCATTTTCATCATGCCGTCGCCGACCTTTGCGAGAAAACGGAAAAAGCCGCAGACGGATGGGTCGCGCAGATCGTTGTAGCCCAGCATATAGCCACGGCTTGTGACCTGCAAGCGGCTGTCCCACGGAGAAAGCTCGCTTTTCGCGTCAGAAACAGCAAAATATGCGCCCACGTCCTTGATCTTCGCACTCTTGAGCCATGTCTTGGCAATCATCTTTACCGCCGTACGATTCGCCGCATCAAACACCAGCACACCGCCGGAGAAAGCGACTGCCATACCCTGCACAAGAGCTTTGACCTGCTCGGTCAGAAAATAATAGAACACGCCGGAGGCAAAGAACACCGCACCGCCCGATGCATCGATTTTTGAAAACCATTCGGTATCGTTCAAATCGCAGGGGATATTTTCCTCACGCTCCCCGGCAGGCAAAAGCTCGTTACGCACGGCTATGACATCGGGAAAGTCCAGATTGTAAATTTTACAGCTGCCGTTGTCGCAGCTTCTTCCAGTGCTGTCCAGCCCGCAGCCCAGATTGACCACCGCCGCATTGGGGTGAGATTTCAGATAATCCCGCACCTCAAAAGCAAGGTCATTCTGCCGCATGGCCACCTCCAGTGAACCGAAACGCTGCATCAGGCCGCGGGAGTTTTTCTCCGCCTCTGAAAAATCGTAGTCGATCTCGTCAATCAGGCGAACCGCTGTTTCATCCCGGTAAAGATTTGGGTATAGTTCTGAGCAGACCTTCCGCGCATACAGCGGAATGATCAGCGTCTCCTGTACGGTGTTTTTCTCGATTTTATATTTCATAGGTAAAATCATCATTTACTTCCTTATCCCAACGCCACATCCAGCGTCATCATGACGCTAAAGCCCACAGCAAAGAAAATCGTGCCGATGTTGGAGTGCTTCCCCTGTGACATTTCCGGGATCAGCTCCTCCACCACCACATACAGCATGGCTCCGGCGGCAAAGCTGAGCAGATAGGACAAAGCGGGCACCACAATGCCTGCCGCCAGGATCGTCAGTACTGCCCCGATCGCACCGAGAATGTACCATCGAATCAGCTTTTTCGGTTTCTCCGTCTTCATCTTTTTTGCCTCCGATTGCAGTTCATGATTCTGCTTTTCATTTGGGCAATTTCCAACTTCTTAGAAAATCAAATGGACAATACCGCCGACAATTGCCGCTCCCGCAACCCAGATCAGCGCCAGTATGCTTCGCTTTTTCAGCACCTGCCTCCAGGTCTGCACGAACGGCGCATCTTCAAGCCCTGGCAGCACCCAAAACTGGCTGTGCCCGACCCATAGCTTGTCGATTACAACGCCGTCATAGATATTCATGACCTCAAGAAACAGCAGCGCCTGCCAATAGGCCTCACCAAAGGAGGAAGCCCCGTTCCACAAACCGATGATCAGCACAAGAGCAGCAAGCATCACGATAAAGAACGGTATCATAAAGCATTTTCGTTTCCGGTTCATCGTATTGCGGTCGATCAGTCCCAGTTCGATGGCGCGATCCTGCACCTCCTTGGGATAAAAGTACAGTCCATTGACAGCACCGCCGATCACAGCGATTTTTACCATTGCGGTAAACAGCAGACAATAAAGCAGCAGTTGCAGTACGATCATTGTTTTTCTCCTCTCAGTCTGCGTGCGAATCGGGCATCTGGCATCATCGCGGTGTAGCGGATTCCTTGTTTTCCCTTATGCTGAAGCTGCTGGATATGGGCTTCTGTTGTTTTTCTTTTTTCATGCAGGACTTTTTTTATCACACGCATAGAAAATCTCTGCCTCCCAAAACTATTGCTTCTGTCACACGTCCTCAAAGCAGTGCGCAAAGCCACGCTGCCACAGCGGAGGCGGGAATGTAGATCACAAAGTGCCGGATATGTGTTCGCTTGTTATAGCCGAACATATGCGGACCGACCACGCCCTTCAGCTCCGGATAGAAATGCGGAAAGAAATTGGAGTGACACAGCAGCACCCAGTCAAAGAAAATGATGTCGTAGATCTCCATGGCGTAGAGCACGGCGAGAAACCGCACAAAGAAGTCCAGGAAGCCGAAGCCGTTTCTGACGCCGTCCCATACGCTTAGTGCCGCCGCAGCGAGAAAAAGCAGGATGGCAATGATCTCAATCACCCAGCCGATACTATGTGCGCCGGGAAATCGTTCCTTTGTATCGGGGATTGCGTCCAGATTTTCCTTTGGTGCGGATGAGAAAAAACGCTTGTCCTGAATGAAACCCACCCCGCCGT
>ERZ825384.4380-NODE-4380-length-11235-cov-3.167442_pt1 | contig 11235 bp, 7 predicted proteins | sample MGYA00519931_ERZ825384 | MGnify/ENA primary metagenome ERZ825384 (study PRJEB31778, sample SAMEA3449200) | human gut metagenome | biome: human gut; feature: human-associated habitat; material: faeces | place: United Kingdom | collected 2010/2012 ...
GGGGCCGCTGCCAAAGCCGGTCTCGGCCACAAAGCCGCCGAACACGGGGTTGTTCAGGATGGAATCGACAACGGCCTTGACGCAGGGACGGAAACGAAAATCGATGAATTTCATGATGTTCTCTGGATAAAGGGTTGAGGCCCGGGCAGGGGGCTGGATCCCTGCCCGGAGTGGGGTTAATCGCAGTTTTCCTGTTCGGTACGGTCGATCAGGTCATTCTGCAGGTCAGGAGAAAGGTCGACGAAGTAGGCGCTGTAGCCCGCGATGCGGACCACGAGGTTCTTGTACTTCTGCGGATCCTTCTGGGCGGCCACGAGGGTCTCGCGGTTGATGATGTTCATCTGCAGGTGCCAGACGCGCAGGTTGATGAAGGCCCTGATCAGGTCGACCAGCTTCTTGGTCCCTTCTTCGCCTTCCACGGTCTTGGGGGCCATCTTCATGTTCAGCAGGCGGCAGGCGCGGTTGGCGGCGTTCCAGTTGGTGCTCTGGTACTGGGAGAGCAGCACGGCGGTGGGGCCGTTGCGGTCGCTGCCATGCGAGGGGGAGCTGCCGTCAGAGAGCGGCATCCAGGCTTTGCGGCCGTTGGGGGTAGCGCCGACGAACTTGCCGTGGGGCACGTTGGCCGTAACGGAGGTGGTGCGGATCTCCAGGGGCTGCACACCGTTCTTGCCGGCATAGCGGGCGGTGAAGTCCAGGGCGGACTTTTCCAGCATGCGGCCCAGGGTGTCCACTTCGAGGTCGCCGTTGCCGAAGCTCGGCGCGCCCTGCAGCAGGGCCTGGATGTCTTCCTTGCCTTCGAAGTTGCAGTCCAGGGCTTCCAGCAGTTCCTTCATGCTCAGGCGCTTCTGCTCGAAGACCAGGGTCTTGATGGCGGACAGGGAGTCCACCACGGTGCCGAAGCCGATGGCGTCGAAGAAGGCGATGTCGAGGGCGCCTTCGGGGGCCACGTCGCTGTTGAGGTCCACGCAGGAATCCATGCAGAGCGAGTGCAGGCCGGAGGCCAGGGGGCTGGCGAAGAACTTGGCGCGCGTGTGGTGGATGGTGTCCTGCAGCATGAAGGAGGACTTGATCAGGTTGTTCTGCTGCTTCACGTAGGCATCCCAGAACTCTTCCCAGGTCTTGAAGCTGCAGGGGTCGCCCGTTTCAAAGGTGAAGAGCTCGTCGCCGAACTTCTTCAGGCGGCCGTTGCGCAGCACGAGTTCCAGGGCCGCGCCCAGGTTCACCTGCGTGCCGGGGCTCATGTAGGATTCGCGGTTGATCAGGCGGGTCTCGTTGCAGCCGCTGACCACGTAGTCGAACACTTCGCTGGCCGGGGCGCCCTTGGCCAGCATGCGGGGGATCAGCTCCTCGTCATTGAGCAGCTTGGGATAGCCCTGCCCCTGCTTGATGGTCTCGGCCACGTCCCACAGGAGGCGCTGCGGCGTACGCGCGTGGACGCGCACGGCCAGGTCGGGATAGTGGGTGGGGAACTCGCGCTTGGACTTGAGCAGCAGGTAGGTCAGCTCATTGGTGGCATCCAGGCCTTCGGTGGTCTGGCCGCCGATGGTCACGGCCTCCCAGTGGGCAAACCCGGCCTGGGTGTCCATGACGCCGGGGGACAGGGGCAGTTCGATGAACTGGGCCATCTGGCACCACATGCAGCCCAGGATCTCCAGGGCCTTCTTCTCGTCCAGGATGCCGGCCTTGATGTCCTGACGGTAGTAGGAGATGAGCTGCTGGTCCATGCGGCCGTTGGAGATGATGCAGCCCGTGCGCTGTTCCAGGCGGGAGAAGGCCTGGGCGAACCAGTGGGACTGCACGGCTTCATGGAAGGTGCGGGCGGGATGTTCGGGCACCCATTCGCAGCGTTCGGCGATCTCCAGCAGTTCCTGCTTGCGGACAGGATCTTTTTCCGCCACGGCCTTTTCACGGGCCAGGGCAGCATGGCGGTGGGCAAAGACCACCACCGCGTCGCAGACCAGGGCCACGGCTTCCAGGAAGGGGCGCTTGTACAGCTGGTCAGCGGGGTTCTCGGGGTCCAGGGCCTCCAGGCGGCGCATGGCGTCGGCCTTCACGCCCGCAAAGCCCAGCTTCAGCACTTTGTCGAAGTCCAGCACCCACTGCAGGCTGGAACGCAGCGAGGAAGACTCGGAAACGATGTAGCGGGGCGAGAGGCCCTCGGCATCGGAATAGGCATTGTGGCGGCAGAATTCCGGCATGTTCTGGAACAGGGCGTGATGGTAGGTCTTGCCCTTCCAGTAGGAACCGATCTCGCCGAGGAGGACGGGGATGTTTTCCTTGTCGATGCGGATCGGCGGGTTCTCGCGCGTGGCGAAGTCAGCCAGGACACCTTCATAGAAATCGCCGTCCAGCTCGGGATAGACGATGCCGTAGCGCCCCTTGTCGGTGCCCAGACGGCCCACGATGAGCTGGGTATCTTCGATATAGACGGGCATCTTCTGGGCCACGTTCATCAGGGCCTTGGCCCAGCGCAGGGTCAGGTGCTGGCCTTCCGTCTGCTTCATGGATTCGGTGAAATAGCGGGCGCGCTCGATGTCGACATAGGGCGGAGTGCAGTCAAAGGACTCCAGCATGTCGATGACGCGGGGGTTGTCCTTGCGGAACCGGTTGGGCTTGCCTTCGGCAGCTTCGCGGATCCACGCTTCTTGCTGACTTTCACAGCAGCAGCAATTCATCATGACACATCTCCTTGCATAGAAGTGAAATTTGTCCCACTTAATGCACAGGACATGCCAAATATAAAAAAACGAGAGTTTTTAGCCTGTTATATTTTGGTCTGCTTGTTGCTTGTGAAGAAAGGAGCACATGCGGGCGGCGCGGAAAGGCCGTGAGGACATGCTGATATGTCCAAATACAGGACATGTGCTTTCTTTGTGGACAATATCCGGTGTTTGTGGTGTCCTGTTTCAGGTCATATAAACCGGTCGTCAACCTTGAGCGAGGTCTTTGTGGGGAAAACTATCGATTATCGTGATGCGGCGTACTGGAAGGATATCGTCAAGGCAAAGCAGGCATTCCTGGCAGGGGATCAGGCTGCGGCGGAAGGCCGGGTGCGTCCTCTTGTCCTGGAGTCGTGGAAACGCTGCCTTCCTTTTTTGGGGACGAAGCTGGCCAAAAAAAGGACATGCCTGGAGCAGAGCGCCCTGACCCATGTCATGCAGCAGAACAGGGAACTGCTGGCCTGTGCCATCCCCGTCATCGAATACCTGAACACCATCCTGGGCAGTTCCTCCACCGTCGTCCTGCTCACCAGCGGCGACGGGGTGCTGCTGCACAAGCATGTGGGGACGAAGAGCCGCGCGGCGGCGGCCCTGCTTTCCCTGGGGATGCTGATGGGGGAAGAATACGAGGGGACCACCAGCACGGCCTTGTGCCTGCGCGAACAGAGTGTGGTGGAGCTGTTCGGAGCAGAGCATCTCATCCGGGAGGAAGAAGACCTGTGCTGCATCTCGGCGCCCATCTTTGGCGGCAAGCGGCGCATGCTGGGGGTGCTGACCATCGCCCTGCCGCTGGAGCTCTATCATCTGCATACCTCGGGCATGGTCCTGATGGCTGCCAAGGACATCAGTGACCAGCACCATCTGCATGACCTGCTGAGCGACCAGGAGGCCATCCTGGAACAGGTGGACACCGGGATCGTCGTCCTGGACAAGAACGGGGGGATCAAGGCCGCCAACTGCACCGGCCGGAGCATGCTCCACATCTCGCCGCCGCCTGCTCCCCTGGGCAACATCAATGATGTGCTGGGGAGCGCCGAGTCCCTACTGATGATGATCCAGTCCCGCAAGAACATCCGGGACAGGGAGTGCTTTTTCAATCTGACGGACGGCGGATCGCTGCAATGCATGCTGTCCGCAGCGCCCATCCCCAACGACAAGGGCATGGTCCTCTTCCTCCATGAGGCCAGCAAGGCGCAGCGGCTTGCCGCCCACAGCGTGGGGGCCAAGGCGATCTATACGTTCTCCAGCATCATCGGCGAGTCCCCCAGCCTGCAGAAGGCCATCGAACTCAGCAAGGTCGCCTCGCACAGCAACATCACGACCCTCATCCTCGGGGAGAGCGGCACCGGCAAGGAACTGTTCGCCCATGCCATCCACAATGCCAGTGCCCGCAAGAATGCGCCTTTTGTGGTCGTCAATTGCGGCGCCCTGCCCCGAGACCTCATCCAGAGCGAGCTGTTCGGCTATGACCCCGGGGCGTTCACCGGCGCGCAGAAGCAGGGCAAGCCGGGCAAGTTCGAACTGGCGGAAGGGGGGACCATCTTCCTGGACGAGATCGGCGACATGCCGCTGGAGGCCCAGATCAACCTGCTGCGCGTCATCCAGAACAAGGAAGTGAGCCGTATCGGCGGCAAGTTCTCCCGGCCGATCGACGTCCGCATCATCGCCGCGACCAACAAGCGCCTGCAGCAGAGCGTGCGCGACGGCTCGTTTCGGGAGGATCTGTTCTACCGCCTGAGCGTGCTGACCATCGATGTCCCGCCCCTGCGGGAAAGACAGCAGGACGTCATGCTGCTGGCGGAATCTTTCCTCAGGGCCGGCGTGCAGGCCATCCACAAGCCATGCCGGGGGTTCTCGGCAGAGGTCGCCGAGATCTTCAGCCGTTATCCCTGGCCGGGGAACGTGCGGGAACTGGAGAACATCGTGGAGCGTTCCCTCAACATCGCCCGCGGGGATACCATAGAGCGGGAAGACCTGCCGCTTTCCCTTCTGGAGCGGGAAGACGAGGACCTGGGCGGCAGGAACAGGTGGCAGGCCGCGCCCGCTCCCGGCAATATCCCGGCCGCGGTCCTTCCCGGCAGGGACACGGGCCGGGGAGGGACCCTGCAATCCCGTGAAGTGGAGATCCTGCTGGACGTCCTGAAGGCCAACGGGGGCAATATGCGCAAGACGGCCCAGGAGCTGGGCATCGCCCGGAGCGCCCTGTATGCCAAGCTGCACCGGATGGGTATCGACATCGCGGCCCTGAGATCGGGCAGATGATCCGGGAAAGGAGGCCTGCCTTCGGGCATGCCTCCCTTCCCGGCAGGGTGGGCAGGCCGGGACGCGTGCCGCATCCCGGAACAAAAAAGGCGGCCAGTGGGCTGGCCGCCTGAACAGACCGGAGGAGGGCCTGCTTAGAAGGTATACGTGAAGCCGGCGGTGATGTTCCAGGCATCGCGGACGTCGTCATTGCGTCCGTTGATGCGGCTCTGTCCCCAGACGTCATCGCTCTTGTCGAGCCACAGGGCCATGTAGGAGAAGTCCAGGCTGAACTTGAGGTTTTCGTAGATCTGGTAGTCGTTCTTGATGCCGCATTCCAGGATGGTGTCATTGCGGGTCAGATACATGGTGTCCATGCCCATGATGGTCTGGCCGTCGTAGTTGTTGGGGGACATCCAGACGCCCGTCTTTTCATGGATGGACTTGAGGATGCCCGGGTCGTTGCTGCCGCCGATGAGGTTGACGCGCAGGTGGTGCTTCAGCTTGTCCATGAAGCTCAGGTCGCGGATGCGCAGGCCGACGCCCCAGGTGCCCGCCATGGAGCGGCCGATGAGGCAGTCTCGGTCGCTGCCGGGACGGCTGCCGTAAAAGGCGTAGGTGGCAAAGGAATTGCCCATTTCGTCAACGGACGTGTAGGGAAGGCGTTCCGAGCCGTTCCCCAGGTCGTCGTCATCGCCGGATGCGTACCAGCCGACGATGCCGGGGATGCCCCAGTCCAGCTTGTATTCCAGCAGTACCGAGGCCAGCCAGCCGCGGCGGCTGGCGGCGCCGTCGTCATAGGTGACGGAGCCGTAGTTGAAGTCCCAGGTCAGGCGGAAGGGATCGAAGGCCGTGACCTCGCCGGTCAGGCCGGCCCAGAAGGCCGTGCCGTAGCCGGTGAGCTTGTTGCCGTGGAAACCGTAATTGAGCGCCGTCAGGTTGGGCACGAAATAGCAGTTGGCGATGTTGGTCAGGTAGCCGTCCTGCGTGCGGAAGGCATTGGGGCCGATCATGCCGCCCATGACCCAGGGCGTGATGCGGGCACCTTCAAAGGTGAGCGGCAGCACAAGCCCGAAAAAGTCCACGTTATCCATGAAATTCTGCTTGTTGTTGGGCGCATCGTCGTCGCTGCCGAGAAAATTGTCGTTGTAGGCACGGGCCCAGAAGGCGGTGAGGCCCACATTGTCATTGAAGGTGTAGCTGGCCGTGATGCCGGCCACGTCGGAACCCATGACCTGGGAGTCCGTGGCAAATCCGGGCAGGTTGATGGCCTGGATGCCCATGCGCAACTTCAGATCGGTCTCCGGAACACGCCAGTCGATATAGGCATGCTTGAGGCGGACCATGTTGGAGTCAGATCCCAGCTGACCGCCTGTGGAGGCCTGGCCCCAGCGGTGCTTGCCGATCTCGAAGTGCACCGTGCCGGAAAGGTTTTCGGAAGCAACGGCATCCAGCTGGATGCGCCAGCGCTGCAGGGCTTCGAAGTTGTCAAAGCCCTTGGCATAGCCTGTCGATCCGTTGCCCCCCGTCATGTTCCCGTTCTGTCCGTAATCGAAAAGGCTGATCCATCTGCCTTTTATTTTAAAGTCGACAGCATTGGCCTGCGCAGCTATGCCAAGAAGCAGACAGGCCGTCAGCGCTATTCTTGCAAATTTCTTCATACTTCCTCCCGAACATTACAATATCTTTGATAGACAACTTCTTTTGCGATTTTCCCCCATCATGATGCATCAACAGAGTTTTTTGCGTACACAAACAAATGCTGACGCATCCATGACATATTCGCAAAAGAGACGGTAACGGAGAAAATCTTCTTCCATTCCCCTCCGCATGCAGCGGATACATGGAAGAGAAAAACTCCCGGCTCGCTTGTTCATAAAATAGCAAGTTGCGTACCATCGAAAAAAATAAATTATTTCAATAAGATAATTTTTTAAGTGGAAAATATGTCCTGAGCATGTACAAGAAATGTCCTCAAAAAGAACAAACATGTTCTCTTTAAGGACATTTGTCCTGTCCCAGGCATGCGCAGGAACAAGCTTGTGAAGAGGGAGTCTTGGTATAAAAAAGGTTATATCTTTAAAAGGATTTTTCCAAAAAAGATCTCAATGCCTCCAAAAAAGCTTCATTATCTTCTTTTGTCCCTATACTTATCCTGAGTTTGTCAGGCATTCCGTAGCTTGAAAGCGGACGGATGATGATACCGCACTGCAAAAGATGCTCAAAACATGAGGAAGCATCGTATCCTTCAGGCAGACGTATCATGAGAAAGTTTGCTTCACTCGGCCAGACATCACATCCCAAAAGTCGTAATTCCTCTGTCATCCGGTACCGTCCGGAGCGTATGCACTCCAGGGTGGCCCTGCAAAATTCGCTGTCCCGGAGCACGGCCAGCCCGGCTTTTTCCGCAAGAGAGTTGACCGAGAACGGCAGCCGGGCCCTCCAGTAGAACCCGGCCAGTTCGGCAGGCAGCACTCCGTATCCCAGACGCAGCCCGGCCAGTCCGTAACTTTTGGAGAAAGTCCTGAGGATGGCCACATTGGCGGGCAAATCCCCTGAAGCCAGCAGGGAAAAGCGGGGGGCCTCCCCGCAGGAAGTCCCCGCAAAGTCCATGTAGGCCTCGTCCACCACCAGCAGGCAGCGGGGAAAATGCCTTTCCAGCTGTTCTGCCAGACGGCGCATGGCCGCCAGGGGCGGGCAGTAGCCGGAGGGATTGTCCGGCGTCGTCACGAAGACGAGACGGGTCCCGGCATCCACCAGGGAAAACAGGGCATCGAGGTCGAAACTGTAGTCAGGGGAAAGGGGGCAGCGACGCGTCTCCACCCCGCAGATCCTGGCCTGTATGGGATACAGGCTGAAGCAGGGCTCGAAGCAGACCACGGAATGTCTGCCCGGTACGGCCAGCATGCGGATCAGCATGTCGATGATCTCGTCAGAGCCGTTGCCGACGACGATGCGCTCCGGGGAGACATGGTGCGCACGGGCCAGGGCTTCCCGCAGCGCGGGATTGCCGCCCTGCGGATAGCGGAAGGCCTCTTCCAGACTGGTGGCGAGCACCTTTCGTACCAGCGGCGATACCCCCAGCGGGTTTTCGTTGCTGGCCATCTTGATGACACGGGAAAGCCCGTAGCGCTCCCTGACCTCGGCAATGGACATGCCGGGAACATAGGCGCTCAGGCTGGCTATCTCCGGGCGTACGGCACAGGTGTACATGGCGTCTCCTCATGGCATGGAAGTTTCCCTGTCGCCGTATCGCAGTGGGCGCAGGGGCGCCGCCCGTATGGCGGCCGGATACCGCGAGGGAAAATGCAAATCCTGTGCAAGGCCGCGGCCGGGGGCTGCGGTGCGGCCTGTATGCATCCTGCCGGCTGTTGCAGCGCCTTTGCCGGCTTCCGGCAACAGCCGCTTTTCGTCCGATGCATGGGCAGGACAGAGCGGCCGGCAGCAGGTAAAAGCATCACGAGTGTGGCACGCAGCTTGCATTCAGAATCTGCCAATACAAAGAGACTGTTCCCGGATGGAACCCAGATATGGCAGATGGAGCAATGCAATGAAGATACTGCGACTCGATATGCGCACAGGAAACAGCAGCTATGAGGATGCAGACGAAACGTATCCCATGCTCGGCGGCAGGGGCCTGATAGCGGCCCTTTTGCTGAAGGAGATCGATCCCGCATGCGACCCGCTGGGGGACGACAACAAACTGGTGATCTGCAACGGCCTGATGGCGGGGACCCTGGCGGCCACGTCCGGGCGCCTTTCCCTTGGCGGCAAAAGCCCGCTCACAGGCACCATCAAGGAGGCGAACGCCGGGGGGACCGCCGGTCTTGCCATGGCCAAGCTGGGGCTGCGTGCCCTTGTGGTGTCCGGCAGTGCCGACGGCATGCGGGTCCTGGTCGTCGGCCAGGATCATGTCCGCCTGGATGATGCCGACGGGCTGGCCATGCAGGGGACATACAGGACCTGCGAGCTGTTGCGCAGCCGCTACGGGGAGGGCATCTCCATCGTCTGTATCGGTCCTGCCGGAGAGCGGCGCTACCTCAACTCCTCGGTGCAGGTCACGGACAGGGAGGGGCATCCTTCACGGGCTGCGGCCCGGGGCGGTCTGGGGGCCGTCATGGGCCGCCGGGGGCTCAAGGCCGGGGAACCAGCGTCCCGCCATGAAAGACGCCGCCCGCTTCCGCGCAGCCAGCAAGGCCTATATGAAAGCTCTGCGCGAGCACCCCATGACGGGGTCCGTCCTGCCCCGTTTCGGCACGGCATCCCTGGTGACGGTCATCAACGAGATGGGGGCCATGCCCACACGCAATTACCGGACCGGCAGGTTCGAAGGCGCGGACGGCCTGTCCGGGGAGCGCATGCAGGCCCTGCAGCAGGCCCGCGGCGGCCAGATGACCCATGCCTGCCAGGTGGGGTGCCCCATCGCCTGCTCCAATGTTTATCATGGCCCTGATGGTGAGTACCTGACTTCGGGGATGGAATACGAGACCATCGCGCTCAACGGCTCCAACCTTGATGTGGCGGACCTGGATACGGTCGCGGCGGTGGACCGGCTGTGCGACGATACCGGGCTCGATACCATGGAGACCGGGGCCACCATCGCCATGGCCATGGAAGCCGGGCTCCTTCCCTACGGTGACTCGGCCGGCATCCTCGACATGATCCGCCAGATGCGGGACGGGACGGTGCTGGGCCGGGAGCTGGCCGAGGGGACGGAACGCTTCGGCAAGCGATACGGGGTGCGGCGCATCCCTGTCGTCAAGCGTCAGGCGCTGGCGGGCTATGATCCGCGGGCGCTGAAGGGCACGGGCGTCACGTGCGCCACGTCGCCCATGGGCGGTGACCATACCGCGGGCAATACCATCGGCATGCCGGGGCTGGATCCCCTGGGGACTGCCGGACAAGTGGAGGCTTCGCGGGCCGCCCAGACGCTGATGGCCGTCTTCGACAGCCTCGGGATGTGCATCTTTTCGGCCATGCCCTCGGAGGATGCGGCTGTCTTCGGCCTTGTGGGCGAGATGCTGGCCGGGGTCTACGGCGGCAGCTGGACGCCGGACGACGTGCTGGCGCTGGGACGGCAGACGCTGGAGAACGAAAAGCGCTTCAATGCCGGCGCGCATATAGACGCCTCCGAGGACGATGTCCCGGCCTTCATGCGGGAAGAAGCCCTGCCGCCGCATGACAGCGTGTGCGACATCCCGCGGGAACAGCTGGCATCGACGCTCGATTTCAGCGCGGGACAGCGGGGGTAGTCGTATGCAGGCAAGATTCGGCAGTCGTACGGCAGACCTCGTCTGCATGGGGGGCATCGCGTTCTGCGCCCTGGTCCTTTTGTGTTCCGAGAGCGTCATGGAGGCCTACACCTCCATGACGGCGGGTCATCCTTTCTTCATGGGCTTTTGCAAGTTCGCCTTGCTGGCGACCCTGGGCGAATGCCTGGCACTGCGGTTGACAAAAGGGGTCTATATGACGGCCGGCTTCGGCCTCATCCCCCGCGCCGTGGTGTGGGGCTGCCTGGGGGTCGCCATCTCGGCAGCCTTCATGATCTTTTCTGCAGGAGCGCCGGCCATCCTGCACCTGCTCGGCATGGAAGCAGCGGAACAGGCCCTTTCCGGCCCGCTGGGCACGACGAAGATCCTGACGGCGTTTTCCGTCAGCCTGACGATGAACACCATGTTCGCTCCCATCATGATGATCGCGCACAAGGTGGCTGACCTGCACATCGCCCAGTATCAGGGGCGTCTGGCCTGCCTCTGGAATGCCCCGCAGACCGGCAGGCTCCTGCAGTCCGTGGACTGGAACAGCTTTTGGAAAAACGTGCTGTGCCGCTCCCTGCTCTGGTTCTGGATCCCGGTCCATACCGTGACGTTCCTGTTGCCCCCGTCCTTCCGTGTCCTGTTCGCGGCTGTCCTGGGAGCGATCCTGGGGCTGCTGCTGGCCCTGTTGTCCTCAAAGCAGACGGAGGCCGCATAGCGCACGCCGGTTCCCCGAAGGCCGACCGGGGCATCCTCCCTCCTTGTGGCAGGAGAGCGCCCCCGTTCGTCCGGTATCCCCATCCTTGCATGGGGACAGGGGAAAGGCCTGCCGGATGTACAAAAAAGCCCGCCGGAGTCTTCTCCGGCGGGCTTTCTGTCGTTCTTTGCCGCCATGGCGCTCTCGCGCGGGGCGGCCTGTCCCCCTGTTCCCCGGGGGGAGCGGCGAAGGCGTGAAGAGCCCCTTTTCCTTCCCGCCATCCTGCAAGCCGCGGCAGAGCGGGAAGACGGGGGAAGGGCAG
>ERZ825384.4384-NODE-4384-length-11228-cov-3.983263_pt1 | contig 11228 bp, 10 predicted proteins | sample MGYA00519931_ERZ825384 | MGnify/ENA primary metagenome ERZ825384 (study PRJEB31778, sample SAMEA3449200) | human gut metagenome | biome: human gut; feature: human-associated habitat; material: faeces | place: United Kingdom | collected 2010/2012 ...
GATGGTATCCGGCTGCATTGAGGCGGAAGGCCTGAGCACGCCGCCCACCGTGGAGCACGTGCAGGACGTGGTGGAAAAGATGATCGAAATGCACGGGGATGTGCTGCAAAGGCTGTAAACGTTGGCAAGATATACGAAGGAGGCTCCCATGTTCCTGACGACCACCTGGAAGGATTTTGAAGTGCTGGATACCGGCGACGGGGAAAAGCTGGAACGGTGGGGGAAGATTCTGCTGCGCCGGCCCGACCCGCAGGTGATCTGGCCCAAGGCCCGGCCTGAACTGTGGAAGAAGGCTCAGGCCACCTACACCCGCTCCGAGACCGGCGGCGGGCATTGGGATTTCCGGGAAAAATTGCCGGACAAGTGGACCATTGGTCTGGACGGGCTGAAATTCTACGTGCGCCCGACGGGCTTCAAGCACACGGGCCTGTTTCCGGAGCAGGCGGCCAACTGGGCCTTTATGCAGGAGCAGATTCGTTCCGCCTCCGGCTGGAAGCGCCAGCCAAGGGTGCTGAATCTGTTCGCCTATACCGGCGGGGCCACGCTGGCTTGCGCGGCGGCGGGGGCCCACGTCACCCACGTGGACGCGGCCAAGGGCATGGTGCTCTGGGCCAAGGAGAACGCAAAGGCCTCCGGCCTGGAAGACCGGCCTATCCGCTGGATCGTGGACGACTGTGCCAAGTTCGTCGAGCGTGAGATCCGCCGCGGCAAGACCTACGACGCCATCATCATGGACCCGCCGAGCTATGGCCGCGGCCCGTCCGGCGAGGTCTGGAAGCTGGAGGAGAACCTGTACCCCTTCGTGGAGCTGGTCAGCCGGGTCCTTTCCGACGATCCGCTGTTCTTTATCATCAATTCCTATACGACCGGTCTGGCCCCGTCCGTGATGCGGTACCTGACCGAGACGCTCGTTGCGAAGAAATACGGCGGCAGCACGCAGTCCGACGAGCTGGGGCTTCCCGTGCGCGATACGGGGCTGGCGCTGCCGTGCGGCGCGACCTGCCGCTGGACAAAGGAGAGACCATGACCACAGCGATCGAAGTCAGCCGCCTGCGCTATGCCTACGACGCGCAGGACGGCGGAGAAACACATATCGTCTTTGACGGGCTGGACCTGTCGGTCCGGCAGGGGAGCTTCGTGGCCATCCTCGGCCACAACGGCTGCGGCAAATCTACGCTGGCCAAGCACTTCAACGCCGTCCTGCTGCCCTCCGGCGGCAGCGTGCACGTCTACGGCATGGACACGAAGGACGAGGAACAGCTGCTCGCCATCCGGCAGCACGTCGGCATGGTCTTTCAGAACCCCGATAACCAGATCGTCTCGAACGTGGTCGAGGAGGATGTGGCCTTCGCGCCCGAAAACCTCGGCGTCCCGTCGGAGGAGATCCGCAGGCGCGTCGACGACGCGCTCCGCGCCGTCGGCATGTACGAATACCGGACCTATGCGCCGCAGCTGCTCTCCGGCGGACAGAAGCAGCGTGTGGCCATCGCAGGCGTGCTGGCCATGCAGCCGCAGTGCGTCGTGCTCGACGAGCCGACTGCCATGCTTGACCCGCAGGGCCGCCGCGAGGTGCTCGATACCATCGAGCGGCTCAACCGTGAAAAGGGCATCACCGTGATCCTGATCACGCATCATATGGACGAGGCGGTCCGCGCCGGGCGCGTGATCGCCATGTCGGAAGGGAAGATCATCGCCGACGGCACGCCGCAGCAGGTCTTCGCGCAGGAGAAGCTGCTCCGCAGCGTCGGGCTCGACGTCCCACAGACAGAGCAGCTGCTGCTGGCGCTCCGGGCGCGCGGCGTCAACATCCCCACGGACGCGCTCACGCCCGGGCAGTGCGCCCGCCTGCTCAGACAGTACATCCCGGCAGTCTGAACCAATACCCGGAGGAAGAAGCCTTGACGCCAATTTTAGAGATACAGAATCTTTCCCATATCTACAGCCCGGACACGCCGTTCGAGCATCCCGCGCTCACAAACGTCGATCTGACGATCGGCCGCGGGGAATTTGTCGGCCTGATCGGCCATACCGGCTCCGGCAAGTCCACGCTCGTGCAGCATATGAACGGGCTTCTGAAGCCGACGTCCGGCCGTGTGCTCTTTGACGGACGCGATATCTGGGAGGATGCAAAGTTTACCCGCCAGATCCGCTTCCACGTGGGCCTTGTGATGCAGTACCCGGAGTATCAGCTCTTTGAAGAGACCGTCTATACCGACATCGCCTTCGGCCCGAAGAACATGGGCCTGTCCAAGGACGAGATCGACGCGCGCGTGCATCGCGCGGCCGGGTTTGTCGGGATCTCCGAGGCGGAGCTGCAGAAATCTCCGTTCGATCTTTCCGGCGGGCAGAAGCGCCGCGCAGCCATCGCGGGCGTCATCGCCATGGAGCCGGACGTGCTCATCCTCGACGAGCCGACCGCCGGGCTTGACCCCGCCGGCCGCGAGAGCATTCTGGAGAATATCCGCGCCTATCAGGCCGCGCAGCACGCGGCCGTCGTCATGGTCAGCCACTCGATGGAGGAGATCGCCTCCAACGTCGACCGCCTCATCGTCATGGAAAAGGGGACGGCCGTGATGAACGGCGCGCCCAGTGAGGTCTTCTCGCACGCGGCGGAGCTCGTCGCCATGGGCCTGAACGTGCCCTGCATGACGCAGGTGCTGCTGCAGCTGCAGCAGCTCGGCGTAGACGTCCCGGCCTCCGCCTATACGGTGGAGCAGGCGGCGGACCTGCTCGCGCCGCTTCTGAAAGGGGGCCGTCCGACATGCTGAAAGATGTGACCCTCGGTCAGTTTTTCCCCGGCAGCACCCCCATCCATAAGCTCGACCCGCGCACGAAGCTCGTGCTCGTGATCGTCTATATCGTCGCGCTGTTCCTTGCCAAGTGGTTCGTCTCCTATGTGGTCGTGGCGGCGTTTCTGGCGATGGTCATCGCCATGAGCCGCATCCGGCTGAAGGTCGTGCTCAAAAACCTCAAGCCGCTGCTGTTCATCATCCTGCTGACGGCCGTTCTGAACCTCTTCTACGGCCAGGGCGAGCCCATTGCGCAGTTCTGGATCTTCAAGATCACGAAGTCCGGCCTCGAAAACGCCATTTTCATGGTTCTGCGCATCTCCCTGCTGGTGGCGGGGACATTTATGTTAACCTATACGACCTCGCCGATCTCCCTCACCGACGGCCTTGAGAGTCTGCTCTCGCCGCTCAAAAAGCTGCACGCGCCCGTCCATGAGCTTTCGATGATGATGTCCATCGCCCTGCGCTTTATCCCGACGCTCATCGAGGAGACGGACAAGATTATGTCCGCCCAGAAGGCCAGAGGCGCGGATTTTGAATCCGGGAACCTGCTCAGCAGGGCCAAGGCGATGGTGCCCATTCTTGTGCCGCTGTTCATCAGCGCCTTCCGCCGTGCCGACGAGCTTGCCACGGCTATGGAGTGCCGCTGCTATCACGGCGGCGAGGGCCGCACCAAGCTCTCCGAGCTGCACTATCAGACGCGCGACTGGGTCGCGTATCTCACCGGCGCGGCGCTGCTCGCCGTGATGATCGTGCTGCGGCACTTCGGACTGTAAAAAAGGAAGGAAGCTATGCGTAATATTGCCCTGACGCTCCAATATCTCGGCACGGCCTACCACGGCTGGCAGGTGCAGAAGACGGTCACGACCGTCGGCCAGACGCTCGAAGAGGCTGCCGCTGCCGTCGTCGGCCATCCGGTGCATATGACCGGCTGCGGCCGCACGGACGCCGGCGTCCATGCGCGGGTGTACGTCGCCAATTTCCGGACCACCGCGCGCATTCCCTGCGACCGGCTGCCGTACGCGCTCAATACGCACCTGCCCGAGGATATCGTCGTTACGAACGCCATGGAGGTCCATGACGACTTCAACGCCATCGGCTCCTGCGTCAGGAAGGAATATACCTATCTCATCTATAACTCCGGGATCCGGGACCCGTTTTATGTCAACCGCGCGTGGTTCTATCCCAAACACCTCGACGAGACCGTCATGCAGCGTGCGGCCGACTGCTTTGTCGGCACGCACGATTTTGCGGCCGTCCGCTCTGTCGGCACCGACGTCAAGTCCACGGTCCGCACGGTCTATTATTACAAGATCGAGCGCGAGGGCGACCTTATCTCGCTGCGCGTGTGCGCCAACGGCTTCCTCTACAATATGGCCCGCGCCATGGCGGGCACCTGCGTCTATGCCGCGGAAGGGAAGTTCCCGCCGGAGGACGTGGCGCAGATCTTACTGAACGGCGACCGCACGGCCGCCGGGCCGACCGTCCCGCCGGGCGGCCTGTACATGACAAAACTCTGGTATGATGACGGGAAGGCGGTTTTCCATGTCGGATAATGTTTCGCAGCTGCAGCCGCAGAAAAAGCCGGGCCTCGGAAAGCGTATCGCCGCCTTCGTGCTGCTCGCGGTGCTTGTGGCGGGCGGCGTCGCGGCGTATGTGTTCCGCGACCAGCTGAATCTCGACGCGCTGCAGCGCTACGTGCGCTATCTGAATGTCTCGGACGACAGCAAGAGCGGCCGCTTCCTCTATGACGAGAGCAACTCCAACCAGTATGCCGGTCTGTCCGGCGGTCTGGCCGTCGCCTCGGCGACGGGACTGAGTCTCTACGATAAAGACGGCACGGAGACCGCGTCCATACAGGCCGCCATGTCCGTGCCCGTTCTCAAGACCGGCAATACGGTCGCTCTGGCCTACGACGCTGGCGGGACCGTGCTGGAGGCTGCCAGCCAGAAGAAGGGCTCCGTCCTGCACGTCGCCTCGCAGCGCGCGATCCTCGACGCCGATATCGCCGCGGACGACAGCATCTGCTATCTCTCCTCGGAGCCCAGATATAAATCCGTTCTCTACGTCTATAACAGCCAGCAGTCACTCATCTACCGCTGGCTGTCCGCCAGCCAGTACTTCATGCGCTGTGCCGTGGCCAGCGGGTCAAAATACGCCGCCGCGGCGGTCCTTGGCCAGCAGGACGGCATGTTTGAATCCTCCGTCGTCCTCTTCCGGACCGACGCGGAGGAGATCGCCTGCACCATCCCCATCGGCAACGCCATGATCTACGACCTGCACTTCGTGTCCGACAGCAAGCTCTGCGTGCTGGCCGAGGATGCGCTCAGCTTCTACGATCTGGACGGGAATCTGCTCGGCAGCTTCTCCTACGGCGAGTCGTACCTCAAGGACTACACGACCGACGGCAGCGGCTGTCTGACGCTCGTGATGAACCTCTATCAGGCGGGCAACCGCTATACCGTCCTGACCGTCGGCTATGACGGCGCGGAGCTTGGCCGCCTGTCCTCCGGCGAGCAGATCCTCGATATCTCCGCCGCAGGCAAATATCTGGCGATCCTGACGAGCAGCTCGCTCTCCATCTATGACCAGACCCTGCAGGAATACGATGTTTCCGACAACACCGCGGGCGCGGCCAGCGTGGTCATGCGCGCCGACGGCTCTGCGATCCTGCTGGCCAACGGCCACGGGACCCTGTATGTCCCGTAAAACTTTTTCCAAAAATCGTTTACAATTCTGCAACGATACGACTGCCTGTCTGTGATATACTCTTTAGAAGCAAAAGCACGATAAGGAGACACCTCTATGAAACCGACCTTATGCTCAAGATGCAAAAAGAATCTTGCAGTGATCTTTATTACAAAAATTGACGGCGGGAAGACCGTCAACGAGGGCTTGTGCCTCAAATGCGCGAAGGAAATGGGCATCAAGCCCGTCGACGATATGATCGAGCGGATGGGCCTGTCGGAGGATGATCTGGAAAACCTCAACGGCGAAATGACCGAAGCCATGAACGGGCTGGAGGGACTGCTCGGCCAGAACCAAAGCGATGACGATGAGGCCGACGAGAACGACAGCCAGACCGCGACCTTCCCGTTCCTCAACAAGCTCTTCGGCGCAGCCGGACAGGACAACGTTCCCGCCGCCCCGGAGCCGGAAAAGACCGAGAGCCGCCAGCGCGCGGCGGAAAAGCCGAACGGCTCCAAAAACAAAAAGCACAAATTCCTCGATACCTACTGCCAGAACCTCACGCAGAAGGCGCGCGACGGCAAGCTGGACCATATCATCGGCCGCGAGGAGGAGCTCGAGCGCGTCATCCAGATCCTCAACCGCCGCCAGAAGAACAATCCCTGCCTCATCGGCGAGCCGGGCGTCGGCAAGACGGCCATCGCCGAGGGCCTGGCCCAGAAGATCGCGGCAAAGGATGTCCCCTATAAGCTGCAGAACAAAGAGGTCTACCTGATGGATCTCACGGCCCTTGTTGCCGGTACGCAGTTCCGCGGCCAGTTCGAAAGCCGCATGAAGGGCCTCATCGAGGAGGTCAAAAAGCTCGGCAATATCATCCTTGTCATCGACGAGGTCCACAATCTCGTCGGCGCGGGTGATGCCGAAGGCTCCATGAACGCTGCCAACATCCTCAAGCCCGCCCTGTCCCGCGGCGAGATCCAGGTTATCGGTGCTACCACGTTCAACGAGTACCGCAAGCACATCGAAAAGGACGCCGCGCTCGAGCGCCGCTTCCAGCCCGTCACCGTGGCTGAGCCGACCATCGAGCAGTCCATCGCCATTATCCGCGGCATCAGCCACTACTATGAGGCCTTCCACGGCGTCGTCATCACGCCCGAGATCGCCCGGCAGGCCGTGCTCCTTTCGGAGCGCTATATCACCGATCGTTTCCTGCCCGACAAGGCCATCGACCTCATCGACGAGGCCTGCTCGGACGTCAACCTCAAAAACAAGGATCTCGGCAAGCTTGAAGCGCTCCGCAAGGAGCACGCCGATTACGATCTCGAGCTCGGCATGCTGACCGAGAACACCGAGAAGACGCAGGACGACTACGCCCGCATGGCGGAGCTGCGCAGCCGCAATCTGCAGCTCGATTCCGAGATCGCAGAGCTCGAGAAGCTGCCGAAGCCCGTCCTCACCATCGACAATCTGGCCCGCATCATCGAGCTCTGGACCAAGATCCCGGCCAGCAAGATCCGTGCGCAGGAATATGAGCAGCTGCTGAACCTCGACGCGGCGCTCAAAAAGCACATCGTCGGTCAGGACGAGGCCATCGCCTCCGTCGTTTCCGCCATCCGCCGCTCGCGCGTCGGCATCCAGGTCAAGAAGCATCCGGTCTCGTTCATCTTCGTCGGCTCCACCGGCGTGGGCAAGACGGAGCTCGTCAAGCGGCTGGCCAGCGAGATGTTCGAGTCGGTCGAGTCGCTCATCCGGCTCGATATGTCCGAGTATATGGAAAAGCACAGCGTCTCGAAGATCATCGGCTCGCCTCCCGGCTATGTCGGCTATGACGAGGCCGGGCAGCTGACCGAGAAGATCCGCCGCCGCCCGTATTCCGTCATCCTCTTCGACGAACTCGAAAAGGCGCATCCGGACGTGCTGAACATCCTCCTGCAGATCCTTGATGACGGCCGCATCACCGACGCGCAGGGCCGCGTGGTGAATTTTGAGAACACGATCATCATCATGACCTCCAACGCCGGCTCCAACCAGAAGGGCGGCAGCGTCGGCTTCGGCCGCAGCCTCACGGAGCAGTCGAAGGAGAAGGCCATGAAGGCCCTCGGCGAGTTCCTGCGTCCGGAGTTCATCAACCGCGTCGACGAGATCGTCTGCTTCAACCAGCTGAGCGAGGAGAACTTCCGTGGTATCGCGGATATCATGCTCTCGGAGCTCCGCCAGTCGCTCGAGAGCCGCGGCATCGACTTCACCTGGGACGAGAGCGTCAAGGACTACCTGGTCAAAAAGTCCTACTCGGTCGCCTACGGCGCGCGCAATCTCCGCCGCGCCATCCAGACCGACCTCGAAGACCCGATCGCCGAGCGCATCATCCAGAGCTACGTCGAGCCCTTCCGCTCAATCAAAGCCACCTGCGAAGACGGCAAGATCCGGCTCGAGACCCTGTAAAAAGCAAAAAATACGCCTGACAAAAGTCAGGCGTATTTTTTACGATCGGGTCTGTAAGCCGGGTTCTGTGATCGACAGTCATCTATCTAGGCGTATCGTTGCCGATACGCTCCAGCCACCTTCTCGGAAGCAGCCGGGCAGGCCTTGCTTCCTCTGCGGTGTTGCTCCGGATAGAGTTTACAGCAATGGACGCTTTCGCACGCCATTGGGTGCGCTCTTACCGCACCTTTCCACCCTTACCTCGTCGGCGCAAACTTCATATCCCTCGCCCTGCCGCAAGCGGCAGGTCTCGGTCATTCCGTTGCGCCTCCTCTCCCCACAAAACTTTCGTTTTGCGGGGCCCCCATTTCTGGGCCGCGGCGGTATATCTCTGTTGCACTTTTCCTCAGATCGCTCTGGGCGGGCGTTACCCGTTATCCTTGCCCTGCGGAGCCCGGACTTTCCTCATGCGCGGCCTTTCGGCGCTGCGCCCGCGACTGTCCGACCCGGTCGCGCATGTATTGTACTTTATTTGCAGGAAAAAGTCAAACAGATTGCAATTTCTTTCCCATGCGGATATAATACAGGCAGGAATCTTTTCAGAGAGGCTTTGAATATGAACCATCTTGTCGATCAGTATTTTGATTCGCTTTCGGATAAAAAGGTCGCCGTTCTCGGCATCGGCGTGAGCAACCGGCCGCTCATCCGGATGCTGCTCGCACGCGGCATCCATGTGCTGGCCTGCGACAAAACGCCGCGGGAGAAGCTCGACGCGGAGGTGCTGGAGCTGGAACAGGCGGGCGCGGTGCTGCACGTCGGCGAGGGGTATCTCGACGATGTGCGGGCGGACGTCGTCTTCCGCACGCCCGGGATGCACCCGGAGATCCCCGCGCTTCGCCGGCTGCGTGCCGCCGGGGCGGAGATCACCAGCGAGATGGAGGCGTTTTTTGAGGTCTGCCCCTGCCGCATCATCGCCGTGACCGGCTCCGACGGCAAGACCACCACCACCACGCTCATCGCAAAGATCCTTGAGCATGCCGGGCATCGCGTCTGGATCGGCGGCAACATCGGCGCGCCTCTGCTGCCGCAGGCGGCGGAGATGACACCGACGGATCTGGCCGTCGTGGAGCTCAGCTCCTTCCAGCTTATGTCGATGGAACGCTCGGCGGATATCGCCGTCGTGACGAACGTCGCGCCCAACCACCTCGACGTGCATAAGGATATGGCCGAATACGTCCAGGCCAAGAAAAACGTCTTTGCACATCAGGACGGGTCCGGCAAGGTCGTCCTGAACTACGACAACGATATCACCCGCGCCTTCGCCGCGGACGCTCCCGGCGCTGTGGAGTTCTTCTCCCGGCAGGCAAGACCCGCGCACGGCGTTTATCTGGAGGACGGGACGATCTTCCGGGACGGCAGGCCGATCATGGACGCCGCCGATATCCGCATCCCCGGCGTCCACAACATCGAAAACTATATGGCCGCCGCCTGCGCGGTCGAGGGTCTGGCCACTGACGAGGATATCGACGCTGTGGCCCGCAGCTTCGCGGGCGTCGAGCACCGCATCGAGTTCGTCCGGGAAAAGGACGGCGTCAAATATTATAACGACTCCATCGCCTCCAGCCCGTCGCGGACCATCGCAGGTCTGCACTCGTTCCACCAGAAGCTCGTGCTGATCGCGGGCGGCTATGATAAGAAGATCCCGTTCGACGCCCTTGGGCCGGAGATCTGCGGGCATGTCCGCCTGCTCATCCTCTGCGGCGCGACGGCGGAGAAGATCGAAGCGGCCGTCTGCGCTGCCCCGGAATATCAGCCGGGCCAGCCGGAGATCCTGCACGCGGCCACGCTTGCCGAGGCCGTGCAGCTTGCGCAGGCGCACAGCGTGCCCGGCGATATCGTCACGCTTTCGCCCGCGTGCGCGGCCTTCGACCAGTTCAAAAATTTCATGGTGCGCGGCGAGACCTATAAGCGGCTCGTGCAGGCACTGTAACACAGGAGACACAGGAGACAAGAGATATGAAGTTCAGCGAAGGGCTCCGCAAGGGCCTTGCGATCCGGGAAAAGCTGGGGCGGCCCTACTGCGCGGCCGTCATCGTTGCGGCGGGCTCGTCGTCGCGCATGGGCGGGACCAATAAGATCCTGACGGTGCTGGAAAAACTGCCGGTGATCTGCCGGACCGTCGACGCGTTCGACCGCTGCAGCCTGATCGACGAGATCATCGTCGTCACGCAGAAGGACCTCATGGAAAAGGTCAGCCGCTACCTCGCGGCCTACGGCAAGATGCGCATGGTTGTCGCAGGCGGCGAAACGCGGACGGACTCCGTCATGGCGGGCCTTGCCGCCGTGTCGGACAAAGCGCAGCTCGTTGCCGTCCACGACGGCGCACGGCCTCTTGTGACCGACGAAGTCATCCGCGCCGCCGTCGTCAAGGCAAGGAAATTCGCCGCCGCAGCGCCCGCTGTGCGCGTCAAGGACACCATCAAGGTCTCGACCGACGGTGCGGTCGACGCCACGCCGGACCGCAGCACGCTCTACGCCGTGCAGACCCCGCAGGTCTTTGACCGCGATCTGCTCGCCGCCGCGCTGCAGAATGCAAAAACGCAGGGCCTCGCCGTCACGGACGACTGCAGCGCCGTAGAAGCGCTCGGCATGCCCGTGCAGCTGACCGACGGCGACGAGGAAAACCTCAAGATCACCACGCCGCTCGACCTTGAGCTCGCCGCGCTCATCCTGCGCAGGAGGGCCGAAGCATGAGGATCGGCCACGGCTACGACGTCCACCGGCTCGTGGAGGGACGGTCTCTGATCCTCGGCGGCGTCCGCATCCCGTTTGAAAAGGGCCTCGACGGCCATTCGGACGCGGACGTGCTGACCCACGCCGTCATGGACGCGCTGCTCGGCGCGGCCGCGATGGGGGACATCGGCAAGCTCTTTCCGGACACCGACGACCGCTATCTCGGCGCGGACAGCATCGCCCTGCTGCGCGAGGTCGACCGGCGGCTCACAGAGGCCGGCTACCGCCTCGGCAATCTCGACGTGACCGTCATCGCCCAGCGGCCGAAGCTCGCGCCGTACATCAATCAGATGCGGCAGAATCTCGCCGCCGCCCTGCATACGGAGCTGCAGAACGTCAGCGTCAAGGCGACGACGGAGGAGCATCTCGGCTTCACCGGCTCCGGCGAAGGCATCGCCGCCCACGCTGTCTGCCTGCTCGAGCCGCTGTAAAACAGGGGAGAAGCACCCCGGGATCTCATACAGAAAAACGCCCCCGCCGGGATTGCTGGGTGTACGTAAGACAGTATTGCGCTAAGATTGACGAAGCGGCACGAAA
>ERZ825384.4394-NODE-4394-length-11193-cov-40.702999_pt1 | contig 11193 bp, 8 predicted proteins | sample MGYA00519931_ERZ825384 | MGnify/ENA primary metagenome ERZ825384 (study PRJEB31778, sample SAMEA3449200) | human gut metagenome | biome: human gut; feature: human-associated habitat; material: faeces | place: United Kingdom | collected 2010/2012 ...
AGAAAGCCGGACTGGCTGCCCGGCTTTCCTGTCCAAATTTATTGTAATAGTGAGGTACATCCCCATGAAGATCATGGCCATCGACTACGGCGACGCCCACACCGGCATCGCCATTTCCGACTATACCGAGACGCTGGCGGGCTACTCCGACACCCTCCACTCCCGCCGGCAGGAGGAGGTGCTCTCCGGCATACAGCGGCTCATCGCCGAGCACGGCGTACAGCTGCTGGTGCTGGGCTACCCCCGGAACATGGACGGCACCGAGGGGCCCCGGGCCGAGAAATGCGCCGCCTTCGGCGCGCTGCTGCGGCAGGCGACCGGGCTGGAGGTCATCCTCTGGGACGAGCGCCGCACCACCATCGACGCCCACAACATCCTGTTTCAGAACGGGCAAAACGCCAAGAAGCGGAAGAAGACCGTGGACGCGGTGGCCGCTGCGCTGATGCTGGAGGGCTATCTGACCCGCCGGAGGCTGGAGGGCGCGAAATGACGGATGTTATCGTTATCGGCGGCGGCGCCAGCGGCATGATCGCCGCGCTGACCGCCGCGGAAAACGGCCGCAGCGTCGTCCTGCTGGAACGGCAGAGCCGGGTAGGGCGCAAGCTTCTGGCCACCGGCAACGGCCGGTGCAACCTGACCAACTACAACGTCTCCCCCGCCCGCTATCACGGAGAGGACAGCGGCTTCTGCGCCCACGCGCTGCGCGCCTTTGACACAGGCACAACGCTGCAGTATTTTGCCGCACTGGGACTGCTGACGGTCAGCGAGGACAGCGGCCGGGTGTACCCCATGAGCAACATGGCCGGCAGCGTGCTGGACGTGCTGCGCTACGCGCTGGAGCGCCCCGGCATCCAGATCTGCACCGGACAGGCGGTCACCGCCGTAAAGCGAATAGCGGAGGGCTTCACCGTCAGGACCGAGGCGGAGGTCTTTGCCGCGCGGAAGGTCATACTGGCCGCCGGCGGAGCCGCCGGCAGCAAAGTGGGCGGCGTGATGGACGGCTATCGCCTTGCCAAAATGCTGGGGCACCACCGCACCGCGCTGTATCCCTCCCTGGTCCAGTTGAAGACTGACCCCACCTACCCCCGGGCGCTGAAGGGCGTCAAAGCCGAGTGCAGCATCGCCATCCTCCGGGGCGGCGAGCGTGTGGCGGAGAACCGCGGCGAGGTGCTGTTCACTGAATACGGTGTCAGCGGTCCGGCGATCTTCGACATCTCCCGGACGGTGTCCACCGGCGGCGAGGGGCTGGTCTGCGCGCTGGACTTCTTCCCTGACTGGGAGACGCGGGAGGTGCTGGACTGGCTGCGCCTGCGGCGGGAGACCATGGGCGCTCACGAGGCCTCCACCCTGCTGGTAGGCTCCTGCCACACCCGGCTGGGGCAGATGCTCTGCAAAGCCGCCGGGTTCACCAGCCAGCGCGCCGCCGACCTCACCGACAGCGATCTGGAGCGTATCGCCCGGCAGGTGAAGCGCTTTGCGCTCCCTATCACCGGCACCTGCGGCTTTGACCAGGCACAGGTCACGGCGGGCGGCCTGCGGACGGAGGAATTTGACCCGGAAACGCTGGAAAGCCGTGTCGTTCCGGGGCTGTACGCCTGCGGCGAGGTGCTGGACGTGGACGGCGACTGCGGCGGCTTCAACCTGCAATGGGCCTGGTCGTCCGGGCATCTGGCCGGGCTGCTGCTGTAATAAGTTGACAATAATTCTAATTATGGTAAACCTGTAAACTGCCGGCGGCAGCTTACAGGTTTACTTTTTCGTCTTAATAAAGTCTTAATCCTCCCCCTGCTTGTTTCTTAAGAGGCATTTCGGTACCATGGAGCCAGAAAGGAAAGAAAGGAAGTGCCCCTATGGAACCCACGCTGCGGACCATCAACGCCGTGATCTCGGCGCTGTTTTTTATCTGCTACACCTATCAATTTCTCTATATCCCGCTGGTGCTGCTGAAAAAGCGCCGGCCCCTTCCCCACCCTGCCGCGTCCCATCGGTACGCGGTGCTCATCGCTGCGCGGAACGAGGAAAACGTCATTGCCGGGCTGCTGGACTCACTGGCCGCGCAGACCTACGATATGTCCCTGGTGACGGTGTTCGTGGCGGCGGACAACTGCACCGACAGCACCGCCGCCATCGCACGGGCACACGGGGCGGTGGTGTACGAGCGCTTCAATCATGTGAACGTGGGTAAGGGCTATGCCCTGGATTTTCTGCTGCAGCACATCGGCGCAGACTATCCGGAGGGCTTTGACGGCTACTTCGTGTTCGACGCGGACAACATCCTCTCGCCGGACTACCTCGAGCGCATGAACGAGAGCTTCTCCGCCGGAAACGAGATCGTGACCAGCTACCGCAACAGCAAAAACTTCGGCGACAATTGGATCAGCGCCGGGTACGCCCTGTGGTTCCTGCGGGAGAGCCGCTATCTGAACGGCGCGCGGAACCGGCTGGGCAGCAGCGCCGCCGTGGGCGGGACAGGCTTTCTGTTCTCGCAGCGGATACTGGACGAGAGCCATGGCTGGCGGTTCTATCTGCTGACGGAGGATATCGAGTTTTCCATCCACCACATTCTGCGGGGCGAGAGGATCGCCATCTGCGAGGACGCAGTGCTCTATGACGAGCAGCCCACCGACTTTCGCCAGTCCGTGCGCCAGCGGCTGCGCTGGGCGAAGGGCTACATACAGGTGTTCCGCCGCTACGGTGCGGAGCTGCTGAAGGGCACAGCCCGGGGCAGCTGGAGCTGCTTCGATATGTCCATGTCCATCCTGCCGGCGTTTATCCTGACGGCCCTGGGTCTGCTGGCCAACCTGACGCTGACGGCGCTGGGCCTTATGCAGGGCGACGGCGTATGGTTCGCCATGCGGTCCCTGCTGGAGTGCATGGGCAGTATCCTGGCCACGCTGCTGGTGCTGGGCGGCATCACCGTGGCCAGCGAGTGGCGGCGTATCCACGCGCCGGCGTGGAAAAAGATCGCTTTCACTCTGACGTTCCCGCTGTTTATGCTGACGTATCTGCCCATCTCGCTGGCGGCGCTGTTTATGAAGGTGGAGTGGAAGCCCATCCACCACAGCGTGAACCTGACGTCGCTCCCCTCCCCCGCTGTGAAGAATTGACCTTGTGCAAAGGCGGAAATAGGGGTATGATAGATGTATTACTCCCACAGGAGGTCCCTCTATGTACACGATTTTGGTCGTTGATGATGAAAAGGATATTGTCTCCGCGCTGGAGATCTATCTCAAGGCCGAGGGCTACCGGGTGCTGTCCGCCTGCAACGGGAAAGAGGCCCTGGCCGCGGCGGCGCGGGAGGACGTGCACCTCATTCTGATGGATATCATGATGCCCGTGATGGACGGACTGTCCGCCATGGCCCAGCTGCGGCAGACCAGCAACGTACCCGTGATCCTGCTGACCGCCAAGGGCGAGGACACCGACAAGGTACTGGGGCTGAACGTGGGCGCGGACGACTATATCACCAAGCCCTTCAACCCGGTGGAGCTGCTGGCCCGGGTACGCTCACAGCTGCGGCGGTATTTGCAGCTGGGCGGCGGGCAGGTGCAGGCCAGCACGCTCATCATCGGCGGCATCTGCCTGGATGACAACGCCAAGACCGTCACCGTGGACGGCGACCCGGTGGCGCTGACACCCAAGGAGTACGACATCCTGCGGTTCCTCATGCGGAACGCGGGAACGGTGTTCTCCCCCAATGAGATCTACCGCCGGGTGTGGGAGGACGTTCCGCTGAACGCCGCGGGCGCCATCGCGGTACACATCCGGCACCTGCGGGAAAAGCTGGAGATCAACCCCTCAGAGCCCCGGTACATCAAGGTGGTCTGGGGCAAGGGCTATAAGATGGAGGGCGGCATCTCATGAAGGGATTTTTAGACAAGACGTGGGCGAAGGCCGCCGCCTTCGTGCTGACGCTGGTGTTCGGCGTTCTGACCGTTCTGGGCGGCGTGGGTGTGGGTATCCTTATCAGCTACGACGTGTTTCTGGACGGCGGCGACTTCCTGCGCCAGACGATGTACGAGGGAAACTGCGTCAGATCCATCGACACCGCCGACAGCTTCCTGCGCGGCACGCTGGCCAATGCGGGCGTGCTGGTCAGTGACGGTACCTATGACTACAGTACCGTTGAAAATGGAGATGTCACCGAGGAGGAGCGGGCTCAGGTGATCAGCGACCTGCCCCGCGTTTTTGCGGAGGAGTTCTCCCGCGATGCCGCCGACTGTCACCTGACCGTCACCGTCAGAGGAAATGGGGAGGTCGTCGGTACCTTTGAAAATTTTGAGCTGACAGACGGCGACAAGCCGCTGTACGCCACGCAGGAGACGTTCACCTACGCGCTGAACACCGGCAATACGGCCATGGTCACCATTGCCGCCGATCTGCTGCGCACCGAGGAGGTGCCCTCTTATTCCTATCTGCTGGACATGTGGCTGGTGGAGCATACCGGCCTGACTATCTTCCTCACCGCACTATTCGCACTGCTGGCACTGTTCTTCTTCTGCTTCCTCATGGCCTCTGCCGGCCATTGGGCGAGGCATGAGGGCATCCATCTGACGTGGCTGGACAAGATCCCCGCGGATGTATGGCTGATCGTACTGCTGTGTACGTTTTTCATTGGCTGGGAAGCGTTCTATTACGGGTGGGGACGCGTTTTCTTCTGCGCGGCGATGGTACCGCTGGTGCTGCTGTTCCTGTGCGCCTTTGCCGCCCAGTGCAAGGCGGGCACCGTCCTGCGGAGCGCGCTGATCGCGCGGATAGCCCGGTTCCTCTGGCGCATTGTCCGTTCGCTGTTTCTGGGGCTGTGGCGCATCGCCAAAAGCCTGCCGCTGATCTGGAAGACAGCTTTGGCGGGGCTGATACTGGTGTTTATTGAATCCGTCCTCTTCATACAGGACTACTACGGCACCCTCGCCGCGCCGTTTCTGGCACTGAAGCTCGCAGAACTGCTGGCGGTGCTGTATGTAGCCGTCAATCTGCGGACGCTACAGAAGGGCGGCGAAAAGCTGGCGAACGGCGACTTCTCCTCGCCCATCGACACGAAGTACCTCATCGGCGACTTCAAGCGCTACGGCCAGGAGCTCAACGACGTGCAGTCCGGCCTGGAGCAGGCGGTGCAGGAGCAGATGAAGGCCGAGCACCTGAAGACAGAGCTCATCACCAACGTGTCCCACGACATCAAGACGCCGCTGACCTCCATCGTCAACTATGTGGACCTGCTGAAAAAGGAGGACATCCCCTCCCCAGAGGCCCGGGAGTACATCGCCGTGCTGGACCGGCAGAGCCATCGGCTGAAAAAGCTGACAGAGGATCTGGTGGAGGCGTCCAAAGCCTCCTCCGGCGTGCTGAATGTGGACCTACAGCCCACGGACGTGAACGTGCTGTTTTCACAGATCGAGGGCGAGTATCAGGAACGGTTGGCCGCCTGCCAGTTGACGCTGGTAACGCAGCCTCCCGCACCGGGTACCGTCATCCGCGCCGACAGTCGTTTGCTGAGCCGCGTCATGGACAATCTGGTGTCCAACATCTGCAAGTACGCCCTGCCCAGCACACGGGTCTATGTGGTTTCCACGCTGTCCCGGGAGGCCGTTACCATCAGCTTCAAGAACGTCTCGCGGGACGAGCTGAATATCTCCCCCGACGAGCTGATGGAGCGTTTTGTGCGCGGCGATGCCTCGCGGCACACGGAGGGCAGCGGACTGGGGCTATCCATCGCACGGAGCCTGGTGCAGCTGCAGGGCGGCCGCTTCGACCTGGCCATCGACGCCGACCTTTTCCGCGCGGATATCACCTTCCCGCTGTCGGAGAGCGCAGCAAGCTAAGTGTTTTATACAGATCTGAATAAGGTCGTCATCGGCAGGCAAGCGCCCGCCGATGACGACCTTATTTATGTAAACCCAAAATTTTCTCTTCCCTTCCACCCGCAGCTGTGGTATACTAAAAAAATATCCGGGTATAGCGAAGTTGGTATCGCGCTTGATTTGGGAGAATACGACCAGCCGGATAGAATAACTCAATAACCGGGTGTAGCGCAGTTGGTAGCGCGCCTGCTTTGGGAGCGTGTAACACCCCCGGCAAGACGGAGAAATCCGAAATCCCCGTAAGCCTTGAAAACGCTGGGGTTTTGGCACTTTATCCCTTCCGCAAAATCTCCGAAAATCGCCGTTTGACCACATCTTTGACCACAACGGCAGAAACAGAAAAATGAATATCCGGGTGTAGCTCAGATGGTAGAGCGCGTGGTTTGGGAGCGGGTAGACCCTATCCATGCGCGGCTTTGGCAAAAGCCCGGAATGCCTTGCGGCACGGGCGATAGCGGGTTTTCCCCTGATTGCCGAAAGCGGTATAAAATCGGCTTTGACCACATAAATGACCACAGACAGAAAAATCTTTATTTTTACCGTTCGCCGTGGTATCATGGCAGAAAAGTGAATATCCGGGTATAGCGAAGTTGGTATCGCGCCTGGTTTGAGAGTGCCGTGGCGGTATCCGGGATAGGGCATGGCGAAATGCCGCAAAGCCTTGTGACGCCTGTGTTTGCGGGATTTCACCCGATTGCCGAAAATGGCATAAAAGCGTTTTTGACCACAGGAATGACCACAGACAGAAAAATCTTTGATTTTCCTCCCTGCCGTGATATAATGGCAGAAATTGAATATCCGGGTATAGCGAAGTTGGTATCGCGCCTGGTTTGGGACCAGGAGACCGTGCGTTCGAGCCGCACTACTCGGACCAAAAAACGCGGTTTTGACCGCACGAAAACCGCAAAGTAACACAACTTTGCGGTTTTTGCATTAATTGTTTTGACGATTCAAGGAGGAAGTTCATGAGAAAGCCATTATACAATATTGTTATTTTTATTTTTCACATTATAACGCTTATATTGTTATTCACCTTGTGTATTCATTTTAATGTTATTAAGTTGGATTTTTTAGACTTCTCGAAAGAGGCAGTCGCTTCTTTTTTTAAGAATGATTATGTAGTTAATATTGTCTGTACAATCCTTACCGCAGCAGCTTTATATATCATTCAAATTAAATATTCTAAACACAAATTGAAGAGTGATTTTAGATGTAATGAGATTATCCATGATGTGTATGATGGTATTGAAAGAACTCATGAATTAATTAAAGAGAGCAAAGAACTTTCTAACGAAATTGAAGAACTGGAAAAGGATCCTAATATGGATTTTAATGTGTATCGTAAGGAGGAAGCTCTAAAATACCTTGCGTTTTATAAAAAGCACAAGGGAGATTTCAAAATATGTAATATCGCATTAACCTACCCCAACAATTGGATACTCATAGATTCCGTTCAAACTGTTTTCTTCATTAACTTAAACTTTAAACTTTTGAATATTGTTAACAATATAAAGAATCGTCGACCGAATTTAGAAGATGAATATCCGAAAATAGAAAGTTTATTTACTTTATACGAAGAAAATGGAGATGATAAAGTCCTTATACAATTAGGACACGAGATTCATAGATTCCTTGTCGATATTGATTTTATGTCAAAATATTGGTTCTCTTTGTTAGATTATTTAGGATATGATCCTATGCCAATTAAATTATATATTGAATTGTTTAAAAAAGAATATCCTGATTATGAGAATATTGAGGAACTTCTGGACGGCGGCACATTTGCCACCAATCTTGAAGTCACAGAAGCCCCGCGCTATGAGCGGCTGGGTATTGCTGTGGATGTCTGGAATCTTTATCACGATTTCTCGGATGAAGCAAAATCGCTGGGGTATCTGTCCTGCTTGGGCAATATCCATAGCACCAGCTTTCCAGAGGAAACGGAGCGCCTGACGGATGATCTGCTGAATCCGGAGTTTCGGGAAAGGCTTCTGGCAGAACACAGAGTATTTCTTGACGCATACCGTGAGAACCGGGAGCTTCTGCGTTTCCATTTCCACCGTCCGCAGGCGCTTCTTACACGTATGGAAGATCTGTCATTGCCGCGCAAAGAATATCACTCCGATATGTGGGCTGGGGCGGTCTTGCGGATGCCTTCGACGAGAATAAGCCAAACTGGTCGGACGAGTTTGCAGAGCTGTACGCCACACTCTCCCCGGAGGAATACGCTGCGGCCAGAGCGTCCACGCTGAACGCCCACTACACCAGCCCTACCGTCATCAAGGCGATCTATGAAGCGGTCGGCAATATGGGCTTCCAGAGCGGTAACATTCTGGAGCCGTCTATGGGCGTTGGCAACTTTTTTGGCCTGCTGCCGGAGCAGATGCAGGGCAGCAAGCTCTACGGCGTGGAGCTGGACAGCATCACCGGACGTATTGCCAAGCAGCTTTATCCCAAGGCGGACATTACCATCGCGGGCTTTGAAACAACGGACAGAAAAGACTTTTACGACCTCGCCGTGGGCAACGTCCCGTTCGGACAATATCAGGTAGATGACCGGGCTTATAACAAGCTCGGTTTTTCCATTCACGACTACTTCTTTGCCAAAACCCTCGACCAAGTGCGTCCGGGCGGCGTGATCGCGTTTGTGACCTCCCGCTACACGATGGACAAGCAATCGCCCGAAGTCCGCAGGTACATCGCGCAGCGGGCGGAGCTGCTGGGTGCCATTCGTCTGCCCAACAATGCGTTCCGCGCCAACGCCGGTACGGATGTGGTTTCGGACATTCTCTTTCTCCAAAAGCGTGACCGTCCCATTGAGATCGAACCGGATTGGGTACACCTCGGTCAGAACGAGGATGGCTTTGCCATCAACCGCTATTTTGTTGACCACCCGGAGATGATCCTCGGCAGGCAGGCCTCTGAAAGCACCCAATACGGCAAGCAGGATTTTACCGTTGTCCCCATTGAGGGGCTGGCACTTGCAGATCAGCTCCATGATGCCGTGAAAAACATTCGCGGCACCTATCAGGAGGCGGAACTGCCAGAGCTGGGCGAGGGCGAACAGATCGACACGTCCATCCCCGCAGACCCCAATGTGAAAAACTACTCCTACACCGTGGTGGACGGCGAGGTGTACTACCGGGAAAACAGCCGCATGGTCAAACCGGAGCTGAACGCCACCGCCGCCGAGCGTGTCAAGGGCATGGTCGCGCTGCGGGATTGCGTGAATGAGCTGATTGCCCTGCAAATGGACGAGTACAGCGCAGAAAGCCGGATTCAGGAAGCGCAGACCGAGCTAAACCGCCTCTATGATGCGTTCTCCGCAAAACATGGCCTAATCAATGACCGTGCGAACCGTCTTGCGTTCTCTGACGATTCCTCTTACTACCTCCTGTGTTCGCTGGAAGTGCTGGATGACGACGGAAAGCTGGAGCGCAAGGCGGATATGTTCCACAAGCGCACTATCAAGCAGCAGCGCAGCGTAGATTCTGTGGATACCGCCAGCGAAGCCCTTGCTGTCTGCATCGGAGAAAAAGCCTGCGTCGATCTCGACTTTATGGCCTCCCTCATGGGCGGCAGCGAGAAAATCCCGCAGATCGTTGAGGATTTGAAGGGTGTCATTTACAAGGAACCCAACAGCGGCCCGTTTGACTTGGAGGACGGCGGCGAGCATTGGGCGAAGGGCTGGCAAACGGCGGACGAATATCTCTCCGGCAACGTCCGGCAGAAGCTTCGCACCGCGCAGCGTGTGGCAGCGCGCGACCCGTTCTTTGCCGGAAATGTGGATGCCCTGATTGCCGCCCAGCCGAAGGACTTGGAGGCCAGTGAAATCGAAGTGCGGCTGGGTGCGACATGGCTTGACAAGAAGTACATCGAGCAATTCATGTACGAAACCTTTGAAACGCCCCGCTATCTGCGCGGACAGATCGAGATCAGCTATGTCCCGTACACCGCAGAATGGCAGGTTTCCCGCAAGAGCATGGTGCGCTACAACGATGTGGCGGCGTTCACCACCTACGGCACAGACCGCGCCAGCGCCTACCGGCTGCTGGAGGATGCGCTGAACCTCCGCGATATTCGCATCTACGATACCATTGAGGACGCAGACGGACGGGAGCGCCGTGTCCTCAACGCCAAGGAAACCACCCTTGCCGCGCAGAAGCAGCAGCTTATCCGGGATGCGTTCAAGGACTGGATTTGGAAAGACCCGGAGCGGCGCGAAACGCTGGTACGGCAATACAACGAGGAAATGAACAGCACTCGTCCCCGCGAGTATGACGGCAGCCACATCGTTTTCTCCGGTATGAACCCGGAAATCACCCTCCGGGAGCATCAGAAAAACGCCATCGCCCATGTGCTGTACGGCGGGAATACGCTGCTGGCACACGAAGTTGGCGCGGGAAAAACCTTTGAAATGGTAGCCTCTGCGATGGAATCTAAGAGGTTAGGACTGTGCCAGAAGTCCATTTTTGTCGTGCCGAACCATCTGACGGAACAGTGGGCGTCCGAATTTCTACGGCTCTACCCTTCGGCAAACATCCTTGTCACTACCAAGAAGGACTTTGAAACCCACAACCGCAAGAAATTCTGCGCCCGTATCGCCACCGGCGACTATGACGCCGTTATCATCGGCCACAGCCAGTTTGAGCGTATCCCCATCAGTCCGGAGCGGCAGGAACGGCTCCTTCACCAACAGATTGAGGAAATCACCGATGGCATTCAGGATACCAAGCTCGCAGGCGGCAACAGCTTTACCATCAAGAGCTTGGAGCGCACGAAAAAGGGGCTGGAGGCGCGGCTGAAAAAGCTGCAAGCCAGCGACCGCAAGGATGATGTGATTTACTTTGAACAGCTCGGCGTAGACAGGATGTTCGTGGACGAGTCGGACAATTATAAAAATCTTTTCCTCTATACGAAGATGCGCAACGTGGCAGGGCTTTCCACCACCGATGCGCAGAAATCCTCGGATATGTTCTCCAAGTGCCGCTACATGGATGAGCTGACCGGCGGGCGCGGCGTGGTGTTTGCCACCGGCACCCCGGTTTCCAACTCCATGACAGAGCTTTATACCATCCAGCGCTATTTGCAGCATGACCGGCTGCAAGAGATGGGTATGGGCCACTTCGATTGCTGGGCAAGCCGCTTTGGTGAAACCACCACCGCGCTGGAGCTTGCCCCGGAGGGCTATACTTTAGTAGGACGATAAATAATGCGTTCCTAAATTGAAAATAGGTTATCAAAGTCGGTTTCAGAACTTCAAAAATTTTTTTGATTTTTTTGAAAAACAGTTCCGCTTTGTACCCCTATTTTCTCCTATTAGCAGAGGGAGTAA